>ERZ779746.687-NODE-687-length-16272-cov-8.873343_pt1 | contig 16272 bp, 14 predicted proteins | sample MGYA00511888_ERZ779746 | MGnify/ENA primary metagenome ERZ779746 (study PRJEB29588, sample SAMEA1964695) | human gut metagenome | biome: human gut; feature: human-associated habitat; material: faeces | place: Denmark | collected 2008/2010 ... | reverse complement strand
TCATTAGTTGGAGATATGATGAGTATGCTTGAATATGAAAATCAATATTTAGTTCAAACTGGTTTTCAAAATATTAAGAATACAATGCTACGAGTTCTATTAGATAAACAGGACTATTCAATGGGTGGAAAGATAAACCCAACAACTGTTGCTTTTTATATTGTTCCTCTTATAAATGCTATGATTCGAGTAGGGTCAATGGAAGAAAAATATCGACTTTATCGTAGTTTTATTGAACCAGATGAAATGGTAGAGTGTCATAAGCGCGGAGCTAAAGGAACAATGGAAAGACTCTGCATAGAGAGCGCGCGTGAATGTACGAATGCAAAAGCTCACCAAGATAAGATGAAAGAAAAGATAGTCCAGGAATTAGAAGTAAAAATCTTCAAGCAAGACTTGCTGGAAAATCAAATTTTATTTGTAAGACTTGATGATGATGATGATTTTCCTGCTGAGCTAAATGGGTCGACTGAACTGGCCCGCTAATACCTTTTCCGTCTCATCAACGGGGTCATTTTAATAAATGGCTAACGGTCAACTAAATCGAAAGATTAAGGTGGTAAGAGAGCCTAAGTCCTAATAGGATATGGTAATACCGTGGGAAATAATTTTTTATACAGTTAGTCTCATTTTGTCACTTATAAATGAAAGTAAATGCGAAAAAGGAGTGATAAAATGAATTTTATTTATTGTTATGAAAATAAATTGAATCACCATAAATATGTTGGTCAAACCAATAATTTAAAAGTTCGATATAGCGCACATAAAAGTCAAGCTTTTAATCCAAATTCAAAAGATTATAATTGTTTATTTCATAAAAAAATTCGTCAATATGGCTTAGAAAATTTTGACTTTTATTGTCTAGAAGAAATAAATTCAAATGACCAAGAATACATAGATAGCAGAGAGAGTTATTGGATAAAATTACTAAATTCCTGGTGTCGATATGGAGAAGGATATAACGAAACGACTGGAGGAAAGCAATTTAAAAAGAACCTTTCTATTTCCGATGAACAATTAGAGGAAATAAAATCTTTGATAAAAAATAGCGATTTAGAATTTGCCAAAATAGCAGAAAAGTTTAACATCTATCGTGATTTTATTTCTCGTATAAATATTGGTAGGTATGGTTTTGATGAAAAAGAAACTTATCCACTAAGAGTTACTCGTGATTGGAGAGAAGTTCCTCAAGAAGTTAAACTTCAAATTGCCAGGGAAATTTTAGAAACATCAATTCCTCTACAAGAAATCGCAAATAGATATAAAGTATCTAAACATTTAGTTCAACAAATAAATAGCGGTGAATCAAATTTAGAAAGTGATTTAGTTTTTCCATTAAGAAAAACTAATAAGAGGCTAACTTCTGAACAAGAAGATATCATCCTGCAAGGAATAATTAATAACGAGAAAACAAGAGTTATTTCTGAAAAAGCGGGAGTAAGTATGAGTGCTGTTCAGATTAGAAGAAAAAAGTATAAAAAAGAAAACCTGTAACGACTATCCTCCGGAAGAGGAGTACAATTATTATTGATACATAATTGGAAAAGGGTATTCTTATTATTAATAAGTAAGATATAGTCTATACTTTATGAAAATAAAGATAAATATGTAGTTGCTATGGTTTTATCAGCGAAATATCATAAACCTACCATACTGGCCAGACGGAATTTCGAAGGCTATGACAGAGGTAGCGCTCGCGCGCCGAGTAATACGGAACTAACTTCTTTCAAAGAATTTTTATCGGAGACGGGTCTTTTTGAATATACTCTTGGCCATGACCAAGCATTCGGAGTTAGTGTTTCTGACAAGAATCTTTCAAAACTCCATGAAATAGCAAATAAAGAACTCTCTAAAATTGATTTTGGAGAAAATATTTATGATGTAAATTTTATTAGAAAAGCTAGTGATAAAGATATAGAAACCATAATTCTTGATGTCGCGCCATATGAGCAAGTATTTGGACAGCAAAATCCTGAAGCTATGATAGCTATTACTAATTTAGTAATTTCGCCTAATGAGATAAAAGTTATAGGGAAAAATAAAGATACGTTACGAATTGAGAAAAATGGAATTACCTATATCAAGTTCAGAGCAAAAGATTTGATAGAAGAACTAAAAAGTTTTTCAAATGAAATGGAAATTACCTTAGTTGGTAGACCTAATATCAACACTTGGGGAGGTCGTGTTACTCCGCAGGTTTTGATAAGCGAAATGGAAGTCCAAGATGGAAGATTTTCCTTTTGATGATAGTTTAATATATATAATTCCAACTAATATTAAAACACCAATAAAAGTTGTTTCCGAAAATTCATTCGATAAAGAAAAAGAATTGGATTATAGCCATGTAATTGAAGTAGATCTAGGTAAGGAACCAGATATACAGAAATTGACAGAAACAATTGAAAGGCTTCTTTATTATAATAGTTGAAATTTTTTGGAATTTAGTATATAATATATATAGAAAATAAAAAGGAGGTTTGTAAATGAGTGAAAGAATCTCATACCCGGGCTCACTGCACAATCATGATGAGTTCTCAAATCTTCGACTGCGCGACTGTATCATAAAAGTTGAAGATTTGATTGACTATGCTATTGAACTAGGACATGAAGTAGTAGCCATTACTAACCACGATTGTATCTCTGGAGCTGTTAGAGTTGAAAAATATTATAAAAAGATAAAAGAAAACCATCCCAACTTCAAAGTCATTCAAGGAAACGAAATTTACCTTTGTCGGAATGGACTAAATGCTTCAAACTATAAAGCTGGACAGGATAAATATTATCACTTTATCTTATTGGCCAAAGATGCCACCGGTCATAAGCAAATTCGTGAAATTTCTACTCGCGCTTGGCTGAGAAGTTATATGGCGCGAGGGATGCGTCGAGTTCCGACTTATTATAATGACTTATTTGAAATTATTGGGGCGAATCCTGGCCATGTAATTGGCTCGACGGCCTGTCTCGGAGGATGTCTCCCTACTCAGCTTCTAAAAGCAAAAGATAACCCAGAGTTGATGCCAAAAATTCATAACTGGATAAGCCAAATGGATAATTTGTTTGGTCATGGAAATTTCTTTTTTGAAATGCAACCCAGTAATAATAAGGAACAAATTTATGTCAATAAAAAACTTTTTGAATTATCAAATGAGTTTGAAATTCCCTATATTATCACAACAGATACTCATTATCTCAAAAAAGAAGACAGAGCGATTCATAAGGCTTATCTAAATGCTCAAAATGGTGATAGAGAGGTTGATGATTTCTACGCTACAACTTATCTAATGGATACAGAAGAACTTGAAAGTTATTTTGGATATTTCTCACAAGAACAGTTACAAATAGCATATAGGAATATCCTAAAAATAAAGGATATGTGTGAGGATTATAGCCTCCTAAAGCCTTTATATATTCCACAACTCCCTTGGAAAGAACCTAAAATTGAATATATTCAGAATTGTTGGATAGAAAGAATTCCTTATTTGAAGACCTTCGTGGAATCTGATTATGTTGGAGACCAAGTTTTGGCCTGTATGATTGTTGAAGCGCTAGAAGATGGACCTCAAGAATTGTGGAATCAAAAGACCTGGGATGAAGTCAACGCCTGCCTTGAAATGACTTGGATTTCTTCCAATGTAAATAAAGCCCATTGGTCAGCTTACTATCTAAATCTTCAAAGAATTATTGAGGAATGTTGGAAAGCTGGTACAATAGTCGGGCCAGGAAGAGGTTCTGGAGTAGGTTTTATCCTACTTTATCTTTTGAATATAACTCAAATCAATCCCCTACGAGAAACTACTAAGACTTTTAGATGGAGATTCCTAAATCCAGATCGAGTTTCGGTACTTGATGTGGATATAGATATTGAGGGTGGTCGGCGCGCAGAGGTCCTAAACCATTTACGAAAGGTGTATGGAGATAATCGAGTTTCAAATGTCGCGACTTTTCGTCAAGAAAAATCTAAATCAGCAATTCTTACAGCCTGTCGTGGCCTAGGGATAGATGTTGATATTGCCTCATACTTAGCCTCATTGATACCCTCTGACCGAGGAATAACACGAACTTTATCTCAATGTATGTATGGTGATACCGAAAACGATTGGAAACCAATCAAACAATTCGTATATGAAATGACCGAAAACTATCCCGAAGTTTGGGAAGTCGCCCAAAAAATTGAGGGATTGATTTGTGGGTACGGAATCCATGCCGGCGGAGTAATCTTTGTAGATGAGCCTTTTACCAATTCAACTGGACTAATGCGCGCGCCAGATGGTACAATTATTACAGCTTTTGACCTCCATGCGTGTGAGGATGTGTCGCTTATCAAGTATGACTTGTTATCAGTAGAAGCATTAGATAAAATTCATAATTGCTTAGATTTATTAGTTGATTATGGATATGTCAAAAAAAGAGACACTCTAAAAGAAACCTATGAAAGCGTCATTGGTATTTACAATTTGGAGCGGACGGCGCCGGATATGTGGAAAATGGTATGGGACCACAAAATTACCAGTTTGTTTCAAATGGAAAAGCAAAGTGGAATTAATGGCATTGCACTGACTCATCCTCAATCAGTAGATGATTTAGCTGTTTTGAACTCTGTAATTCGTTTGATGGCTCAAGAAAAAGGAGCCGAGCAACCTCTAAATAAGTTTGCTCGTTTCAAAAATGATATTTCTTTATGGTATAAAGAAATGGAGAATTACGGTCTTACAAAAGAAGAAATGAAAATTCTTGAGCCAGTAGTAAAGATTTCTTATGGTATCTGTGAATCCCAAGAAAAGTCAAATATAGGCTTATAACACCTTTTCCGCTTATCGGCGGGGTCACATAAGTGGCTAACGAGAAACCCTCAGCGAGTAATGTCGGTGGGAACCTCGTGGGAAATTATTATTTTCAAGTGGGTTAAATAATTAAGGTAAAAAGGAGGTGAAAAAATGAAAAAGTTTATTTACAAGTATGAGAATAAAGTAAACCATAAGGTCTACATTGGCCAGACGAATGATGTTCGGCGCAGGTTTAGCGAGCATTTGTATGGACATTCTTATCAAACCAGTCTTATTGAGCGAGCCATTAAGAAATACGGTATCGAGAATTTTGAATTTGAGGTTTTGGAAGAAACCGATATCCCGAATGAAAGAGAGAGATATTGGATTGACCACTATCATTCCTACAAACCTTATGGATACAATATCTGCGAAGGCGGAGGCTACTTGCCTAATCAGCAAAAAGAAAATCATTCTCAAGCGAAAATCTCAGAAGAGACTGCGAGAATGATACAAGAAGATTTGGCGAATCTCGCTTTGCCGAAACCGGCAATAGTAAAGAAATATAAAGTAACCTACGCAATTGTAAATAACATTAATAATGGCCATACTTGGAACTATTATGGGTTAACCTACCCGATTCGGCCCAGTGAGGCTGAAATCAATTGTCAGAGGGCAGATAAAGTTATTCAACTACTTCAAAACACTATCTTGTCTTTTAAAGAGATTGGTAGAAGGGTTGGTTGGGGTGAAAGTCAGGTTTCTATGATAAATGTTGGAAAGAACTATCCCCAAGAGGGAATCAAGTATCCTATTAGAAAAGACCCAAAAGACTACTCTGATAAGATAGAAACTTGTATCCAATTATTAAAACAAGGTAAGTCCAATGGTTTCATAGCTAACCAACTGGGGACTTCTATTGCATGGGTAAGTAGAGTCAATACTGGTAAAACCCACAAGCAAAAAAATCTTGTTTATCCCATACGAAAATAATATAATCCTGTAACGACTATCTCCATTCCGGAGAGTAAGATTGCTATTGATACGCAATTTGAAATGGGTGTTTTACCTCGAGTGAGGTAATAAAAAATAGTCTACTCTAATGAGAAATCATTAGGTTAAGTGTTATGGAGTTAGTTCAATTGCCTGAATGTGGAGGTTTTAACCTTACATGGGCAGATAAACTAAGAAAATCTATCGCAAAGAAAAATCCTAAAGCTTTCCTTGAACTACAAGATGAATATTTTAGGGTCATAAAAGAAAAAGGATTGGATGAGAAATTTTGTAAGTATGTTTGGAATGTATTAGTTTGTATGAGTAAAGGTTATGGCTTTAATGCTTCGCATACCTTAGCTTACTCACTAATCGCTCTTCAAGAAATGAATCTGGCTTATTGCTTTCCGATTATTTTCTGGAACTGCGCTTGTCTTATTAGTGACAGTGGAGGAAACGAAGGAACAGAAGAAGATGAGGAAGATGATACTATTGAAGAAACTTATGTTGATTGCGTAGAAGAATTTGAGGATGATAACGATGATGATGAAGATGATGATGAAGAAGTCATAAAAGAAAAAAAGAAAAAGAAAAAAGCTAAAACTACAAATTATGGAAAAATTAGTTCTGCCATTGGAAAAATGAAGATGTCAGGAATTGATGTCGCGCCACCAGATATAAATAAATCTACTTATACCTTCTCTCCCGATGTAGAAAAATCAATAATTCGCTTTGGTATGAGCGGAATTGTAAAAGTAGGCGAAGATATTGTAAAGTCCATAATCGAAAATCGCCCTTACTCCTCAATTGATGATTTTCTCTCAAAAGTAAAAATCAATAAGCCTCAAATGATAAATCTTATAAAAGCTGGTGCTTTTGATGAATTTGGCGATAGAGAGAGCTTAATGCGATATTATGTATCGGAAATCAGTGATACGAAAAAGCGGATAACTCTCCAAAATATGAAGATGTTAATTGATTTTGGTTTGATTCCTAATGAGTACGACCTTCAAAGACGAGTCTTCAATTTCAATAAATATCTAAAGAAGATGAAGATAGGGACTCAATATTATGGATTAGATAATATCGCAATGAACTTTTACGAAAAGAACTTCGATGTTGACTTTCTAGAACCTTATGATACTGAAAGCGGGTTTGCGATTCTTCAAACCAAGTGGGATAAAATTTATAAGGCTCAGATGGATATTATCCGTCCTTTTATAAAAGATAATAACCAATTATTACTAAATGAAGTAAATAATAGGCTAATGTCTGATGTTTGGAATAAATACTGTCTTGGTTCTATTAGTAAATGGGAGATGGATAGTGTTTCTTGTTATTTCCATCAGCATGAACTTCAAGATGTCAATTATCGGCTATGCGGTTTTTCAAATTTCTTTGAACTAAGCGAACAGCCTGAAATTGATAGAATAATTGAAATAAAAGGAAAGAAAATCCCGCTTTTCAAGATTCATCGCATTTGTGGCACCGTCCTTGATAGAGATAAGGGCAAAAAAATGATAACTGTTTTGACTAGAGAGGGCGTTGTAAATGTAAGAGTTTTTGGTGAAGTCTTTTCTTATTATGACAAGCAAATTAGCGAACGAGGCGCCGATGGCAAAAAACACGTCATTGAGAAAAGTATTTTCAGCAGAGGGAATAAAATTATTATCACAGGCATCAGAAGAGAGAACGAATTCGTCATGAAAAAGTACAAAAATACTCCTTATCATGGCATTGAGCTAATCACAAAAATAAACGAAGATGGCACAGTAGAAAGTCAAGGGAGGATTGAACAGTAATGGGAATAATTGGGGTACATGATTACGATTTCTTTACTTACCAAAATGTCCTCCCCAATCTTGAATGCGCGAAGCTTTGTGCTTATCATAAGAAAAAAAGAGAGGTTTCTGTTCTGGCACCAGAGTTGGCGCCAGAACGCTTCTCTACTCTTTATGTAAGAAAAGATTATGATGATGGAATTTATCCACGAGAATTATTTGATGACAAAATAATTCTTGGAGGACGTGCAATACAACCAGGTCCATATAAACCTCTTCCTCTTGAAATTGAACAAACCATTCCTGATTTTTCAATCTATGAGCGTCATTCTCCTAATTTTTGTCGTATAAAAGATGACGCCCGCCTATTCAAGAGAATTTTATGGAGCGCGCATATTCGTCTTTCAATTGATGGGAAAAATATAGACCCTTGGCTAAAAAAAGAGGACTATATGTTTCAAAATACAAGATGTCTCATTCTTCATGATTACGATGTAGGTGCCATTGATGGTGCTTATGATTTCATAAAAGAGTGGTTGTATTCCCGAAATAATTTGAACAGCAATACTGTAAAGCCATATTCGCTTGGAACTAAATTTCCTATACAAGTATCTTCAGAGGAAGAACTACTAAAATGGTTACGGCTACCTATTATGGAAGATGTTTTTGGAATACAATATAATAATTTTATGGAGGACGCCCTATGTGACAAAATGAGATATTTATGGGATTTAGGAACAAGCCAAATGTCTTATAAAGTTGACGAGGGATGCAAGGATGAGAATGACTTTTTAATGAATCGTTTACCCTTAATTATTCCTCAAGTTCTATTTTTCCATAGACATTGGATAAAAATTTCACTTGTATATGATGACACACTAATCACAACTCCTGAATTACAAAATCTTTTTGAAGTCTTGAATTGGTTTATAAGGTCAAAATACTATAATTATAAAGCAGATAGAATTGTTGATTATTGCAAATGGATAGCTAAACATCAAGACCCTTGGAAATGTTGGCGAGCAAAATATCAACGAAGATGGCCTTCTACGCAAGAAGCCAGAGATGCTTTTCAATATGTTAGATTCAATAACTATGAAGCCTTTAGAATGTTTTATGAATGGAGAAAAGTAATTTTTGATGGGAGGAAAATTATAAATGACTCAAATTGAAATTCGAAAAGCTATTGATTTGAATAATCAACTTATCAATACGCTTCTCACGCCTAATCAGTTCACTCTAAATAATGAGGTCGCGCGCCTTTTGCGAGAGAATAAAAACTATCAATCTCAATGCCAACATCATTTTGTTGGAGGATATTGTGAGTTTTGTGATATGGAGGAGAGCGAATGACAGTAGAACAGTGGCTAGGAAAAGACAATTTACTTGGTATTGATATTTGGATGAGAAAATATCGTAAGAATGAAGAATCATTTGACGAATGGTTAGATAGAGTTAGTGGAAATAATGAAGCAATAAAAGCACTAATTATTGAGAAAAAATTCATTCCTGGCGGACGAATTCTTAGCAATCGGGGAATCACCGATACGCGAGTAACTTATAGTAACTGTTATGTTATTACTCCTCCAGAAGATAATATTGAATCTATTTTTGAAAGTCGCAAGAAACTAGCTAGAACCTATTCTTATGGTGGCGGTTGTGGAATTGACCTTTCTAAATTAGCTCCCGCAGGCGCAAAGGTTCATAATCAAGCAGAACAAACTACCGGCGCAGTAAGTTTTATGCAAGGATATAGTCAAACGACTGAAGAGATTGGTCAAGCTGGCCGGCGCGGGGCATTAATGATTAGCTTAGACTGCCATCATCCCGACCTTTTGGACTTTATTGATGCAAAGACTTCTCCGGATGCTGTTACCAAAGCAAATATTTCTGTTCGAGTAACTGATGATTTTATGGAAGCCGTAATCAATGATAAGGACTGGATAATGTCCTTTACCCGTCCAGAAACTAACGAAACTATTACAAAGACAGCTAGAGTTAGAGAGATTTTTGAGAAGTTATGTAAAAATAATTGGGATTGGGGAGAACCTGGAATTCTTTTTTGGGATACTATTTCCAATTATAATCTACTTGAGTTTGATGATACTTTTGAATATGCAGGAGTCAATCCGTAATCCATAAAGTATGCGGATGTAAAAGCACGTGAATTGCTGGGAACCCCTAACGTAAAGACGAGGGCAATCAGCAACGAAGCTCTATTTTATAAAATAGAGAACGTTCAGAGACTAAGGTTTTAGTAGAACCTAATTAGTTATATAATATATAACAGTGGAGGAATTTATGAAACTAAATAGCACAGAGATAAGAAGTTTTTTCTATGGAACATTACTTGGAGATTCCTATATTCACAATAATGTTTTTTATTGCAAACAAATTTCAAAAGACCTAATTGATTTCAAAAGTAAGATTATACAGCAGTATATTCCTGATGCAGATGTAAAGGTAATAGAATATGAAGCTTATACTGATAAAAATGGAGTTCGTCATCAAAAATACTGGGTACTGAGTGCAAAAGGAGAATATATAAAAAAATTACAAAGATTATTTTATCCACAAGGGAAAAAAATAATTCCTAAAAATGTAATAAATAAACTTACTCCTTTAGGTCTTGCTATGTGGTATGCAGATGATGGTACTACAATATTGGTTGGAAAAAACAACACAACGAAAAGCGCAAAAAGTAGAAGAGTACAAATATGTACTGATTGTTTTACTGAAAATGAAATTGAAAATGCAATAAAAGAATTAGATGAAATAGGAATCAAAGCCTCATCCTTACAAAGAAGAGAAGGAGTATATAGACTACAAATTCTTGAAAAAGAACGCCAATATTTTTTATGTTCTATTTCAGATTTTTTCTATAATTATTTTCCAAGTTTGCTTTATAAAATGGATTTAGGCTATAGAAATGAGTCTTTACTAAATAGACGATATGTGACTGAAGAATATCATAAATTATATACTAAAATTAGTGCGTGCCCCGATTTTCTTGATAGAATGAAAAATCGGTGATGATATAGTCCAGACCACAACATATAACACTATATGGCTTAGGAAACTAAGTGTGGCATGGTGCGGAGGAGCCTCTTCCTGCGGGAGGGTCTTGTCTCTTGTCAAGTATAAATCTCTCTGCTTTTGTAAAAGATAAAGAGTTTGATTTTGATGATTTTAATGAAACGGTAGCTAATGGTGTTATCTATCTAAATGAGGTATTAGAGGAAGGACTATCTCTACATCCCTTAGAAGAACAAAGGCAATCAGTAGCAGATTGGCGTCAAATAGGTCTTGGAATTATGGGTCTGGCTGATATGCTTATAAAAATGGAGCTTCCTTATGATTCAGAACAGGCCCGACAGTTATGTGAAGAAATTGGCTTGGTAATGGCCGACCAGGCTTTATATACTTCAGCTTTTCTTGCCGGACACGCTGGCTCTTATAACAATTATAAATCTTGTGTCCAAAAAAGCGAGTTCCTAAAAAATAATACTTGCGAAAGCACAAGAGAAGTAATAGAGGCTTATGGACTTCGTAATAGTCAATTGCTAACAATCGCGCCGACTGGCACTATTTCTACAATGTTAGGAATTAGTGGAGGGATTGAACCAATTTTTGCTAATTCCTATACTCGAAAAACCGAATCTCTTCATGGTCATGATGAATATTATAAGGTATATACTCCAATTGTAAAAGAATATATGGATGAACATGGAATAAAAGATGAAACTGAACTTCCTAATTGGTTTTGTACTTCATCGACAATTTCTCCTCTAAATAGAGTGCTAATGCAAGGAGTATGGCAAAAACACATTGACGCCTCTATTAGTAGTACAGTAAACCTTCCAGAAGAAGCAACCATTGAGGATGTTGAAGAGATTTATCTAAATGCCTGGAAAGAAGGACTAAAAGGTATTACTGTTTTTAGAAATGGCTGTAAGCGACTTGGAGTTCTAACAACTAATAACTCTCAAGAAAAAGAAGAGGAAAAAGGTTTATCTCGTGGAGAAATCATTAGTTGTTCTGATAATCTAATTGGGATGAAACGCCGTCTAACTACTGGCTGTGGTTCTCTCCATTGTACCGCATGGTTTGACCCGCATACTGGTGACTTGATGGAGATTTATCTAAATAAAGGAAGTACTGGCGGATGTGTAGATGCAGATACAGAGTATTTCAATGGGACAGAATGGAAAAAGATTTCTACTTATAAAAGAGGGTCTCAAGAAAAAGTTCTTCAGTATAATCTAAATGGAACAGCAGAATTAGTGATTCCTGATAATTATATTGTCAATGAGAATATTTCAAATTTAGTTCATTTTAGAAATCATTATGGTCTTGATATGGTTTTATCTAATGACCATCGAATTTTTGCTTATAAAAATTATCAAAAATATAAAATGGGCATTAGAAAATCATTGACTTATGAAATAATGACAGTAGATGAATATATTCAAAGAGACGGTTCTAAAGAAAGACATATTCCTACTACTTTTAGGATGAATGCCCCAGGACTTCCTCTAAATGAACAAATTATTCGACTATTGGTTTGTGTATATGCTGATGGGACTTGGAATGGAGACCGAATTGTTGTAAATGTAAAAAAAGATAGGAAAAAAGAAAGAATAGAAAAACTCTTAAAAGAAGCAAATATAGGATATAGTAGAAGAGATATTTACAATACTCAATATTCAATTTTTAGTTTTTATGCTCCAACGCAACAGAAAGAGTGGTTTGTTGACAAGCAATTTACTCCAAAATGGCTCAATTGCTCTGATGAACAAGCAAAAATTGTAATTGATGAATGTGTCTATTGGGACGGTTCTATTGAAGAAGGTAACCGATTAGGAGCTTATTATTCTTCAAAGAAACAAGAAATTGATATTCTTCAATTTTTACTTGCAAGAATTGGATATAGAGGCACCATATCTGATAACACTAGTACGGTTAGCAAAGTTCCATCTTATAGACTACGTTGGACGGAACGTAATGTTCATAATTTAGAGTTTGCTGAAATTTCTAACTATCAAACAATAGATGGAAAATCATATTGCTTCTCTGTTCCAAGTACTTTACTTGTTCTTAGAAGAAATAATAAAATCTTCATTACTGGTAATTGTGCCAACTTTATGGTTGGTCTTTCTCGAATGATTTCCCTAGCTTGTCGAGGTGGCATAAAGATTGAAGATATTGCCGACCAGCTTCAAAGCACTGGCGCCTGTCCAAGTTATGCCTCTCGGACCGCCACAAAGCATGATACCTCAAAAGGTGCCTGTTGTCCTATGGCAGTAGGCAATGCTCTTATGGAAATGTGGAAGGAGATGAAAGAAAGAATTGAAAAAGGAAATTCAATTATTGCCTTGGCAGATTCCAATTCTCAAATACCAAACTCTGAGAGCCGATCCTCATTCAAACCAGAGGCTGATAATGGCGCTAAATGTCCAGAGTGCGGTTCTGAGCTTATACAAGAAGGCGGGTGCGTCATATGTAAATCTTGTGGTTGGAGCAGATGTGGGTAAGGAGAATTAGTTATGGAAATGACAGTTTCAAAAGAGCGTTTTCAAAAAATCTCAAAAGTTGTTGAGAATTTTGATAGCGACGAAATTAGTTTTAGTTTTTTGATTGGTTCTCTTTTTCCAGATGCTTGGAAAAATATCCAACAAGCCCTAAAAGACGAACATATGAAAGGCTACTTAGAAGCAAAGGAGGAAGAAAATTGAGCTCTTTGGACCATATTGTTTATAATTATGTTGCCGGCCACTCCCCAATAATAGCCAGTCTTATCAAGAAAGAAGAATATCGTCAATATGAAAATATCGAACTCATCGCTAGTGAAAATTATCCTAGCGATGCAGTTCGAGCTACTATGGCTTCTTGTCTTACAGCTAAATACGCTGAGGGATATCCTGAATGTTCACGATATTCTGGACGTCAAGGACGCTATTATGGTGGATGTCAAGTAGTAGACCAAATAGAGGAATATTGTTGTAATAAATGGAGAGAGGTTTTCAATACTGACTATCATGTAAATGTTCAACCTCACAGTGGAACACAAGCTAATATTTCAGCATATATGGCAGTTCTAAAACCAGGAGATACAATTCTTTCCATGTCTTTGGCGAATGGAGGCCACTTATCACATTGTTCTCCTGTTAACATTAGTGGTAAAATTTTCAATCATATTGAGTATGGAGTAGATAAAAATGGATTTATTGATTATGAGGATTTTGAACAAAAAATTCGTTTTTATCATCCACAACTAGTCTTAGCTGGCGCGAGTGCTTATAGTCGCATTATTGATTTCAAGAGAATGAAAGAAATAATTGATGCGATTCAACTTGAAGGGATGATTGAAAGAAATGATAATTATCGACCATATTTTATGGTTGACATGGCACATATTGCAGGATTGATAGCCGGTGGATGTCATCCTTCTCCTTTTGGTTTGGCTGATATTATTACTACTACTGTTCATAAGACTCTGCGCGGACCACGGGGCGGACTAATCTTTTGTAAGCCAGAACTAGCGAAGAAGGTAGATGGCGCCCTCTTTCCGGGTTAATGATAGCCCCTTTTATTGGTGACAATAAAAAGAAAATCCCTTAAATTGCGGGGAACCCCTTAGAGCCTTTTCAACCAAGTTTATATAGGGATATATAAATGGCGTTTAGTAACGGAAACGGTAAGGTAAAATCGAAAAGGATTGGGCAATCAAACGCAACGAAACATCCAGAACGGATGGACGCTCAACGACTATAATAGGGATTAGTTGACATAAATAAAAATAAAAAAAGGTGAAGGAAATGGAAGAATGGAGAGATATCCCAGGTTATGAGAATTTTTATCAGGTTTCTAATTTTGGTAATGTCAGAAGTATTCGTTTTAATAAAATTCGAAATATGAAAAGTTGGGATTCAAAGGGATATCGTGTAGTTGAATTATGTATCAATAATAATAGATATACAGTTGGAGTCCACCAATTGGTAGCTTTAGCTTTTATTCCAAATCCAGAAAATAAGCCTGAAGTAAATCATAAAGATAGAAATAGAAGCAATAATAATGTTGAAAATTTAGAATGGGTTACTCAATCTGAAAATGTAGCTCATGCTTATAGAAATGGAGTTAAGCCTAGACCAACTTATCAAAATCAGCCCTTTCAAAAAGAAATTTTAGATATAATAGAAAATAAAAAGTATTTTTCTATTCGTGAGGCTTCTCGTCAGACAGGGCATAAAAGAGATACAATAAGGCGTAGTCTTGATTTGAATATTCCAGTCTGTAATAACACTCATCATTTTATTTATGTCAACTAAATGGTATAGTCTATTCCCCTAATAAATATCGGGAAACCGAGGGTATAAAAGAATCAAGGAGGACCTTTGATGCACGTCATCGCAGGAAAAGCAGTTTGTGCTGAAGAAGCTCTGACTCCTGAATTTAGAGATTATGCTAATCAAGTAATTTGGAATTCCAAAGCAATGTGCAACGAATTTCAGAGCCTTGGATATAAAATTGTAAGTGGAGGAACAGATAATCACCTATTCCTAATTGATCTCACTTATAACTATCCTAATCTTACAGGGCGCGAGGTCCAAGACGAACTTGATAAACATAATATTACTCTAAATAAAAACTGTATTCCTAATGAAAATCGAAGTCCAATGGAAACTTCTGGCTTACGAATTGGAACACCAGCTATGACTACAAAAGGGTGGACATCGGTTGAATTTAGAGAGTGCGCGCGCCGAATAGATCAAATTATAAAAGAGTTGGATAAAAGAAAAAATTTGAAAAAAGAATAATTTTATGATATACTTATTATAGTAAAAAGAAAGGATGCGTTGATAGAATGACCCATAGAGAAAAAAATTTCTTCAATATCGCTAAACAAATGTGTCGGCTTTCTAATTTTGATAGAGCAAGAGTCGGCGCGGTAGTTGTTAGTGGGAAGAGAGTTTTATCTGCTTCTTGTAATTCTACAAAAACTCGTCCTCTTCAATTTTACTATAATAAGTATCGTAATTTTGAGGATTATAAAAATTCCAATTCTTGCGAACACGCAGAGATTTCTGCTCTATCTCCTTTGATCGGAAAAGAAATAAAATGGGAAAAAGTCTCTATTTTTACTTTTAGAGAACTCAAAACAGGAGAAAGGGCTTGTAGTAAACCTTGTCCTGCTTGTAGTAGGCTTATAAAAAAATTGGGAATCAAGAATGTTTATTATATAGATGAAGATGGAGATTTTGTAAAGGAGAGATATATTTGAAGATTGAAAATACTGAAGTGTATGGCCTTGAACGAGCAATTAAAACTGCTAAATATCCAAAGGCTGTCAATATTGAAAAATTGAATAGTGAGCTTACTCCTGGTATTAGAGCTTGTCTTACTTGTCCAACTGGACAAGGACATGATAATGCTCTAAAAGGGATTATCGTTCAATTTGACTTGACAATTAGCCAAAATGCTTGGATGCAAATTGAGCGTTATCATTTTTGTGATTTTATTAGTTCTTGTTCAAAAATGCACAAAATTACTAAATTTTCTCTAAATAAACAATGTAATACTTATGTTGATAGAAGAATTATTGATATTTGTCAAGAAAAAATTGATGAATATAATAGATTATCTTCTTTAGAGGAAAAAACAGAAGAAACTCATAAACTTATGAATGAAAAGTATCTTGAAATTCTTTATAATATTCCAATGGGTTTTGAGCTAAC
>ERZ779746.673-NODE-673-length-16501-cov-3.489055_pt1 | contig 16501 bp, 9 predicted proteins | sample MGYA00511888_ERZ779746 | MGnify/ENA primary metagenome ERZ779746 (study PRJEB29588, sample SAMEA1964695) | human gut metagenome | biome: human gut; feature: human-associated habitat; material: faeces | place: Denmark | collected 2008/2010 ... | reverse complement strand
AACACTTGGCAAAATAAGACGGAGAATTAAACCCTACCATATAGCAAATCTCATTGATCCGGTATTTATTCTCTGAAAGCAAGGCAGCAGCTTTCTTTAACCTCACAATCTGAATCAGTTCATTCGGAGTAACATTAGCCAGCGTTTTTATCTTGGCAAATAATCCGGAACGACTGATGCAAAGTTCTTCTGCCAGAAAATCAACAGACAGTTCCGAATTTGAGAAGTTTTGCTCTATAATCTCATTGATACGGGTAAGGAATTTATTATCCATAGAGTTATTGGCAATACTGTTCAACGGTACCAATGGCATTTTAGAGAATTTCTGACGCAACAAATTACGCAGATCAAGCAGATTCTTAATACATGCTTCCAGATACTGTACCGAGAAAGGCTTTTCAATATAAGCATCCGCCCCGCAGTCCATACCTTCTATCTTTGAATTCGTATCCGTTTTAGCTGTCAGCAAAATAAACGGTATATGACTGATGGCCTGATCGGCACGCAAAGCCTTGCAAAGTTCCACTCCATCCATGCGCGGCATCATCCAGTCGCTCACAATCAGGGTCACATCATTCTCTTTCAACTTTTCTAAAGCCTCTATCCCATCTTCAGCCGTAAGAATAGAGTATTGATTAGAGAAATTGCCGGAAAGGAAGTTCAGCATTTCTTCGTTATCATCCACAATCAGCATGACCGGTTTATCCTTAGAGACCGCCGCCGGTAAGCTTTCCGACAAAATATCCTCGGGAATTGCCGGATTCAATCCATTCGTTTCCCCTTCCTGAATTGCTTCCTGACTATGGGCAATGTTACTATAAAGGACGATCCTTTATTGACTTCAGACTCCACTTCTATGCAGCCATTATGAGACTCCACAATGCTTTTCACAATACTCAGTCCAATACCTGTACCGGGTTTATTGTCCATGGCCTGATAGAAAGGTTTGAAAATCTTCTTCTGATCCTCCTTACTTATACCGATTCCATTATCCGTTACCCTGATTACAAATGTATGCTGTTCCGGTTGCACCACACACGAAAGGATAACTTCATCTTTTGTATACTTACTTGCATTCGTCAGCAAATTACTGATAAGCTTTGTAACTGCCTCGCTATCCACCATAGCCGTAAAATTCGCATCGGGATACTCCACCGTAAGATGGGCACCATGTTGGGTAATGAAAGGATTAAACCGTTCACAAACAGCCTCCAGCAATTGACGAATATTCTGTGAGGTGTATTTCATGGTCATCCCCTCCTGTTCCACTTTGCGGAAGTCCAACAACTGATTTACCAGGAACAATAATCTCTGACTATTACGGTCTATAATATTAAGGTCATCACGCAGCATCGCCGGCATAGGTATGGATGATCTCATAATCTTTTCCAACGGACCAATGATAAGCGAAACCGGAGTACGGATTTCATGAGCTATCATTGTGAAAAACTTAATCTTAGCCTCATGCACCTCTTTCTCTTTATTCACATTCAGTTGCTTAATTTCTGCTGTATGTTTCTTTTCACTCCTTTTCAGCAGAAAGCGGATGAAGAAAGTCAATGCCACACACAACAACAGGAAATAAAGCAATTTGGCCGGTAGACTCCAATAGAAAGGCGGATGAATAACTATTTTCAGGCTTGCTTCCTGCTCGCTCCAGATACCATCGTTGTTAGTAGCTTTCACCTTAAAAGTATAGGTTCCGGCAGGCAGATTGGTATAAGTAGCCTTATTTTGAGAACCTACATAATTCCATTCTTTATCAAAACCCTCCAGTTTATAGGCATACTGATTCTTTTCGGGCGTACAATAGCTCAATGAAGCATAAAGCAAGCTGAAGACATGATCTTTATAAGATAATTCCAACTGTTCCATATGGTTCAGAGCCTTCGGCAACAACTTATCACCTATCCGGATCTCTTTATTGAATACTTCCAGTCCCGTAATAATTACCGGAGGGAGTACCTTGTTCGTTTTAATCTGATAAGGATAGAAAGCATTAAACCCATTTACAGAACCAATGTAGATTTTCCCATCGGAAGCTTTCAAAGCAGCATTCACCAGAAACTGCTCACTTTGCAATCCGTCACTTCGTGTAAAGACCTGGCAACTTTCTCCGGGAGCATATCGCACCAGCCCTTTTGTAGTAGTCAGCCATAAGACACGCTGATCTTCAATAATAGCACAAATATTACTGCTGGGAATATCCAATGGAATTAATTCAAATTGGTCTTCCTTTGCATTGTATTTGCAAAGTCCGTTCATCGTTCCAATCCACATTTCCCCATTACCATCTATCAATACACAATTCACCTGATCATTAATCAATGCACCGGGAGCATTGCTATGTACATAATTCGTCCATTCCTGCTTATCCGGATCATACTTGAACAGCCCGTTTCCCTGAGAAGAGAACCAGATATTTCCATCGGCATCCTGATCTATGTCCATGATCCAGGAACCAAGATCTCTTATTCGGGTAAAGTTATCCTCTTCCCTGTTATACAAGTTTACTCCCGACATGGAAGTTACCCAAATACGTGCTTCACGGTCCTTAAAGATAGCATAAGAACTGCTTCTATCAAGGGTAGTGGGATCTCCCGCTTTAGTTGTATAAACCCTGAATACCCCTGTCTTTGTATTCAACACATTAACTCCCCCCGTATAAGTACCAATCCATAAATCATCACCATCCATACAAAGTGCATGTACGTTATGATAAGAAAGACTATTTCCGTGCTCATCGGGTAGATAATGAGTAAAGTGTTTATCTTTAGGTGAAAAGCAACTCAAACCACCATCATCAGAGGCAATCCAAATATGCCCGTAAGTGTCTTCACAAAAGCGTCCGATAACAGTTCCATTGACAGAATTGGAAAAACGAGAATGAGCAAAGCACTCAAACTGCCCGGTATTGGGTGACAGATAATTCACACCTCCATAGAAAGTTCCTATCCAGATTCCACCTTCACGGTCTTTTACAATAGGATAAACAAAACGATTGGACAAAGAATAAGGATTCGTTTCATCTTCTGTAAATAATTGGTGTTCGCATGTAAGGGTATTAAACAGTAAAAGCCCGTCATCCGAACCTATCAGTAGTTGATGGGGAGCATATTCCATCAAAGAGTGAATATGCGTTGCCCCTTTACCATCCGACGGGTGCAAGTAAGTAGTTGCCTTACCGGTATACCGGTCTATCTTTTGCAAACCGCACTCCCAGGTTCCCAACCAGAGTGCATGTTCAGAATCTTCCAGCATAACCAAAGAGTTGGAATCATACCCACCCGTGTCGTAGGTAATATGGAAAGGCTCAAATTTATTCTCCGCTTTATTCAACTTAGAAACAGTCGGGTTTCCCCAATTAGTAACAGCCCATATTTGATTTTCACTATCAATCAACACGCTGGCCATCAATCCATCAGCATCTTTAAACTCATAACGCTCCAGATAACGTTTGGATATATTATATTTGAAGATTCCCTGACCTACGGTTGAAAACCACAAATTACCATCTCTGTCTTCAGCAATATGATTCACATTGGTTTTAATGCTATCTCCTTTGGCAGTCAGAAGTTTAAACGGCTCGAAGTTCTCTGTTTCATAATCATAAATATAAACTCCGTCCCCTGTTCCTATCCAAATCCTATCTGTAGTATCGTATAAAAATGAAATATAATCATTAACTCCTTCCGGATTCAATCTGTATATTTTAATAGTGGTACCGTCATAACGGTTTAGACCATCATCCGTACCTAACCACATAAAGCCATATTTATCCTGCATAATAGCACGTACAGCGCTGGAGGATAATCCATCTTCTACTGAAAAATGACGAAACCAAAAATCAGTAGAACCGGCAGAAAGCATCAGCGGAACCATAACAGCTACCATCGCAAGGATAATCTTTTTCATTTCTTTACCAGATATTGGTTGAACATAATTCCCAGTACAATCAATATGAGGCCGATATACGTTGTAAACACAATTTGTTCACCCAATATGATTGCAATAAAGAACAAAGACAAGAAGGGAGACAGGTAGCAAAGCTGATTGACCAGTGCCGGATTCGTAGTTTTCCGCATGGCAAGGCTGAAAAAGATGAAAGGGATACCCATCTCAAATCCGCCGACATACATTCCTGACAAGATACCGGGCAAAGTATTCAAGTGAACACCCACTATCATTGCGCCAACCAGTAAATATGCCGTACCAAACAAAAAGCTCATAAACAGTGCAACGCTACCATCTGTCCGATCCTTAAATTTATTATTTATCATCCAGTACATAGCCCACAACAAGGCACTCAATGCTGCCAACAACAACCCATGAACAGGTATATCCATGCCACCCGACTGCCCAGTTCCTACAGAAATAAGTACTACTCCACCCAGAGAAATAAACATACCGATATATTTCTTCGGAGGTATGGGCTGACGGGCAAATAGGGCCAACAAAATTAATAGCACAATAGGCCATGCATAATTGATAGGTTGAGCCACTTGTGCAGGCAGCAAATCATAAGCTTTAAACAACACCAGATAATAAGCCACTGGATTCAGTAAGCCTAATAATGCAAAATATCCCCATTGCCGGGCAGGCAATGCAGACAGTAGTTTCCACTTCTTCTGGAAGGTCAGCAAAAGGGCAAATATAAGTAATGAAGTACAACTGGCTATCAACAACATCTCAAAATGAGTAAGATGCGTCAAAGCAATTTTAAAAGCGGTGGCAACAGTAGACCAACTAAGCACCGCAATACAGGCATAAATGATGGCCCTCGTATTGTTACGACTATTTACATAAGTTGCCCTTGCAAGCATAGCATTTTGTTTATAAAGGTTTACTTCCTGTAACTTTGATGCGATATGGCCATTGGGCATCTTTTTCCTCCGGATTGGGATTCATCCAATGTTCAGTAGGGGCACCCATCACAACCAGCCATAAATGAGTCAAATTATTTACTTTTGGAGCTGTAAAAATAATACTTTTTCCGCTATTATCACTCACATCCCCATAAATAGATTTGCCATCCTCCGTTATAGCTACAAAACCATAACGCCAATCGGCTTTATCCGTATGAATTGCATTATATCCTTCCTTTCCTGCTTCTCCACAGAACTCTACTTTCACTTTCTTTCCCTGTTCAGGTAAAGCTAACGGAATAGCATTGAATCCATAATTCTCGGGACAGTTGGCCGGTGCGATTCCATACCATCCGTCCGATAGAGTGGTTAAGCTGGTAGTATATTTATTGGCATACGGTCGAGTTTCTTTCCATACACGAGGAAAATCCCAATTGATAAAATGCCGATAAGCATCAAACATTTCATCACAGAACTGCTTCTGATCTAATCCGGCCATCCGCTTGTAAGTTATCACCGGATCTTCTCCCTGCTTACCTTGACGATAGAGTTCGGCAATAAAAGGCAATCCTCGTTTCATACCCCAATATTCCAGTACATAGGGAGAGTGATAGATATTTTCCAAATGGAGATAAGCTTTATGAGTCAGCTTCATGAAAGCACCCCAATGATATTTTTCATCAGTGATCCATTCGGGATTTACTTGCCATAACATCCACTGCGAGGTCATTTCAAAGAAACCGCATCCTCCCCAAGCCTCTCCTTCTCCATCACAACTGATCTGAGCCTGAAAGCTATGTCCCAATTCATGGGCAATGCAATTCAGTTTCTTATCCTGCACACGATTGGGAGCAATCCATAATGCACCGATTTCTCCATCATAATCACCACCATAGGCAGTTCCTTCCAAAGAGTAGTTTAGCATGACCATCATACGATACTTATCACACTTTGAACCCGGTTTGGAAAACTTCAAGGTATCTCGGAAGAAATGATAGAAACTTTCCAATTTTTCCGTTAAGTTCGACAAATCCACTTTCATATCATGCCCTTCCAATTGAGGAGGATTAGACAGATCATTTCCAAAACCTTTTTCCCAGAAGATGACGAAATTATCAGTATATGCCATGCGGTGATAACTCCATTTACTATCAGGATTTTGAAGATCCATACCCCGCAAATCTTTAGGGATATAAATTTCTTTACCGGAAGGCATTGGAACTTCAGTGGCACTCTGAACTTCAGAACAACAGCTAACCAATAAGAAGGTAGATAGAAGAAAAATATATTTATTCATACAGTCTTTAATTAAGTAAAGGGTGGTAACTAAAAACTTTGATACATCGCTTCCAGTTACTCACCCTTTATAGTATTAATAATGCTCTCTATTAATTTTCATAAGGTTTTCCATCCAGATTAGGACATTTATTTAATTCATAACGAGGAACAGGCATCCAGTACATTTGTGGAGAAACAAATTTACGTTGTTGCAAAGGATTCTCATTATGCTGATAAAGCAATGTACCATCTTTCAGTTTATAAATTTTTAAACCAGTAGGCCAGTTCTCCTGAGAATAAATTGTTTCCATTTTCTTCCAACGGCGAAGATCAAAGAAACGCTGTCCCTCAAACATCAGCTCAATCATACGTTCATATTCATATTCAGCGCGAATATCTGTTCCGAAAGCATCAGGCAACAGAGCACGGTTCCTAATATAGTTAATATACTTCAGAGCCTCATCCTTATTACCAAGTTCAATCTGGCATTCCGCATAGTTCAAATAGAATTCTGCCAAACGAAAGAATATCCACGGTGTTGTATCCATAATGGTCTCACTATACTGGTCATAAGTTGGATCCAGGAATTTGCGCATATAATAACCAGTCTGAGTTGCATTCCAATATTCTCCATCCGTATAGCTGGGTGACTGTTCTCCAGGAAGCACCCCTTCTTCCCCTGGTTCGTAAATAGCTATAGCATGGTTATCATCTCCATACCCCCACATGGCTCCATCATATAAAATATTAGCATAAAAGCGCATTTCACGACCTTCCCAAGGTTTGATCTCAGTAGCCTCAATAGTTGCATCTTTATAAATAATCTGATTTGTTTCCGGATCAACGCTAGGTAATGAAATATTATAAGAAGCTAAGCCCTTCACCGTATATTTGCTACCATCTTCATTCTGGAAAGCATTTACAATATCATAAGTAGGCAACCATACTCCCCAACCATTTTAGCCATTGTAAGGGCCATTAGGAGACTGGAACAAATAGTGTAGAGCACTTCCATAAGTACCTTTATTGTTATACAGTTTCTCGAAAATTATTTCGGGATTCTGCGTATTGTAAAACAGAGCTGCATATTCTTCACTACTGCTGACAGTAGGTAAACTGTATACTCCTAAATCAATAATATCCTTGCTTGCCTTAGCAGCCTCTTGCCATTTCTCCGTAGAAGGTTCTCCAAACAAAGGACTTGCCTTATAGAGCAAAGTACGAGCTTTCACTGCCATAGCAGCTCCCCGGGTAGCGCGTCCAAAATCATCACTACTTTCATATTTTAAAGGTAACTTTTCAATTGCACTCTCACAATCTTTTACGATAAAATCTGCTACATCATCAGCACGTGTCTCCACCCAATCGGAATCAATATCAAACGTATGGTCTACCAAAGGAATGCGCCCGTAAAGTGAGTAAAGCTGATGATAGAAAAAAGCACGTAGAAAATAAGCCTGCCCGATAATTTCTGCTTTTCGGGTCTCTTCACTATCGGAAACAGCAGGTACCTTATCTATATTCTCAAGCAACTGATTCACCTTTTTAATACCACTATAATAAAAGTTCCATGTATTACCTCTAGCTTCCGAAAAACCGACATTGTAATTATCGCAAGAAACATTTCCTAATGTATAAACTTCCGTTGCATAGCCGGTACGATGAAACAATTCATCCGTATAACTACAGAAAGGTACACCGTTTTCATTTTCTCCTTCCACATAAGTATAGCAATTATTAAGGAATGCTTCTGCCAAATCCATATTTTCCCATACAGCCGCATCACTTATAGAATCGTGCGGATTGATATCCAAGAAGTCTGAGCAAGATACCGTGCTAATGCTCAGCAGAACCCAAAAAGCTCCTTTTAATATATTTCTTTTCATATTGTTTCTCATTAAAGGTTAATAATTAGAATGTAACGTTTACTCCAAAAGTCAAGGTGCGTTGGATAGGATAGCCCTTGATACCAGCTGTCATTTCAGGGTCGAAGATGCCCATACTGTCAATCGTGAAAAGATTATTTCCATTAGCATAGATACGTAACTTCTCAAGACCCAATTTCTTTACCATAAGATTCGGGAAAGTATATCCCAATTCCACTGATTTCAAACGGACAAATGAAGCATTACGAAGCCACCAAGTTGATGAAAGGGAATTACGATTATCTACGGCAGCTGCTTTCATAAAAGCACGGGGCCACTTAGCACTCGCATTCTCTTCGGCAGTATTGGTTTCTATCCAACGACCTTCATAAAAATCAGTAGGCATATTCATAGCTGGCATAACCAACTGTTCTGCATCAGCCTGTCCTTGGAAAAATACATTCAGGTCGATTCCCTTCCACGCACCATTCAATGTCAAACCGAATATCCATTTCGGAGTGGTCGATTTATCTATTCTGATTGCATCATCCCATGTAATGCTTTTATCACCATTTGTATCCTGATAAATCAAGTCACCCGGTTTAGTACCCGGAAGATGCGGAGTAGCATCGATTTCTTCTTGTGTCTGATAAATACCTATAGCCTTATATACTGTGATACCATCAATGGGATGTCCCGTTGCACGCTGCCATTCGGGAGTCTTTGTAGCTTCGTCCATATAAACCACTTCATTATTGGCATAAGTAAGATTACCTGTTGCTCCCCATTCAAAATCACCTGCCTTATCACGATAAGTAGCAACTACCTCAAAACCATGATTCTTAACTTTACCCAGATTCTCCGCCGGCAAAGACAATCCTGAATAAGTAGGAACAGAAGCATTACGAGTAATTAGAATATCATTACGACGTGATTGGAAGTAGTCAAAATCCAAGCCCAACTTTCCGCTCAAGAATTGTGCTGAGAAACCTACATTCCATGTCTTAGCCTTTTCCCAGGTTACTAACGGATTGGCAGTACGTGTTTCATAAACACCTTGCACATAACTTGGGTCCGTACCGAACGCATACGATGCACTACTATTAAAAGAATACATCGATAAATATTGATAAGCGGTAATATTATCATTACCCATCATACCCCATGATCCTTTAATCTTGAAGAAATTGACAACATTCAGCAAAGGTTCAAAGAAGTCTTCCTGAGAAATGACCCATGCAGCCGATACAGAAGGAAAAACACCCCAACGATGACCTTGGGCAAAGTTCATGGAACCATCATAACGGATAGTGAATTCTGCCAGATATTTATCCTTATAACCATAATTGATACGTCCGAACCAGTTCTGTCGTGCTGTTTCTGTAGAATTTCCACCATTGTCCTTATCAGCATCCACTTTACTACCAAAGTCTAAGTCTGGTAATGCAGAAGACAGATAATTAGTACGGTAGCCACTTAAAGAGCTATAATTATATTTACTCTGTTCGTAAGAAGCAAAAGCATCGATACGATGGGCTTCATTAAAAGTACGTGTATATCCTATACGGGCATTCAATGTAATAGTATTGCTCTTATTTGACCATGAATTTACACTGATAGCACCCGTCGCATCTTTATGGTTAGTGTATTCATCAGTAGCAGAACTATAAGAATAAATATCATAAGGCGTATTTATACTCTTACCGTCATTGAATGAATAATCCAATGCTGCGTAACCTTCAGCATACAATCCGGGAGTAAGTGCATCCAGATCAATGCGAACCTTAGGTTTCAGATTCAAGGTATGATAATTAGTCTTATTGGTTCCCGGAGTATCAGATACCATCAAAAGCGCATTGTTAGTGATACCGTCATATCCAATTCTCAACAATCCGTTCGGATAGTAAGGCGCCGACATCGGATTGGTAGTAAGGAAGTATCCGAATAAATCTTCCGTAGAGTAAATACCACGATTACGTACTTCCTGGCGTCCCAGAATATCCATACTGAATTTAATGGATTTATTAATCTTCGCATCAATATTAGTAGTGAACTGATATTGATTATAATCCTGTGGAGTATTCTTATAAATAGCATCTTGATAGGCATACTGTGCCGAAGAATAGAATGAGAGTTTATCATTTCCACCGCTTACCGAAAGGCTATGTTGGGTATTAGTAGCCCAATTCTTCGTTACAGAGTCCCACCAATCCGTATCAGGAAAGCTGATAGGATCGCTTCCGTCCAAGATTTTAGCCATAGCTGTTTCCGAATAAGTAGGTGTATTACCTTGTGCTGCATCGAACTCATTGACATAAGTAGCATACTGATAAGAATTTAACATTTCAGGGATGCGTGTCGGTTGAGAGAATGATACATTACCACTATAATTAACCTTCACTTTCCCTTCAGCACCACGTTTGGTGGTAACCAAGATAACACCATTAGCAGCACGTGCACCATAAATAGCAGCAGAAGCATCCTTTAATACGGAGATGGATTCAATATCTTCGGGATTCAAACGACTGAATGAACGGTCGGCAATACCATCTACTACAATTAGCGGAGCAGTACTTCCCAAGGTTCCCTTACCACGAATCAGGATATCAGCATTATCTTCGCCAGGTTCACCAGAACGTGTATTAGCAATAACACCGGCTGTTTTACCTGCAAGTGTATTCGTTAGATTGGCAGCAGCAAGTTTTTTAATTTCATCTCCGCCCACTTGAGATATAGATCCTGTCAAAGTAGCCTTTTTCTGGGTACCATATCCCCCAACCACTACCTCATCAAGCATCTCAGTATCTTCCTTTAAAGTTATACTGAATGTTTTTTTTCCATCTACCGGAACATACACGGTCTCATATCCCACATAAGAAACAGTCAAGATTGACTTTACAGGAACAGTTAATGTAAAATTTCCATCAATATCTGTTATTGTACCGTTGGACGTACCCTTCACCACTACACTGGCACCAATAATAGCTTCACCATTGGAATCTATAATTTTACCAGTTATAGTACCTGTTTGCTGTACAATTTCCGTCCTCATAGTCTCTGTCACTTCCGAGAATGCAAATGCCTGGCTTACACTGGCACCTGCTGCAAGGAAAAGGCAGATTGTTGCCTTTAGGACAGCTTTGCTGAACAAGGCTCGATTTTCATGTGTATTCATACTACATCTTTAATTTAAAGGTTAATATTTTATTACAAGTTATAATTCACTAAATCAAGATAAAACTATTAGTTTACTTTCCATTCAATAACCCCACCCGATGCACCTTTCTGCAATTGGGCAGCTATTTTCAGTCCTGTCGTTTTCACCGGTTTGAAATCAAGGCTGTTGTAGCAGTCTTTCTTTACCGTATATTCATTCAAAGCTTCTACTTCTTTCCAGCTTTTACCATCTTTATAGTAGAGTTTCCAACTTTCCGGCACCCGGAAATCCCCGTCATAATGATCGAAATCCAACCAGTACACTTCTACGTTTGAAATCGTATAAGGTTGATCAAATTGATAAGCCAAAGTTTCCTGTGTTCCATTTCTCAACCACCAGTAGTGATAAGGTTTGGAAATATCCGATGAGCGCTTTGGTTCCCACTGGTCATTCACACCCCATGCCCAGGTTTCAACCGAAGCAGATTCAGGAGCATCTTTCTGGATAGGTGCTTGTATCATCAGTGTATGTGCCTTGCTGGCGATTGTTGGCTCCGGAGTAGGACGGGCATACTCTGCAGCTTCAGGAATCCATACCACCATCTGGTCTGCACCACGATTGTTCCAAGTGGAATAAGGAATGGCTTTGAAAGGGACCTCTTTCACACTACCATCTTTTTCTATTTCCTTAGCTGTACCAGTCAACACCATGACACCGTTTAATAAATCAGCATCGTAAGTTGCCTCCATTGAAGTTCCGTCAGGAATAAACTTATTAAAGACAATACTGTCAACCTGATCTTTACCTTCCAGGCAGAACATAATTGGGCCACGCTCAATAGCAAGCTTACCACGGTCATCTTCTACATTATCATTCGCTTTCACACGGCGGACATCCATCGGGAAATTAATTTCCACAACATCTCCAGTCTTCCAGTCATGGAGAATCGTAGCATAACCATCCAGTTGCGTGGCATTTACTTTCTTGCCATTAATAGAGATAGTGTAAGCCTTTGCCTTATCAGTAAACGAATAAAGGTCCGTAGGTACAGGAGCATCCTGTGCCCATCCCGGAATACGAACGCGCAAAGCAAACTCCTGTTCCTTTTCGGGATTAACGGAAATGCTGACTTTGCCATCCCACGGATAGGTTGTGATCTGTTCCAATTTTACATTGTTAGTTTCCGTATTCAATTCGGCTTTACTCTGGATATAAAGATTGACATAAATATCATTGCCCTGAGTAGCATACATGTAAAAAGGTACGGAAGCCATGAAACGTGTTACATTACCCGGACAGCAAGCGCAACCAAACCATTGCTGGCGTTCATGTTGCCCCATAGACTCAAGCGGATTATCATAGAAAAATTTATCACCACTGAGTGAAACACCCGAAATAACTCCATTATAAAGAGCACGCTCCAGTACATCGGCATACTTGGCATTACCCGTAGCCAGGAACATACGGTGATTCCAATATACATTGGCAATGGCAGCACAAGTCTCACAGTATGCGGTATGGTTATTCAATTCATAGTTAGGACCAAATCCTTCACCTTGCGGACGTGAACCGATACCACCAGTGATAAAAAGCTTCTTACTTGCCATATTTTCCCAGATACGACTTAAAGCATTGAAATAAGCAGTATCCTGAGTTAATGAAGCTACATCGGCAACACCGGAATAAAGATATCCTGCACGTACGGCATGACCTACTATTTCATCTTGTTGCAAAATGGGTTTGTGGTCTTGGCTGTATTCGCTGAGACGATGTCCGTCTGTTCCGCGACCGGTTTCCTCTACAAAGTATTTAGCCATTTTCAAATACTTTTCATCACCTGTCACCTTATATAGTTTGACAAGAGCCATCTCGGCGATAGGATGACCGCTGGGACGATGGATCTGCCCTTCGCCGGGTCCGAAGACCTGACATACCAGATCGGCATTTTTGATAGCCACATCCAATAATGTACGTTTTCCGGTGGCGCGATAATGAGCAACGGCGGCTTCGTACAAATGGCCGCTGTTATAAAGTTCGTGGCTGTTGATTTTTTCCCAACGGTGCGTGCCCCACCAACCGGATAAACGGGTACATTGATTGGTTACACAAGTAGTAAGATAACCATCCGGTTCCTGTGCGGTAGCTATGATATGGATTACACTGTCCAGATAATGATCCAGTTTCCCGTCATATTTTACGGCCAGCGAGTAGGAAGCTCCTTCTATAATTTTATAGGGATCGGTATCGTCGAAAGAAAAGTCACCGCGATGCTCGCCTTTCATCAGACCACCCGCAATGGCAAAGTTATCGAATCGGCCGTTCTTTTCACATTCTTTGAAAGCGGATGGGATGGAAACGGTGCGGTTGGTTTCAATCCGCGGTGACCAGAAATTATCATCTAAATGAACTTGGGTGAAAGGAACTTCTTTGATAGGAGCATCAGGTTGTGTATAAGGTGTGCTACATGCGCATACACTTATTATAGCAATGCTGCTCCATACTATTTGCAATTTGTTTTTCATACTATATCTGTGTTTTTTATTTCAGTATCAACTATGTCAACAGATGCAAAGTAAGTGAACAAACCATTAAGTAGATAAAAGAAAAATCTATTATACTGCGAAAATCGTCTTAAAGATGATCAATCCATTTTCAACATAATAATATTGATTATCAGTATTTTATACTATTGTTATAGACAATTTTTTCATTCTATTGGACAATCGTTTTATCTTGTAAAGACAAGGATTAAGCAGATTTGTCTGTTTTTTGAGCTTGAATAGTTGGAGATACTTAATTCTTCTTAGAAAACCTCAATAAGATCCGGTGAAACTTTCCTTCTCTGATAATATAAATTAGATTGGCGTTCCTTATTCAATAAAAAACTTAATGATGCAGCTATGATATATGCGTATATTCGGGTTTCAACTGATAAACAGACTGTAGAGAACCAGCGGTTCGAGATAAATCGTTTTGCCAAACAAAGGGATTTCCAAATTGATGTGTGGGTGGAAGAAACGGTTTCAGGAACACGGTCAGCCAAAGACAGAAAGCTTGGCGTACTATTGAAAAGAATAAAGAAAGGGGATACATTGATTGTGTCGGAGATCTCTCGTTTGGGAAGAAGATTGATGGAAGTAATGAGTATACTGAATGCATGTATGTTGAAAAATGTCATCCTGCTCACGGTGAAAGAGAAATATGAGCTGGGAAATAATATACAATCTCAAATATTGGCATTCGCTTTTTCCCTTTCCGCACAAATAGAACGCGACTTGATTTCCCAACGTACCCGTGAGGGACTTGCACGCAGAATTGCCTCCGGACAAAAGTTGGGACGTCCCATGGGAGGACATAACTCGAAATATAAACTTACGGGAAAAGAAGAAAAAATTAAGGCTATGCTGGAGGCGGGAACCAGTAAGGCGGAGATGGCGAGGAAATTGAAAGTGAGCAGGAATACATTGGCAGCTTTCCTTAACAGAAACAGGACAGGGATTCCTTCCAACTGATAAAGGTGATATGTCTGTTATTCGTAATAAGAAGAAACAAAGCCTCTGATAGATTATTCTTACTTAAATTTCGGTTTTAGCATAAGGATATACATAAAGCACAAAAACGCTCTGTCACAGTAAAATGCACATTACTAATCACTTCCGGTGTAAAAGTCTCTCAAATCCCCTTCAATTGGTATGTCGGTGGGGAAACAAATCCGTTTTTGGGAATGCTCGCATTCGGGAATACCAGCGGACAAGATGTAGAGTCAGCCCCTCACTGCCTCCCGGCTACTCGTGGGCATCATAGTTCATATCTGACAGGATACTGTTTGTTTCGGCTATTGAACCTTGTTGCGTATGTAATAAGAACCTGTTTCTATCGTATCTTCACTCCGTTCCGTTTGATATTCCACCTAAGTGAAGCAACTATTCCACCCTAGTGAAAATGGCTGTTCACTAAAGTGAAATCGCCTCTTCACCTAGTCGAAGCAACGAACGCAGCCAGACAAAATATGCCACAGCTATGCTCTCTTGCAAGGAAGCGACCACAGCTATGGCACAGGAATTAAAACAACCTGTATACGTCAAGCCGAATTTGACAGCGGAGAATGGCAAACCGTTTCAAGGGGACTTAGAATCTATTTACACAGTATGTCGTTGATTTACAGTAATATACTGTGTATGATTTGGAATGGTAATGTGCTGATGCAGAAGAAACTGATACGAAAAATCATCGAAAAAATGGCATCTTATCTTTGTAATTACAAATGAACAATTTTGTACTTTCGATGAAAACGTGGATAGAACGGACGAATGAATGCTTCCATTGTAAGGGCAGACACTGCCTCTTATCGATTACAATTCTTCGCAAACAACCATTTCCATGCCTCGGTATACAACAATGATTTTATGTAGCATGGTAGGACTTATCGCTTTCTGCACAGACTCGCTCGAAGCGTAGCGTTCAGCTTGTTCAATGGCTTGTCGCCTTAATTGTTCTATCCGTTCGCTACTGTCTTTTCCTTTGGCATATTTCAGTTCGATGATGTAGGAGTGGCTCATGTCTTTGTAAATATCCAATAACGGATGCAAGAACAGGTTGACGTATCCTTCCTGACTGTCTTTCTCGGACACAGGACGATAGAAAGGATTTTGTGCGGTTATGGCAAGAGTAAAACCATGAACAAAATATTCACCTTTCTGCTTGTCCTGCTGCGAGGCATAACGGTGCAGGCATCCGGCAATGTATTCAAAGTAAGGTTTCCATTTGCCATCATAAGCCAGCCCTGAGACAAGCTTCCTCTTTTCATAACTGTCGAAAGTCAAGTCGTTTTCATGATAAGTATCCAGAATGTAGGCAAAGAGTTGTTCACGTACCACCTGGTTAGGGATGGTGAGTTTGGTTTCTCCTTTATGCATTCCGCTGATGGTCAGCATTCCGAAGTAGAAAAGCAATCAGTTCTATCAACTCGTCTACCGAATGATTGAATGGGCATGTTGTGGAGTAATACTCCAGCATATCCCGTACATCTTTTTCTGTGAATCCTGTCATTTCATTGAATTGTGGATTCAGCGTGTAATTGGTGCCGATGTTGAATCCGCTGGTCAGGTCGTCCATGGATAGATAATAAGATAAGAATTGCGTTCGGGAGTGGGGTGTTGTCCATGGTAGTTTTATCCGTTTACGATAAAACAATACCGGGTGACTCATATTAACATCTTCACATGCCAAGCTTAAAATAAAATATGCAGTAATATATGTGTATAATTATTTTCTTCTTCTTCCTGTCAAAACAAAGGGGCTTAAAATTGCAGCACAATTGCAGAAAGGAGCTTCGG
>ERZ779746.671-NODE-671-length-16523-cov-2.528662_pt1 | contig 16523 bp, 23 predicted proteins | sample MGYA00511888_ERZ779746 | MGnify/ENA primary metagenome ERZ779746 (study PRJEB29588, sample SAMEA1964695) | human gut metagenome | biome: human gut; feature: human-associated habitat; material: faeces | place: Denmark | collected 2008/2010 ... | reverse complement strand
AGCAATAAAAGATGGAAAAGCTTTAGAGTTTAAAAAAGTAATCGAAGAATTAAAAGAAGATTTAAAAACTATAAAAAATATGCTACCTGCTGAAGGACGACTTAATTATGCTTTTATGCCAGACAATGTAAAAGAAAAAATTGATGAATTTATAGATAAATTAATTGAAAATAATTTTGACTGTAAAAAAAGCTATGATAATTACATTGATTCTTGGAAAAAGATAACAGAATTTTATGAAAGTATATACAAAGAAAAAATGTTATACCATGCAGATATAGAGGCTCATAAAATTCTTGGAAATCAATTATTGCAATATTTTAAAGATGAAAGATATATGTATTATAGTATAGAACAAATTACACAAGGTTTATATTCTTTATTATCTCAAAACGAAGAAAGAGAAAAAGCATTTTTGCAAATGTATGTATTTAACAAAGATTTATCAATATATGCTAAAAAAGAATATGCTTTTAAGCAAAAATTCAGTAATCATATAGAAAGGGGTATGTAATGGGACATGACAGTAACTTTATGAGAGTAATGTATTGTTTTCCAGAACAAGATCCTAAAATACTGAAAATTGAAAAAGAATTAGAGGCAATATCAAAATTAATGCAAACACCATTTTTTGAAACAACCATGTATAAAGGAATGATTTTGATCTATGACCCAAAAGGAATTTTAAAATATTCAAAAGTACAAAAATTAGATGGACTTAATTTAAGAGGTCCTTTTATTTTTGCTGGAAATGATACATTAGAATTAGATTTTAAAAGTTTAAATATCGAACAAATTAGATATTTACAAAAACATATTACACAAGAAAAACAAATTGAAGAAATTGAAATGTGAAAGGAGGAATTTTTATAAAATTTAAAAAGGTATTAATAATTGCAATAGTTTCATTATTGCTAATACCATTTTGTATGATATTTTCTAGTATAATTCATTTTCAACTATCAAAAATGAAATTTGTTTTAGATATATCAACTATAATTAAAAGTATAATTTCAAATAGAAATCATTTGCTATTATTTATTTTTACTCAAGCATTTACAGAGTTTTTTATATTATATTTATTTTTATTCAGTAAAAAGAATGACTTATCTACAGAAACAAATGCAATTACTAAAAATATACGAACACCAAAAATCTATGGTAATGGTCAACATGGTACTGCTAGGTGGAGTACCAAAAAGGAATTACTTAAAAAAGCTACTATAAATACCCTAAAAACTACTAAAGATGGAAAAATTAAAAACGTAAATTTCTCAAAAGGTGGTTTAGTAGTAGGGTTAGAAAAGAAAAAAAATGAAAATAAAATTATTTGTATTTCAGAAGATTATCATTCTTTAATTATAGGTAGCACAGGAGCAGGTAAAACTAGAAGATTGCTATTACCTAGTGCAATGAATTATGCATTAGCAAGTTCCTATGGAAAAAATAAAAATAGTTTAGTATTGACAGATCCAAAGGGCGAATTATTCCAATATTTATCGCCATATTTTAAAAGTTTAGGTTATAAAATTATAACAATAGATTTTAAAAATCCTTTAAAATCTACAAGATATAATTTTTTATCTCCAGTTATTGAGGCTTTTAAAAATGGAGATATAAGAAAAGCAGAAGAATACTGTTGGGACATTACTCAATCATTAGTAGGAAATGAAGAAACTAAAATGGAAAAGATCTGGAAAGATGGAGAAATGAGTATTATTGCAGGTACAATAATGACAATAGTTGCTGAAAATATGGACCATCCAGAATTCCAAAATTTAACTAATGTTTATACTTTCATCTCTGAAATGTGTAGGTCTGAAAATGGAAAAATGCCTATAAATTATTTTATAGAAAATTTACCACCAGAGCATCCAGCAATAAATATTTTTGGTATTGCACGTATTGCTCCAGAAAAAACTCGTTCAAGTTTTTTTACATCTGCATTAACTACATTAAGACTTTTTACATCTCAAACAGTATATGATATGACTTGCCAAAGCGATTTTAACTTAAAAGATATTGGTACTGATAAATATTTTGTAGATATAATCTTACCAGATGAAAGATTAACCTATTATTCATTAGCCTCATTATATACAAAACAACAATACAATGCTTTAGTAGAATATGCAGACTCTTATGGTGGAACGCTAAAGACTAGAGTAGACTTTTTATGTGATGAATTTCGGGAATTATGCACCAATAGAACGGCATACGGAAATATGCTTACAGTTGCAAGGAGTAGAAATATATTTTTTCATTTCTTCTTACAACGGATTTTCACAATTAGTCAAAGTGTATGGAAAAGAAACGGCAGATTTAATAAAAGATAACTGTCTTTTATGGATTTACCTAAAAACTGCCTCATTTGAAACTGCAAGTGATATTAGTAAAAAACTAGGAAATTATACAACTACATCTGATAGTAAATCTAATTCATATACTAAAAATCAAAGTGGTAGTAGTAGTGAATCAATAAATTTAGTATCAAGACAATTATTAACAGAAGAAGAAATATTAAGAATAGAATCTCCAGAAGCTATTGTAATGATTACAGGTTCACACCCTTATCTTGCAACACTCCCTGATTTATCACAATATAAATTTAATGCAATGTTAGGTCTAGGAGATAAAAAGAAAAATACAGAGATAAGAGAATTAAGAGAAAATTCAAGAGAGCAAAGAAAACCTAAAAAAATTGAACTATGGAATATTTGGGAAGAATACTAAAATATTATGTTCTTTTTTTTTGCTCTCAAAACAAACAAAAATTCGCAAACAATATATATAAATTTTGGAGGAATTATGTATGAAAGAAAAAATAAAAAAGTTTATAAATATAAAAAGAATAGGAAAAGTAGGACTTGCTATAACAAGTCTTTTTTGTTACACAAATACTTGTTTTGCAGCTATTCAAGATTCAAAAATAGTTACAGGAACAGAAAGTTTAATCTCTGATTTAACAGGTTGGCTTTTAATTTTAGCACCAGTTCTTACAGTTTTATTGGTTGGCTATTTCTTTCTAAGAAAAGCAGCTAGTGATGAAATGGATGCTAAAAGGTGGGACAATAGAATTAAGGTTGCAGTTATATCTTGCATTGGAGTTGTTGTTGCAAGTGGTTTAATTAATGTTATTATGAATTATTATAAATAGTGGAAGTGAGGTCAAAGTTTGGAAAATATATTAAAAAATTTATTATCTTCCATTGTTTCAAGTGCCAATAGTGTTATAAATCTATTATTAAATACTTTAATGGATACTTGTTTTCATGCAGAAAATGTTATTTTAAAACCAAACGCAAACGGAGTACAAATTTCTTTAGATGGAATACAATCTATTATTTTATCTTTTTCAATAGGTTTAATTATTCTAAAGGCTCTAAAAAAAGGATTTGATATGTATATTTTGTGGACAGAACGGAGAATCCGAGCTACCTATCGGAACATATATCATGTTCTTTGTGCGAGCTATTGTAGTAGCTTTATCATTTGAAGTCTTATTTGATTTAGTAGTAGAAATAGCCGAACTTTTTGGAAATCAATTATTAAATGCTTTATCGTTAGACCTTATGCTACTAGATTGGGGGTATGTTGTAGAATTTTGTATGACTTCACTATTTTCTAGTATTACTTGTGTTATTGCAATTATACTATTTGTGGTTTTATATATTCAATTTTTAGTTAGAGGAGTAGAAATCTTGATTTTAAGATTAGGTTTCCCTTTAGCTAGTGTAGGACTGCTAGAATCTAATAGTGGTATTTTTCAGAGTTACTCACAAAAAATGTTTAAAAGTGTATTAACAGTAATTGTTCAAATAATTTTATGCAAATTAGGTTTAGCCTTAATTTTTACAGGACATTGGTTTTATGCAATAGCTACTGTTATGATGGCTTTAAAAACACCATCTTTCCTACAAGAATTTATGCTTACTGGTGGATCTAGTGGTGGAATAAGTGCAATAATTATGAATACAAGTAAAACAATAGAATTATCAAGACAAGTAAAAAATATAATTACAAAGGTTAAGTGAGGTGTTTATGGATTTATTAAATGTATTAAATTTAGTCATTAGAACAACTATCATACCGGCTCGGAGTTATTCTTCGAGTTATTATTATTTTTATTAAAATGATGTATGAAGATGAAGCACATGCAATGTATAAGAAGAAATTATTTAACACCATTGCATTTGGTATAATAGCAGAACTCTTATATATAATTTATGACATTTTAAACTATTATTATAAATAAGGAGTCATTATGGAAGAAAAAAATATAAATACTAAATTATATATTCCTACCAATGTAAAAACTCGTTTTGAATTTATACGTGGATTTGGAATAAGCGAATTAATAGTAACTAGCATAGTAGTTGCTTTTTTAATTGGTATAGCTTTAATAATATATTCTATTACAAATGGATTAATTGTACCTGTATTAATTGTTCTATTAGGTGGAGCAGCAATGGTAATTATTACTGCAAAAGATACAAATAATTTATCTGTACTAGATATAATTAAAAATATGCTTGAATTTACAAGTATGCAAAAAATATACGAATACAAATATTTTGATAAATGGAGGGACTAAATGTTATTTGGATTATTTAAGAAAAAATCTAAAGATACAGTTTTATCAACAGCACAACAAGAAATTAATATATTAGACATAAAAAATAACTTAATTTATACAAGAGATAATTTGATTATAGCAATTTTAAAAATAAATTCTCTTAATATGCAATTATTCTCTAAAAAAGAATTAATAAACAAAATTAAAGATATAACCTCTGAATTATCTACAGAAACAAAGGAATTTAAAATGACCTCTATTGCTAGACCTGTAGATGTAGGAAGTTTAATAGATTTTTTAAGAAATATATTAAATAATTCTACAGATAGTATTCAAAAAAGATTATTAAGAGAAAATATAAGAGAAACACTTAATCTAACACTTATAGGGGACGCAGTAGAAAGACAAAATCTCCTTATTATAAGTGAGGATCTAAGTGATAATGCAGAACAAGAGATACAAAAAAGAGCACGTGAAATAGTGCAAAAATTTGATAATTGTGGAATGAAATTAGAAATACTAAATGACCAATACTTAATCCAAGTATGCAATAGTTTTACAAATATGAGTGTTGCAACAAAAGAAGATTCAGACTATCAAGATTATATTCCACATTTAGTTGCTTAGGGAGGTTTGAAAGTTTGAAGAAAACAGATTTAAGAACAATTAGAGAAAATAAAATATTACTTAATATTTTAACTCCTATCTCTCGGAATAGAATATAAATCAAATAGAATGAGAATAGGAGATACTTTTGCTAAAATATATACAATAGTAAAATATCCTCAAAATGTTTCTATTGGTTGGTTATCTAAAATAACAAACATACCAAATACAATAAGTACACAAATATTTCAGCCAACTGATAATACTTTATTGTTAGAAAATATATCAAAGGGAATAAAACAAAATGAGGCAATATTAAATTCTATAAATGATGCCGTAGAAAGACAAAGAATTGAAAGAGAAATAATATCGGCTGAAGAACTTATAAAGAAAATAGATAATGATGGAGAAACTGTAGGTTATATGACTATTGTAATAATGGTTATAGCAGAAACAGAAGAAGAACTATTGAAAAGGTGTAAAAAAATAGAAACTAAACTATCAAGTATGCAAATGAAAATAAGATGTCTTGCAAGTTTAGTGAAAAATGCTTTTCGATGTGTTGTTCCTTTTTTTAATTCAGATAAGAAAATAAAAAATATAGCAAAAAGAAATGTACCACTTTCTACTTTTGTTGGTGGTTTACCATTTGCAAGTAGTCGGATTTAATGATGGATCCGGCTATTATTTTGCTCGTGATATAGATGGTGGAATAATTGCACTAGATACTTGGAAACGTGGTAATGATAGAACAAATAGTAATTTTGTAATAATGGGAACGGCTGGAGTAGGAAAATCTACTGTAACGAAACATCTTATTTTAAACGAATTTATGATAGGAAATTCTTGCTTGATTATAGATCCAGAACGGCGAGTATAAAGATCTTACACATAATTTAGGTGGAGATTGGATTGATGTTTCAGGTGGCAATGATAGAGGTAGAATTAACCCATTACAAATTAAGCCTGCACCTCAAGATGAAGAAAACGAAGAAATAAAAGGCATTTATGATAAAGGTAAAGGAATTGGAGAAATGGCATTACATTTCCAAACATTAAGAATATTTTTTAAATTGCTATTTCCAGAGTTAAGCTCTATACAAATGGCAATATTAGAGGAGATTTTAGAAGATTTATACAATAAATTTGGTATCTATTGGGAAACAGATATATCAAAATTAGACAATACAGACTTTCCTATTATGACAGACTTATATGACTTATTAAAAATACACTATGACAGAGAGATAAATACTGCTAGAAAAGAAAATATTAATATATTGTTATCATTAGTTAGACAAATATCTGAGGGTGCAGATAATACCATATTTAACGGACATACAACAATACAAAGAAATAGTAAATTAGTATGTTTAGATACAGGTAATATACAAAATGCTAGTGAAAATGTAAAAAAAGCACAATACTTTAATGTATTATCTTGGTGTTGGGAACAAATATCAAAGAATAGGAAAGAAAAAGTAATGTTAGTAGCAGATGAAGCCTATTTATTGATTGATAAAAACTGTTTACAAAGTATTGCATTTCTTCGTAATGTAGCAAAACGTTGCAGAAAATATGAGCGGAAGTCTGGCAATTATTTCTCATTCAATTATTGATTTTCTTGATGACTCTGTAAAAATGTATGGACAAGCAATACTTGATATGGCAACTTACAAAATACTAATGGGAACAGATCGGCAGAAATTTAGAAGATACAATGGAACTTTTTAAACTAACAGAAAGTCAAGCAGATTTTTTGTCAAATAAAAAAAGAGGTTATGCAATATTGATTATTGGAGCATATAAAATACTTGCAAAATTTGAAATATACCCTCATGAATTTGAGTATTTTGGGAAAAGTGGTGGTAGATAATTGGCAGTAAATCCAGCATTAATAAAAATGGCAATTATGATATTAAAAGATAAAAAAAAGAGAGAAAAAGTGATACTATCAATAGTAGTAGCTTGTATTCTTGTTTTATTATTATTTTCTATGATTATTTATATTATATTAGAGCCTATTAACAAAATATTAGTAGCTTTAGGATTAAAAGAAAACGAAACAAATGCTGAATTTAGTGAAATTCAAAATATAAGATTAGAAAATGGAATTGGCGAAACAGGAAATCTAACCTTTAATGGAACATACTGTATGCCAATAGAAACTGAACATGGTTATACCATAACTAGCGAATTTGGTTATAGAACACATCCTATTACTGGTGTCTATAAATTACATAGTGGTATAGATATGGTAGGTAAAATACATGGAAATATATTATCTATAGCAGATGGTGAAATAGTATGGGCTGGTGTTAGAGGTGCTTATGGAAATTGTGTAAATATAAAGCATATCAGTATAGATGGTTATACTTTTTATAGTTTTTATGCACATTTATCTCAAATTAATGTATTACAAGGACAAATAGTAACGCAAGGACAAGTTATAGGTTTACAAGGTGGTGCAAAGACAGATCCAGGACATGGTAGTTCTACTGGAAGTCACTTACATTTTGAAATAAGATTATCACAAAATGGAGATTATCAAAATCCTAGAAAATATATATTGCAAGAAATTTAAGAAATGAGGTGGTTAAAGTGATTTTAATGATTACAAAGGAAAATGAGAAACTTATATCAGAGGTATGTTTAGAAAACAATATTGAAGATTATCAAATACTAACAACTGTATCAAATTTATATAATTTTACAGTAACAGAATTAAAAAACCTTAATAATTTTACTCAATTAGTCATTGACGTTACCTCTATTAATGACACAGAAAAGGAATTAATAGATGCAATAGTAACATTAAAAACTATCTATATGGATTTACGAATAACAATACTAGCAATAGGTTATCAACCTGGCAATACTTTATTATCTAAGTTATTTAGTGAATCTATTTTTAATTTTGTAACTGCTACAGAATATCATACACAAAAAGAAGAATTTAAGAAATGCCTAACTGTAGGAAACTCATATAGTGATTCTATAAGCTACAGATATAAAGAGAATAGTAAAGATATACAAAAGAGCAAAGTTATAATAAAAAAGGAATACAGTAAAAAAAGAAATAGTGTAAGAATTGGAATTGTTGGAACACAAGCACATATTGGAGCAACAACTCAAGCGATTTTAATGTGCAAATTTCTTAATTCAATAGGACTTAACTCTTGTTATGTTCAAGCAAATACAAAACAAGATGTAGAAAAAATTGCAACTATGAATAATGTATCTAATATGAAAGACATGATAACTTATAATGGTATAGATATGTTTAGAGAGTTTATTGATAATAAAAATACAGGTTATGACTTTTATATATACGATTATGGAGATATTGATAATCTTAATATTAATTCATATATAACTAATGATATTAAAATCGTTGTATGTGGTACTAAAGAATGGGATTTTGTAAATATATCAAAAGCATTTGAAAAGCTAAATAAAATACAAAATGATATAGATTTTATCTTTAACTTTACTGCAAAAGAAAATGAAAGAAATATTTTAAATGGTTTATCAGATTTTAAGAAAAAAATATATTTTTCAGAATATGCTCCCAACCCATTTGATGATAAAAAAAATCAAAATATATATCACAGAATATTAAAGGAATTTATTATAGAAAAGACAAATCAATTAGAAATAATTGAAAAGAATAGATTTTCAATTAAAAATATATTTTTAAAAGGAAAAAGGTAATGAAAAAAAACTTTTACAAAGACTACCAAAAAAAGCAAAAATTAGCACAAAATTATGATGAAACAGACAAAATAGTAATAGAAAATCAAAGTATATTATTGAAATTGCTATCGTATGTTATAGCAATAATTTGTATTACATTTAAAATGTTGCTATTTTTGATAATCATTATATTGTTATCAGTTGGTGCTACAGTTATTTTTAATAAATTAATACCCATAAATTTAATAAATATGATTGGAGGAAATCAATGAAAAAGAAATTGTTATTATTTATGATACCCATTTTAATGGTATCAACAAATGTATTTGCTACAGATGTAAATACTCAAGATACAATAGTAAAAACTATAGTTATAAATAAAACAGAGGAAAATAACTTTTTGAATTTATTAGATAATACTATTGAAGTTGAAAATATTAAATATAATTTGCAAAGTAAAGATAGACAGGAATTAGAAACAACAAACAGTAAAATGAAAGAACAAATAAAAACACTTGAATTAAATACTAATAAAAGAGATACGATTTTACATAGTTTTGAAGAAAGTATAAAATATGATGATGGAGAATTTTTAGGAGAATTATATAGGCAAGATAATTCTCTAAAAGTAACTACAATTAAACATGGAAAATATGAAAAAGTATTTACTATCAATAAACAATATACAAATTTAGAAAAGTCCGATTTGGACTATATACCAAAAGAAATAACTGAGGATGGTTATACTTATTATTTAACACAATGTGATTGGAATATATCAGAAAATGAAGATATACAAAATATATCTATGCCTAAAACTTATACTGCAACAACAACTTATAAAACAGTTAAAACATTAGAATATCCATATACTTATAAATGTGAATTGAATTATAATGGAGTAATTAGTAAAGTATCAAAAGATACTATCCAATATACCTTAACATATAAAAAGCAACCAAAAGTAGAAATTAAAGAAAATAAAACATCTATATTGCCATATCTTGGTGGTGCAGGTGTTTTTTTAGTTATCATTTACGTTTTATTACCTAATGCAAAAATTACAAATTACTATAATGGAAAATATAAAACTATTAAATATATAAGAGTGTCAACAAAAAATCCAAATGTAAATTTAAAACATTTACCAAATGCTAAAACTAATGTTTTTTCTGTTAAATTTAGTAATAAATTAGACAAAAAACTTGCAGGAAAAACAGTAACAATTATAACACCTAAAGCTACATACCAAAAAATGATAATAAATAAATCTATAGAAGTGCATTTATAGAATTGGAGGAATTAATTTGAAAAATAAAATTATTATAATTTTAGTTATTGTTTGTATTTTATCTTTAGCTTGTAGTATTACAGTTTTTCTTTTAAATAATAAGGAAACTAAATCTGAGGATTATGATGATATATCAAATAAAATAGAAGATATACAAGACAGTAATATTGAGAATACTGAATTTATGGAACTATGGGAAACTAATATTTTAGGAACGCTAGAAATACCTAGTATAAATTTAAAATTAAGTATTGCAGAGGGCATTGAAAATGATGTTATTGATAAATATGTAGGTCATTTTCCTAGTACAGCATTAATTAATGGAAATGTAGGGCTTGCAGGACATAATACAAATGAATTCTTTGCAAACTTAAAGAAAATACAGAAAGGAGATGAGATAGTTTATAATTTTCTTTTAGGTAGTAAGACTTATATTGTAGATACTATTGTAGAAATACAAGAAGATGATTGGAGCTATTTAGAAGATACAAAAGATAATAAAATAACTCTTATCACTTGCATAAAAAACCAACCTACTAAAAGACTTTGTATTCAAGCAACAGAAAAAATCTAAAAAATTTTTAAAATGGGCTGAATTGTTGTTTTTTGCACGTTACAATTAATGTAAGGAGAGTGATGAAAATGTTCGTTAGAAAAATAATTTGCTATATTAGTATTTTATTAATGGTTATTATTTTAGTTGTATTTGGCTTTATTTTCAAAAATAAGCAATTTTTAGTAGCAACTAACAAAGATACTTGTATAGAAAAGCAAAACGCAATAGTAAGTGAAAATACTTTAGAAATTGAGCAAGAAGAAAACATACCAGTTGAAGATATTAAAAAGGAATTATTACAAAAACATTCATTAATTGAAACTATAGAAAAAGCAACACCTACAGAAACCACATTAACTACACAAAATACAACTATTCAAGATTATATACCTATTCAAAATACAGACGAAACTCAAAACAATACAAATAAAATAACTATAACCCAACCCCAAAATGAGTGTAATCCCCAAAAGAAAGAAGAAAAACAAGAAAATAACAAACAAGATATACCAAAAAATATAAAGACATATCAAAGAAATACTACAATGGAAAATACAATGAAAGAGTACATTAAGAATAATCCAAGTGAATCTATGCAAAAATATGGCTTTAATATAGAGTCAGATTCATCAATAGTAAACAATACTAATGAATTTACTTATACTGAAAAAAGAGTAAATGCTAAAATTAAATATAAATTTGGAACAATAAAAATATATGCTCATGATGTTTTATTAGATGGTATATATCAATTTACAGAATGTTTTATATTATAAAATTTAAAATTTTGAACACTTTTAAGAGTGTTCTTTTATTATGGGAGGAATTATTATATGATAAAAAAAGTTTCAAAAAAAATAATTTATATAATACTATTAATTATTACTTTACTAAGTTCATTTCAAGGCATAGTATCGGCAGTAGAAATAAATAATGCTTTTATACAGTATAGTCATGACTGTGGATACCATTTGCAATTTTGGGATACTAAACAAAATAGATGGAGTTATGTAATAACTTCTTATGTGGAATATACAGCTCCAAACGGAAATAAATACCCAGCATATTGTCTAAACTCAGATAAAAAAGGTGCAGAGGCAGGATTAGAATATAATGTTAGTATATCAAGTGTTTTAGATGACGACAGAATATGGAGAGTTATTACAAATGGTTATCCTTATAAAGATCTAGGAATAAATGCCGATGATAGCTTTGTAGCAACCAAACAAGCTGTTTATTCAATTATACATAATAGAGATGTAAGAAGTTATTATAGAGGTGGAGATGCAAGAGGAAATGCCATTGTTGATAAAATTGAGGAGTTAGTCAATATTGGTAGATATGGCACAGATACACAAGAAACGCCTCAAACTTTTGCTAATAAAGTTGGAAGTTTTACAAAAGCAAATGAGAATTATTATTCACAAGAATATAGTGTATCATCTAACATTTCTATGGCAAGTTATGTAATAACATCTCTAGTAGGTTTTCCAAATGGCTCTTATGTTGCAGATATGAATGGAAATGCTAAAACGAATTTTGTTGCAGGAGAACATTTTAAAATTTATGTTCCGAAAAATGAAATAAAAAATAATTTTGAGGGAGTAATTGCTATTCAAAGTAAATGCAAAAACTTTCCTGTTTTCTACGGTAAAAGTCCAAGTAGTGATTTACAAGATTATGCAGTATGTTATGATCCATACGGAGATGTTCAAGGAATAACATCTTTAGATGTAAATGCTTATCAATCTACGATAAAAATTCATAAAGTAGATGAAGAAACAAAAGAAAACTTAGAGGGAATTACTTTTAATGCTAAATATAAAGATACTGGAGAAAATATAGGAAATTTTAAAACAGATAAAAACGGTTATATTACCATAAATAAGTTAAAACCAGGTACTATTGTTTTAACTGAAATTGCAACAACAAAACATTATATTCTAAATTCACAAGAATTTGATGTATCTGTAGAATTTGGAGATACAAAAGAAATTGAAATAACTAATCATCATAAAAAAGGAAATTTAAAAATTTTCAAAGTAGATAAAGATAATAATCGTATTGCTCTTGGAAATGTTGAGTTTGATCTTTATTCAGAAGAATATCAAAAAGTAATTGGAACATATCGTACAGATGTCAATCGGAGAAATTTATGTCGAAAATTTAAGAACTGGCGATTATAAATGGATTGAGAAAAATACAAATAAATGGTATAACCTGCAAACAGATCCAATAGAAGTTGAAGTTGAGTGGAATAAAACAAATACATCTGTAGTACAAAATGAATTAAAAAAAGGTAGTATAAGAGTAATAAAAGTAGATGAAGATGATAACACAATTAGAATACCAAATGTTACTTTTGAAGTATTAGATAAAAATAATAATTTACTAGAAAAAATTAAGACAAGTGAAAATGGAGAGGCTACAACAAAGCAATATGCAATTAGAGATTATGAGGAACTAAAAATCCATGAAATTGAAACAGACCAATGGTATGTTTTAAATGATGAAACAAAAACAGTTAAATTGGAGGCTAACAAAATAAAAGATATAACTTTCACAAACGAAAAGAAAAAAGGACAAATCCGAGTAGTTAAAATAGACAAAGATAATAAAGAAATATTGTTAGATGGAGTAACTTTTGATGTACTAAATGAAAAAGGTCAAGTTGTAGATACTATAAAAACAGACTCAAAGGGTGAAGCTATTACAAAAAAATTGCCTATTGATCAAAAATATACTGTAATTGAAAAAGAAACTAAAGAAGATTATGTATTAACAGAAGAAATACAAACTGTTACATTGGAACAAGACAAAATCAAAGATATAACATTTGAAAATGAAAAAATAAAAGGTTATATAGAAATAACAAAAATAAGCGAAGATGATAATAAATATAATGGTATAGTCGCTGGAACACCTTTGGAGGGTGCTATATTCGATATTTATGATAGCAAAAACAATATTGTAGATACTGTAACTACAGGAAAAGATGGAAAAGCTAAAACCAAATTACTTGTAAAAGGACAATATACTATAAAAGAAAAGTCTAGTGGTAGTATTTATTATTTATTAAATGAAAATGAATATAAGGTAGAAATAAAAGAACATAAGGAAACTGTACCTGTAACAATAAAAAATAAAAGTGTAGAAATTTCTGTAGATGTGGAGAAAACAGGTTATATTGAAACACAAAAAAATGATATTATTAAATATGATTTTTCTAATATTGCAAATACTTCTAATATATATTTAGACACTTTTAAATGGAAAGATTATTTGCCAACTGATTATATTAGATTAAATCAAATAATAACAGGAACATGGAATCAAGACATAACTTATTCTATAACATACAAAACAAATTTGAATAATAAAGAAAGAATATTAGTAAACAACTTAGATTCTAAAGAAAATTATAAAATAGACTGCACGAATATTGGACTACAAAATGGCGAATATATTACTGAATACTGTTTCGATTTTGGTAGCGTTGATATAGGGTTCAAAGAAGAAATCGCACCATCTATATTCTGTAAAGTTTTAGATACTGTAGAGAATAAAGATATATTTACAAACAAAACAGAAACAACGGGAGAATATGAAGATTTAATAGACACAGATGAAGATAAGTGGACAACAGTTGTATATGAAAAAGATGTCCATGCAAAGAAATTACCAAAGACAGGTAATTAAATTTTAGAGAGTATGACTTTAATAACAAGTTGTACTCTTAATTTTTTGTTTTGGAGGGTATATGAAAAATATAAATAAGTGGAAAGATTTTAAATTTCAAGTGGAAAATGATAAAGAATTTTCAAATTTATCAAGAAATATCAAAGCATATTTAAAACGAAATTTACAAGAAAACTATGAACTAATAAATTATAATAAGGGTTATTTTTTTGTTTCAGGTTTTATAAAAAATACTGAAAATAATAAATATATGTATTTCTCATTTCCAGATGTTAGATACGATAGTACATGGTATAATCATATTTTATATCGTACTGCTGAAAATGAAAAAGACTATACAGGTGGACACAATAAATACTGTAGTGTAGAAGATTTAATCGATAATATGCAAAATTCTATTAAAAATGAAGAAATATCACATAACAAGTCAGAGGAGGAATATGAACTCGAATCTGCATAAAGGAAATATCATAAGGTTATTGAGTTTATTTAGTCGGTATTCGGTGCATTTGAAAAAGCACTAGAACGATTAAATATCAATTATGAGCTTGTAGGATTTTCCGAAATAGACAAATTTGCAATTCAAAGCTATTGTGCAATACACAATGTTGATGAAAAGTTAAATCTTGGAGATATAAAAAGTATAAATGAAAAAGAATTGCCAGATTTTGATTTAATGACTTGGGGATTTCCATGTCAAGACATAAGTATTGCTCGGTAAATTAAAAGGATTGCAAAAAGATAAAACTAGAAGTGGATTATATTATGATGGTTATAGAATATTAAAAGAAAAAAGACCATCAATAAGTATTATTGAGAATGTAAAAAATCTTACAAGCAAGAGATTTAAAAAGGAATTTGAAAGCATATTAAATGATATTAAAGAATTGGGGTATAATAATTATTGGCAAGTATTAAATGCAAAAGATTATGGAATACCTCAAAATAGAGAACGTGTTTTTATCATATCTATAAGGCAAGATATTGATAAAGGCACGTTTTGTTTTCCACAAAAAGAGAAATTATTGTTGAAACTTAGAGATTTATTAGAAACAAATGTTGATAATAAATATTACCTTACAGAAAAAGGTATTGGAAGATTAATAAAAAAGAACAACAAAATTATGAGAGAAATGAAAAATCCAAATGTTAGCGCTTGTATAATTGCAGGTTATCACAAAATGGATGGAAGAAATAATCAATATATAACTGATAAAAATGACACTGTACAAAGAATTGGTGGAATATATGATAATGAAGAAAGGACACATCAAGCAGGTAGTATCTATGATCCAAAGGGAATTTCGCCAACTCTTGTAGATATGTCAAGAGGAGGGTTTAAGCAACCAATGGTTTTGGTTAATGAAGGAACACACAAAGGTTATTCAGAGGCAACTATTGGAGATTCCATTAATATATCTTACCCTAGTAATATTAATAAAAGAGGTAGAGTTGGAAAAGAATTAGCACAAACAATAATGACAGCACCTAATATTGCAACATTAGAAATGTTTAATCCCTATAACAATAAAAAAATCACAGAAATTGCACCAACACAAACAGCAAACTGTGGTAGCACAACCTCAAGTGCTACAGTATTAATTTCAGAAAATAATAAATACTATTTAAGAATAAGAAAGCTAACACCGTTAGAGTGCTTTCGCCTTATGGGTTATGATGATGTTGATTTTTATAAAGCAAAAAACATTGGAATATCTGATACTCAATTATACAAACAAGCTCGGTAATAGTATTGTTGTTAATGTATTAGAGAAGATATTATGTAATATTTTCCCTAATTGATATATAAAAAAATTAGCAAAAAAATTAGGGATAAACACTAATTTCCCTAGTTTTTTTGCTAAAAACTGTAAAAAAAAAGTTGCTTACCAAAACTAGCAAACAACTGATATTACTTGGTTGCGGGGGGAGGACTCGAACCTCCGACCTTTGGGTTATGAGCCCAACGAGCTGCCAACTGCTCCACCCCGCGGTATCGTGACGCAAAGGTAATCAAAAAATCGGCAATACAAAAATATTTTTCCGGAATGCCGGAGAGTTTCCGTTCCTCGACGGTGCGTTCGGATTGGGGACGATTT
>ERZ779746.669-NODE-669-length-16550-cov-2.149864_pt1 | contig 16550 bp, 11 predicted proteins | sample MGYA00511888_ERZ779746 | MGnify/ENA primary metagenome ERZ779746 (study PRJEB29588, sample SAMEA1964695) | human gut metagenome | biome: human gut; feature: human-associated habitat; material: faeces | place: Denmark | collected 2008/2010 ... | reverse complement strand
GGCGATCTGCCCATATGTATGTCAAAGACGCAGTATTCCTTTTCGGATAAAGCGAAGCTGCTTGGCCGTCCGGAGCATTTTACGGTTTCGGTATCAGAAGTGACCCTTTCGGCAGGCGCCGGGTTTATTGTCGTTATGACCGGCAGCGTTCTGGCTATGCCGGGGCTGCCGAAAGTGCCCTCGGCGCAGCAGCTTGATATTTATGAGGACGGCACAATCGTAGGCTTGTTTTAGGCTGTATTCGGCTATACCACAAGCTTGATCAAAGGCCGTATCTTTTTTTGGGGGGCGTTTCTGCTGCCGCCTTTGGAAATTTTTTCGCAATAACGGAAAGAACCGTCCGAGCGGGCGGTTCTAAGTTTATTCTTTCTTTTTCTTTACTTTTCAAACAGAATCTGTATTATGTACTTTTAATCACATGCGCACAGCATCCGATTTACGGTTTCCCGCAGAGAGAGAATTTCCTGCGGATCATCACGGAAATTTTTAAAGGTGAGCGCCGGATCCAACAGGGCCAACACGGCCTGTTTGCCTTTTTTGGCAGAAAGTGCCTGAAGTGCCCGCATATCCTGCAGTGCCTCTCGGAATACCTCCAAGCGCAGGGAAGGCACCGCCTCGCCGTCCGGACCGGGATATACCACGAATGTATCGCCTCCCGGAACCCAGCCGCCGGCCGTGCTGCTGGCATAAGGATCAATTGTTTCTCTTGACAGGAAGGTATTATAAAAATTAAAGCCCCATTGCAGAAAACCGACAATATCATACCGGAAAAGCTGCGTGCCGAGAATTCGATTTCTTGCGGAAGAAAAAGCTAAAAAACGGTTTGACGTTGTTACCTGGCCGCAGCAGTAATAAGTCCAGAGGCCTTCGGGCTTTTCTTTCAGAAACGGCTCGATATGATCTGTAGCTGGAACAGGACAAGGCACTGCGCCGGTCCGGTAAAATTCAATGGAACTCAGTGCATCGAAAATGTGGAATCCCTCTAAATACTGTTTTAAAAATTCAGCGCTTTGGCGGTAGTCCTCAAGCATTTCGATAGACGGTTCATCCGATACATGGAAATAGCAGCAATCACGTACCCCTTCTGCGTCTAAAAAGGCAGTGAGGGCAGGCAGCAGCTGAGATAGAAAACCGCGGTATTCCGCTCCCTGCGCCTCGGTATCCCAGCCGAACAGCTGCTGATAGGTACCATCTGCATATCCCATGATTTTCGGCGCATGCTTGCAGCCCCACTGTGTATATAAATGTGAAATTTCAAAATACTGTACGCCGGCCTTTCGGCACATTCCGATCCAGCGATGCAGCTTATCAAATCCGAAGGTATAAGTATTGCCTTCCTTCCGAACGTCGATCAGCTGAATCGTACGTCTCTGGCCGCCGACCTCCGTATCCAGGGGCGGCGTGAAAATCGGCGTCAAAAGCATGTTAATACCATATTTTACTGCTGTCTCCGCAAACTGCTGCGTGATTTTCCAATATGCTTCGCTGTCAAATTCTACATGATAATAATTGCAGAGACAATCTGTGTGAAACCAATTTGTGCAGATCAGCGTCTGCGGCGGCAGAACTGCATCTAAAACGGTCAAATGATATGTAATCTGCTCTGTTCCTTGGCCAAGCGCGAATATGGAGATGGTGATATCATATTCGCCGGGAGTCAGCGGCGCTTCTGTCCCGTCGACACGCAGCCAAAGACTGCGGCAGGAGCCCTCGTAAGCCCAGAGCTGTTTTGGTATAGGCTGCAGAATATCCGGGAATAATCCGGGTTGTGTGCGTTCACAATAAGGATATGCGTCCGGCACAGCGGGATGGTCGCAGGGAACGAAATTTACACTGCTGATTGTCAGCGCATCGCCGAGGGTGTGCGAGATATCTGTAATTACACAGGGGACTTGTCCGCCGTCTGTTAGCCAATAGGCGATCTGAAATGAAAAAACTTCATTTTTTAGCATGCTTCCGCGTGTTTGCAGATCCTCCTCCCGTATTGGCCGGTCGGGGAAAACCCGTGAGAGTGAATGCAGTGTTTTCATTTGCAACATAAATTATGCACATCCTTTAAATGATAAATATTTTTGTACAGTATACAACATAATAGGGTGGATGGAAAGTATTAATTTATAAAACTGGAGGCAGGAACAATGAACCAACTGGTCCGTCATGCGGACGAAATCAATCAGCTTTTGGCCCGGTACGGCGTTCGATTTGGAATCTATAAAAATAATGAATTTCACGAGGAGCTGTTTCCATTTGACGTGCTCCCGCGCATAATCCGTGCAGATGAGTTTGAACTGCTGCAGCGCGGCTTAATTCAGCGGGTCCGTGCGCTCAATCTATTTTTAGCGGATATTTACGGAGGGAAAATGATTCTGCGGGACGGTGTGGTGCCGGAAGAGTTTGTATATGCCTCTCCGGGATATCTGCCATGCTGTGAAGGAGTGCTTCCGCCCGGCGGCATTTATGCGCACATTTCAGGGATTGATCTGGTACAGGGGAAGGACGGGATCTGGTACGTACTGGAGGATAACCTGCGGATTCCATCCGGCGCTTCCTATCCGCTGATTGCCAGAGAGCTTTGCAGAAAGGCTTGTCCGGAGGCATTTCAGGATGTAAATGTTACGGAAAATCGATGTTACGGGGAAATGCTGCGTGAGGTGATGGAAGCGGTCAACACCGGCGGAATCAACTGTATCCTGACGCCCGGCCGCTATAATGCAGCATTTTTTGAACATTTATATTTGGCGGAACAGGCGGGCGCTGTTTTGGTTCTGCCGGAGGATTTGATTGTGGAAGACTGCCGGCTCTATTATAAAAAGTATGACGGCAGCAAGGAGCAGGTGGGAGCCCTATACCGGCGGATATCAGATGAATTTCTGGATCCCATGGCATTTTATCCGGAATCTCTGATCGGAGTGCCGCATATTCTGGATGCCTACCGCGCCGGAAATGTGGCATTGATCAACACGCCGGGCAACGGTGTGGCGGACGACAAAGGGATTTACTACTTCGTACCGAAAATGATCTCCTATTATTTAAATGAAACGCCGATTTTGTGCAATGCGCCGACCTATCTGGCCTTTTATGAGGAGGACCGCGCATATATCTTAGAGCATTTAGAGCAGCTGGTTATAAAAGATGTGGCGGAGTCCGGCGGATATGGGGTGGTATTCGGCAGCAAGCTCACAGAGGAGCAGCGTGCGGAGCTGCGCGGTAAAATTTCCGATCATCCGAGAGCTTTTATTGCGCAGGAAGTGATTGACTTCGTGGAACTGCCTGTCATGGAAGAAGGACAGGAGGTATGGCGGAAGGCGGATCTCCGTGCTTTTGTGCTGACTGGCGCGGACTGCAAGGTATGGCCCGGAGGCTTGACCCGTTTTTCAAGAAAAGCAGATTCTTATGTTGTGAATTCATCGCAGGGGGGAGGGTTTAAAGATACATGGGTATTATGTCAATAGAGCGCAAAGAGCATTTATTCTGGCTGGGCAGGTATTGTGAACGCGTGCATACCACGTGCCGCTGCCTGATTTGGTATCTGGATACTATGATTGATGAGGATGCAGAGGCTTACCGGGTATTCTGCGGAAAACTGCGGCTCGACAGGGAGTATGCGTCGCGGGAGGAATTTATTTCAGGTTTTTTATTTGATGAAAAGGATCCGAACTCTGTATTCAGCAGTTTAGTAAATGCTTTTGACAACGGTGTGGTTTTGCGGGACGAGCTGACAGGCGAGACGCTGGCGTATCTGCAGCTTGCCATTGACTCTCTCAGGCACGACCGGGAAAATGCGGCGCCGCTTCTGAAGCTCCAGCCTGTCATTGATGACTTATATGCGTTTTGGGGCAGCGCAGATGAAAATGTGGCGGATTGGATGAGCTTAGCCATGATGAAATGCGGAAAAAATATTGAACGGCTGGATTTATATATCCGTTTAGGATATCGCACGGAGACAGTGAAGGATGAATTCCGGAAATTAAGAAGTCTTCTGGAGCATATGGAAGGGGAACGGATTTATGATCCCGAAGCCCTGACGCTGATTTCCGAATATGTGATGGATACCGTAAGCTGGCTGGCAGACCCGTTTCCGGTTCTGGAGGCTATCAACCGCTGTATTCTTTAGAGAGGTGTATTGGGTGCGTAAATTATATTTCCGGTACGGTATGCGGCTGGAGTTCGATACGCCTGTTACCCGCCATTTTTATTCGATCCGCTGCGTGCCCGGCAATACGGCCGCGCAGAAAATTTATAATGTAAATTGCAATATTGATCCCGGCGGCAATCTTTCCCGCGTAACGGACGGCTTCGGAAATTGTCTGTTTGTTGGTAAAATACTGGAGCCGCATACGTATTTTACCTTTTGCGTTGCCGGGGTGGCGTTTGTAGCGTGCCAGGATGCCGAAAGTGCGCTGCAGAAACAGCAGCTTCAGGCAGACCTGGTATATCCGATGTACCGCTATGCCTCCCATTTTACCCGATATGAGGAAAATATCCGAAGCTTTTATTTATCGCTGACAGAGGGACGGAGCGAAGTGTTTTCTGTTTTGGAGGAGGCTGTATATTTCATGAAGATGGTATACCAAAACATGCGATACGAGAGTTTGAGTACCAATACGGGAACCACTGCGGCGGAGGCGTTCCGGCAGGGAAAAGGCGTATGTCAGGACTATGCACATTTGATGATCGCATTGTGCAGGATGCGGGGGATTTATGCCAGATATGCGGCAGGCATTGTGCTGGGCGGGACCACGACACATGCTTGGGTGGAGATTTATGATGAATATTGGATCGGGTTGGATCCGACGAACAATTGCCGTACGGACGACCGTTATATCAAGCTTTGCCATGGCCGGGACTATGGAGATTGTATGGTAGACCGCGGCTTTTTTTCCGGACAGACTGTACAGCGCCAGACTGTAGAGGTCTCTGTGACTGAAAACGCCGGCACCCTCCTGTAATGCCGTTTTGCCGATTGTAGTCGATTAAATGAAAAAAATTTTATTTTACCTATTGACGCCGCTCCCGGAACATGGTAGTATAAACAACGTTTTCGGGATGTGGCTCAGTTTGGTAGAGCGCTGCGTTCGGGACGCAGAGGCCGCAAGTTCAAATCTTGTCATCCCGACCATCTCTGCAGGACAAAATAGATGCAGGCACAAAAACCCGTTAAACAACGGGTTTTTGTGCGTTTTAAGACTTGATTTCAGGTAAGCGATTTCATAGAACCTGAATCCTGAATTCTCCGAAAATTACCCTATACATTGAGAAAAATAAGAAAACAAGAGCAAATTCAAGAAAAAAGCGCTTGCATTTTTTTGTATGCGAAATGGTATAATTAGGCTATACAATACCACGGGAATATATGACTGCAGAGTGAATCGCGTTTTTGAAGAGGTAGCAGCAAAGCTGGGTGTTTCCAAGTTATTAAAAAATACTTTCCCGAGAATCATAAAGAAATATTGACGGCTGCACAGTATATGCTCAGCGAGGGAAATGTCATGTTTCATTGTCCTGTCCTACATACAGAACAAGCTGTAAGCTTACCTGGATGAACACAAATATACCTTCCGTAAAATCGTCTTAGAACTGAATAAGGCCAAATTAATTATTGCGCAGGGAAAGGTCAATAACTGCCGCCTTTTGGATCTGCCCGCCAAAACAATCCGCGAACTCTTCGAACTGCTTGAACGACGCATAGGAAAGGCATTGTAGTCTCTGCGGCTGTAGCTCTTCAGCTGAGGCAGCAAAGTCCTGAAAAGAATAGAAAGAGCCATCAACGCCTGTCTCCGTAAGAGGCGGTAAAGACCTGAAATCGAATGGGAGCAGCCTCGCTGCGTAAGCTTAACCCAGAAGACGATAAGACCGGCAGCCGGATTCCGTCTGCGCATATCGGAAATGAGTTTTATCTCTTCTGGGGTATGCTGATTCGGATGGGCGTGCGGTCTTCTGGAGCGGTCGCGCAAAGAGTCAACAGAACCATCATAACGGCGCAGCCGGCGATAGACATGCTGGCGATTGGTTTTGTATTTGATGGCAGCCTTGATAACGCCATATTTGTGAGCGTACTGAATAAGGTTCAAGCCGCAGAAGACAGCATTACGGATGGGGAGATTATTGCGTTATGCGCCAAAGCCTGCGAACTGTTTGAATTGGTTTATCATGATGCGTCCCCCTATATTGATCAAGGTGGCGAACCTGTCTTTTTGGAACGCAATGGGCATATCGTAAAATATTTGCCAGCGAAAGAGGGTATGACGGATTACGCGTATTGGGAGGAACTTGCCCAAACTATTTATACCGATAATTATTATCAATATGCAATTGAACACGGGCGCGGAACCGGTCACATGCTGGGAATGCTGACCAATCATGAAGGCAAAGCATATTTTTTAGAGAACACCCCTGTGAATTGGCAACCGATTATTTATCCAACCAATTTCGACAGCATGCAGGTTGGCGGCAGCAATGACCAAACCGGCTGCTGGATGGAGAAAAGGGACCCCCGCGAAGCTTTTGGTTATCTTAGGTTAGATAACGCTTCTGAAAAGTATCAAGGCGCTCTGGTTCCGTTAATTTTGTCTGTATCCTTTATCTATACAGAAAACGGTTGGAGGATTAACGGCGGTTCCTTGGCCGATCTGTTTTGTCCATCACATACCGGCGAACGTAGTGAAAGACCAAATAAATATTTTATGTATTATCCGTTATTATATACCCAGATTGCTGAGTATAGCGTGCAAGATGCGTTGCAGACGTATTTCCAAAAAGATATTATATTCTCTTCACTTCAAATAATAGAATGCAGTGCCGACTATGAAAGAATTGAAAATAGTGACGGAACTTTGTCTTTTTCAGAACAGGGAACTTATGCCGCAAAGGTTTTAGCGTCCACAGAAGGTCTTTTTGATAACAAGCCATTTGTTATTACATTAATGTCGAAAACTTTATATGAAGATTGGAAGGCAGACGTTAGGTCGATCGAAGTGGATGGGAAGAACCCAATCACCGCGGACAATACATTTTCACTTTTGATCATTGGTGTTGCGTTTATCCTATGTGGAAGTAGTATATTGAGATATCGATACCAATGTTTATCGAAGGGCATATCACAAAATGATTGATTGGGCACCTTGAAAACAGGGCTGGGGCAGGAATCGTTGTCTAAGGTCATTGACAACGATAGAAGCGCGTTCCGTCCGATCAATATAAAAAAACCACGCGGCAGTCCGGAGAAGGAAATACCGCGTGGCTGAACTGTCGCTGCAGGAATCGCTTACAGATGGTACTCCATCGGATAAGTCAGATATGTGTGCGGCTCCAGCTGATCGCAGGTTACATAACCGGCCGGTGCGGTAAGCAGAGAGGGAATCCGGTTTACGATTGTAGCACAGGTATGCTCAACAGTAGCCGGCTTGACCACATGAAACTCCGTATCCGGTTCACCGGTTAGCCACCAGTCACACATGTCGCCGTCCTCTGGGCCGTATACCTTGCCAATGGTTTCTTCCTCAATCGTGATGCCCTGCATGGTTTCGATGGTCACCACGGCAGACATCCCGATGCATTTGCCCGCTTTAATGGTTTGCCCCAGCGTAGCACTGTAAATGTCGTGATCAATGGTGTAGGGAACATGTTTTTGAGAAATGGATTTGATCGTCAGTCCGAGCTTGTTGCACAGCGCTTCGCTGGCGTTCCAGGCATAGGAAGGTTCAAACTCCGCCGGATGTGCGATTTTCGCTTCAAACTCCTCTTTGGTCAAATTGCATCCATGGGCCTCAGCCAGTGCCAAACCGTAATCTTCTACATTATAGCTGTATGCCCCTTTAATCTTCGTCAATTTGTTGCAGCCGCTGGCGACCATTGCGACGATATTGATCCAGAAAATATCCTGCATACCGGATCCTGTGATCGTGCAGTTGTTTTCTTTGGCCAGCGCATCCAGACGATTGATCTGTGCGGCGGAAGTAGTCCAGGGGTAAATCGCTTCCTCGCAGGTGGTGATTACGTTGATTCCGCGGGACACGCATTTTTCCACATGCTCATAGATATCGCCGATAAAGCTGAATAATGTCACAATGGCGACATCCGCATCACACGCATCAAGGACACTGTCCGCATCGCTGGAAATCAGGATCCCTGTTTTTACACCGAGATTCGCATAATCGCCGACATCCATACCCACAACCGCGGGGTTTACGTCGATTGCGCCTACAATTTGGGCGCCGTGTTCGTACAGGTACCGCAGGGTATATTTGGACATCTTACCGCAGCCGTACTGAATGACTTTAATTTTTTCCATAGAAATACCTCCTCTTTTTCCTGCATACATTATGCGTACTGACGCAATTTTGATAACAGGTATTTTATAGAAATAGTTTAAACCCTCAGCCCGCAGGAGAGTCAAGGGTTTTTCGGAAATTATTTTACATTGGCTTTGGTGCCTCGGTCACAGATGAAAGGCAGCGCCGTCATAAGTATATGGCACATTTATTTAAAAAAGCTTACCGGAACCTGCAGTCTCAGGAACATACTGCGATGATCGCTGTCAAATACGTTGAATTCCGTCATAACTTCGCAGATATAATCGCCGGAAATATCATAATGATTTTGTGCGCAATAATCTTTCAGCATCCGTGCATAAGCCATCTCATCATCATAATTATCCAGATAGATACACGCGTACATGCCGCTGTCTATGGTTTGCAGTGTTGCCTGGGCATTCTGCTCATGCCGATTGGTGAAAATGAAAATTTCGTTTGCAATAAAGCGGTCATTGATAAAATTTTCCTTGGTAATCGATGTGCCGATATTATAGGAATGAATCTGCTCAAATGCATGTTTCTCCAGGGAATGGCGAAGTTCCAGCAGCATTTTTTCATAGCCGGAAATATCGCTGCTGTAAAAATTAGAGGAACATGGAATTCCCCAGATGCAGCGCCGGTCAATATATTCCAGTGACAGCGTGCCTGTTGCCGGCGATTTCCGATAGCGTTCAATAGACACAATTGCACGTTCTACTGCATCATGTCTGGCTTTCAAGCGGCGGATCTGTTCGTGAATCTGCTCATTCTTTTGGGCAAGGATATCCTCGATTCGGGTGAGATCTTCTTTTTGAAATACATCTGCAATTTCAGACAGGCTCATACCTAATTCCTTCATGTATGCAATCATATCCAGACGTGCATTTTGATGAATATCATAATATCTGTATCCGCTGCAGGGGTCAATGTAGCGCGGCTTCAGAAGTCCCTTTTCGTCATACAATCTCAGCGTTGGGATAGAAAGCCGGTTCAGCTTTGCCATCTTGCCGATAGATAGCAATTCAGATTTCATAATCATCTCCATCCTTTCGCAATTTCCGCGTGAAAAATTTTATTTTTCACGCTACCCTCCTGAACTCTACTGTATGCAGAGAGTTTAACGCAGATTTACAAAATATTCAAGATGTATTCCGCAGCCGAATCAATCCGTGTTTTCAGCGGTGTAACCTGTATCATACTCAAATGTATAGTTTTATGCAGAGGAAGGCTGAAGGATTCTGTAATCAGCCAAAAAGTCGAAAAAATGACAAAAGTGGTCTTTTTAGAAATAGCAGAAAAGTGTTCGGCTGTGTTAACGTATGATCAGTGAAACTTATAAAGCAGGGAGGTTTTATTTGCAATGAATCCAATATTCAGGAGATGGCAGCTGACTGTAATCATACTTTTCTCATTACTGCTGCTTTTCATACTGCCGGGGTGCCGCCGGAGCAATCAGCCTGAACAGGACAAAAAGGAGGACTATATGCTGCCAATGAACAATGTACAGCCGATTACGCGGGACAATATTATTATTAATGCATATCTGGTACCACTGCACGACGAAGAGGTACGGAAAAGACAATTTGCTTATATGAATGAAGCGGAAATTGATGTGGTTTCTCATATATATGTGGATCCTGTATGGGTCGCGGAAGGCCATACGGCAGATAAGTACAAGCAGATTATGGCAGAAGCTGCGGAACACGGTCTGCGTATTTATTCCAGAGATTACCGCATTCAGACGTGCCTTGAACAAACCGATGAAGCGCTGCTGGAGATTGCTGAAGAATATAAGGATTTACCGGGATTTGCCGGCTTTTATGTGGTGGATGAGCCGGTCAATCCGAATGTTTATGCCGATGTGGAAAATTTACTGCGTTCTGTCTGTCCGGATTCGTATATCAATATCAACTTCCTGCCGAGAGGATGTTATCCGGAGGGAACCTATTATAAACGTCTAACCGATTTTGGAAGCTTGATTCCTTACGGCGGGACGTTGTCTTTGGATACCTATTGCTTTGATTTAAACGGCGGCGTTAATGAGCTTGAATTATTCAGAAATTATGATGATCTGCGCCGCGCCGCGCTGGCTACCGGAAAAAACACAGCGGTATACGTACAGTCTGTCGGATATCAGGATCATTATCGGAGACCGACTGCCGCTGATCTGCGTTACAATATGATGGCGGCATTGGCGTACGGTGTAAAAGAACTTAAGTTTTTTACATGGGGAACGCCCCCCAGCGGGGAAGGTACATACAGCAATGCTATTTTTGATAGGGATTATGAACCGACGGATCTTTTTTTCGCAGTGTGTGAAATCAACAAAAAAATCCATCGTCTGGGGACGTATCTGGCTTCCGGCGATGCAGTGGCAGTTTACCACAGTATGATAAGAACTCCCGGTGCTTATAAAAAAATTCCGAATGACTTCCCGATACAAGCAATCGATAAAACAGATGTTATCTTATCTGTTATTCAGCCGCGCAGCGACGAGAATTCGTATTTCATGATTGTAAACAAAGATTTTAGAAAAACACAGCAGATCCGTCTGGATGTAGGAGCGCTTCGGCTGAAGATGGTTGACGAGCGTACCGGAGCGCTGGTGGATGCGCCGGTGGAAAACGGGGTGCTGACGCTGCAGCTGGCAGCCGGCGACGGTGCGGTATTTCAGGTGATTGACGGGAATTTAGTTGAAGATAGTCATGAAAGATCACGAAATTTAGCTGTCTCTGCCCGTCTCTTTGCCAGCAGCGCGGCAGGGGACGGTACTGCTTTCTTATGTGATGTGCATGACGGAGAAGGAACAGATGGAAACGGTGCAAAACTGATAACCACGGACGGAAGGGCACAATATATCACATTGGATTTCGGTGATATAGAGACGCTGAATCGCGTGGACTTGTATCCGATGGGCAATGGTGTTCGCTGCGGGGCTTATTTTCCGAAATCCTTTCTGATTCTGACTTCGGCAGATGGCCGGGAATGGACGGAGGTTGTGAGAGAAGAAAATGATATCCTGGACCGTACCAAAGTACCGGTATTTCGTTTTCATGCGATACAGGCACGCTATATGCGTCTGGTGGTAACGGATTTTTTGCTATCGGAGGGGAATTGCTTCTGTGAAATCGGTGAGATCGCGGTTTATCATGATGACGGTTCTATTGAAGACCATATTGCTACTTCTTATGAACCGCCAGCCTATACAGATGGCGAAAATATTGCATTGCATAAACCGGTTTTAAGTTATTCCTCCAGTACGGATCAGCCGGATTGGAACTGCCATTATACCTATATTAACGATGGTACATCTAAAGTCTGGTCCAGCGGAATGAATCGAAATTCCACCGAAAACGCAGAAGAATGGATCATAATCGATCTGTTGGGAAGTTATAAAGTAGAACGTGTTGTACTGACGCCGCAAAAGGTATGGAATGGTGTAAATGTTTTTCCGGATGATTATGAAATCCGGGTTTCCCAAGACGGCGTTCAGTGGACAGCCGTCAAACAGATGAAGCATGATAATACTCCGCAGCGTCAGGATGTACGTACATTAGAAATTGAGCCCATACAAGCACGTTATGTTCAATTCGCCGCAACAAAGCTGACTCGTTCGGGGACGGCATCCGCCGGGTATTGTGTTGAAATTGCGGAAATGGAAGTTTACGGAGAATTGATAGATTAATTAAGAGGAGGAGAAAGACATGAAACAAAAAGGTATCATCGGGTTGCTTTTGATGGTTTTCCTGAGTTTATATGCATGCAGTCCAGAAACTGCGGATCCTGCTGAAAGCGGGCCTCCGGCGATTCCGGATTCTGCCGTAAAAGAGGGGTTTTCATTATATCAGAATCATGTCATTGCGGATGTGTGCTTCTATCGTGACGGGACCTATGCGGATCTGGCGCACAATGCTTCGTTCCGAACAGAAGGCAGCGGTATGGTGGAGCCTGTCTCAGTAACACATCAGGGCATAACTGCGACAATTCCGGGATACCGGAATACGGGAGAGGATAAACAGGCCATGGGCGTCGATTTATCTGCTTATGCCGAAGAGGAAGCATTTCAGAAGACACTGTCCGGCGGCTACAGTATTGAAGCGGCAGTACAGTATACAGAGGAGCCGGGCAATCGGCAAATCGGAATTTTTTCTTCCACGCAGAACGGGATGTTTGGGCTTTGGTTTGATAACGGTTTCTTTAAATTCCAACATTTTGATACAGATTACAGAACGGTTTTCGGAAAGGAAAAAATACGGATTGGAGAATTGTATCATCTGATGGGTGTTTATGATGCCGAGAAAAATCAGATCCTGTTTTATGTGAATGGCCAGTTGCAGAATACATTGCATGTATCGGGTCTGACATTCGGCGAGTCTCCTTTTATCTATGTAATCGGTGCTGATATCGGGACCGGCAAAACAATCACGGATTATGCGGCAGGCGCATCTATCTATACGAAGGCAGCGCTTTACAGCGGTGCTTTGACTGAACAGGAGGTTCAGCAAGCTTATCAGAGCTTTAAAAATGTAATAACGGATCCACAAACGCTTGAAAACCGTGGGTCTGCCGAGGTGGAAAGCTATATTATGCGAGATGTAGTTCTGACAGGAGAGGCAGCGGCAGGAAACACCATGTCTATTACCGGTACACTGGAAAACCACACAGATACTGATAGAACGTTTAAAGTAAAGTTAGAGCGGCCGCTTTTGATGACGCATAATGCCCATGCGGATCAGCTGGCGATTGTGGTTGAAGCCCAGGGATCGGCTGATTTCAAATATGATTTCACTATACAGGAAGGCGGCAGCGGACTTTGTTCGGTACAATTACTGACAAAAAGCAATAAAATTTTATCTCAAGAATCCTTCCGCCTGATTGCCGATGGCAAAGGCTATTATGTGGGAGATGCGCATACGCACAGTACGCTAAGCGACGGCCACAGCCCTTTAAAAGATAACTTTCTTTCCGTGTATCACAAAGGCCATGCGTGGATTCTGACTACGGAACACAACTGCAATCCCGGCAATAAAGCGTTTGCCCGGGCTGCGGCAAAAGGCCTTACGGACTTTATTCCGATTGTGGGAAATGAAATTACGACCAACTATGGCCACATGCTGGAATATAATACGACTTACATGCATCCAGCGGGATATACTGGCGGTATGTGGGAAATCATGGCGGCGATCCGGCCCACAGTAGGGGAATGGCAGGAAATTATGGATACGATTATTGAGGAAGGCGGGCTGTGCTATATTGCGCATCCGTTTTACACTGGAGACGGCCGCTGGATTTGGCCCGGAGTGGGAACGGATCCGACGAAAGTGGATTATTACACGGGTTTTACCGGAATTGAGGTCTACAATGAGGATGGACATAATTATCGTAGGCATTCAGAATGGACGGATGATGCGTTTGAGTGGTGGGATCGTTATAATCTGAAAGGTGAGCAGCATTACTATGGCATTTGCAATACCGACGGTCATACCGATCAGATTGTGGGTACGGCAGGGAACGCGGTGCTGATCAATGAATTGAATGAAGAGAACATCATTCAAGCGCTGAAGAATGGAACCTTCTATGGAACAAACGGACCGGAATTGCGTTTTTCTATTAGCGGCGCCGGCAACGGACAGTCTTTGCTGCTTCCGGAAAACGGCACGGCAACTGTGAAAATCAGAGCTGCGGACCAATATTCGACAATTAAAAAGGTGGTCTTATATCGATATACAATAGGCGGCGATGTGGATACCGCTTATAAGAATCGGGAAGTAAAGGTGCTTTATGAGGATGCAAAAGGATCCAAGGGGGCACATCTGTTTGAATACAGTCAAAAAATTGATGTGGCGGAAAATGAGTTTTACAGAGTAGAAGTGTACACGCAGCATTCGTTATTCGGTGATTCGGATTATATGGGCGGTTTTGCGTTTTCCAATCCGGTATGGATTGTAAAATAATTTATATAAAAAGGAGCGGAGAGTTATGAGAAATGGATTCAGATGTATTTTTGGTTTGCTGGCGGTCTGTGTAATGCTGTCTTTTCTGCCTGTAAAAGTGCAGGCAGAAGCGGAACGTTCCCTGTCAGCAGATAAAACCGTTTATGAAGTAGGAGAAACAATTCTGGTTACCGCCACAGGTGAAGATACGGATTTTGTTGGCTTTTACAGAGAAGACGATGTCCCGGGACAAAATTCAGGAATTTATTACGCAGTTTTTACGAATGACACATCAATAAAGACGGTGGAAAAGGGGGGGGCTTTCGCAGTACAGGATATGACGCCGGGAACGGCAGCGGGAACAGATCCGGAAGCAGGCACGGGACGTTCTTTATCCTTGGATAAGACGGTTTATGAAGAGGGAGAGGCGATTCTGGTTACGGCATCCGGGGAAGCGACGGACTATATATGTCTCTATCCACAGGATTATATTCCGGGTCAGGATGCCGGTATTTATTATGCTGCGTTTGATACGTCAATAGGAGCAAGAGCAGACTACACTTTAATTGAAAATCATGTACCGATCGATGTATTTGACTGGTTCTGCGCCACCCCCTCAAATCCGCAGGTAGCTCCGTATATAGATATACCGGAAGGCGCGTACAAGATTGTCATACGGGATAACAGCGGTACGGTGGTGGCAGAGCAGGCATTTGAGGTTGTCTGGCGGCTGGCGACTCCGACAAAGGATCCCAATGCAACAGAAGACCCGAATGCAACGGAAGCGCCGAGCCCGACTCCGACAACGGCAAAGATTGTGACTGCAGAACCGGATGATACGACTGATCCCACAACAAAACCAGCCAATTCTTCTCAAGACGGTACCAATACTGCTGTCTGGATGATTGTAGGCGTAGTTGCGGCTGCTGTAATTGCAGTAATTGTGATAGTTGTTCTTAAAAAGAGAAAATAATTAAGAAAGGTTGGGTGTATATGAAATATGTGAGTAAGGGTATTTTAGGTTTATTGGCGGTTTGTTTGCTGCTGTCTTTTCTGCCTGTGATACAGGTGCGGGCAGAAGCGGAACGTTCCTTGTCGACGGATAAAACCGTTTATGAAGTAGGAGAAACAATTCTGGTTACCGCTACAGGTGAAGATACAGATTATGTGGTGGTCTACCAAAAGGATAAGACGCCCGGCGTGAACGGTGGTATTTATTATGCTTGTTTTGATAATACCATAACAGGAAGGGAATCGTATACAAAGCTGGACAATGGCGTTGCCAGCGATCTTTTAAAGTGGGCTTGTCCGACTCCGGAGAATCCGAATGATGTGAAACCATTTATTGATGCCGAAACAAAGGCTCTGAAAGAGGGAAATTATAAAATTGTAGTCAGAGCCACAAGTGGTTCTGTTTTAGCCACAAAAGAATTTACGATTACTGCCGGCATTGAACGTTCTTTATCGCTGAACAAAGAAGTTTATGAAGAAGGGGAACCGATTATGGTGACGGCAACCGGCGGAGACACAGATTCCGTAGTGCTTTACTTAAAAGACAGTGTGCCTGGTCAGAATGCAGGTATTTATTATGCATACTTTACGCTTACGGAGACCACGCAGGATTATACGGTTATTCAGCCAGGCGTTGCTCTGGATTTGTTTGATTTTTATTGTCCTACTCCGGACAATGCCGAGGTGAAGCCTTATATTGATATTCCGGCAGGTGCATATAAGGTTGTGATGAGAAACAAAGACGGCACGGTAGTGGCAGAACAGCCGTTTATCGTAAAGGGCGGATTGGAACCTGTAGAGACCGGTGATGCGGATTTCCTTTGTGCTTGTATCTGTGCAGCCGCAGTATTGGCAGGTGCGGTGTCTGCAACGAAACGCAGAATGAGACGCGAATAAAGGGGCTGGCCAGACATACGACGATGGGGCTGTAAAAAACGCCTTTTCCCAAAAGCTTCCCGGCCAATTCACGGTAAACCGTGGTTTGGCCGGAATTTATCATGTGCGATTTTTACTTTTATCGCGTTTTTTTACAGCCCCATTTACCGGATGACAGCCGCCGGTTTATCGCAAGGAAGTATTGGCCTGCGAAACAGGCAGGCGCCTTTTTCGCGGCTCAGCTGCCGAAGCTAAGCTATTTGCGCAGGCGTTCATCAGAGATCATTCCGAAATAATGCTGCTGCTCTGCGGCGGAAAGATTGAAATAAAGGACTGCTGCATCAATCACCTCTTGCTCTCGCCCGGAGGAGGCGTAGGCTTTTAGCGCCGCAACGCTTTGCCTGTAATTTTCTACGGGCACATCCCATCGGCGGCAGTT
>ERZ779746.659-NODE-659-length-16690-cov-2.701473_pt1 | contig 16690 bp, 8 predicted proteins | sample MGYA00511888_ERZ779746 | MGnify/ENA primary metagenome ERZ779746 (study PRJEB29588, sample SAMEA1964695) | human gut metagenome | biome: human gut; feature: human-associated habitat; material: faeces | place: Denmark | collected 2008/2010 ... | reverse complement strand
CCTTATCGAAGACAAAGGCGGTCAACCCAGAAAGATAATCTATAATATCAAATTGTATCATATCAATTAGTCTTTGTAGTATCTACAATGATATGCCAAGGGAACTCGGTCAATGACGGGATGGCAGACATCATCAAGTCCGTATGCCATTCTTTCAAACGTCCATTCGGCACAGTAGAGTTTACCAAGCGAGCGATACCGCCATCCAAAGAAGCGAATACCATCTTGATTTCGTCTACACCAAATTTCGGGAACAAGTTTTCATCCAAGATGTCAGTGTACTGGATATCACCAGCATAACCAACCGGACGGAGAACAGCGATACCTTCTTTCCAACCGTTTACCATTGTGGTCTTGTCCCATTCCAAGTTCTTTTCTTTCTCTACGACGATTTCGATTGGAGAAAGACCCGGGATGCTTGCCGTTGCGTTACGGAAAAGTTCTTCGGGGATAATCTTGATTTCAGGAGAAGCCGTTGGGCTATTGGTATTCAGGTCACGATAGTACTGAATCCATTCACGAACTTCTGCATTTTGCAGAATTACCTTCTGGAACATATCGTAAGTGACCATCCACTTCATTGCACCTTGGTAATTGGTACGTTCACGGAAATTGTATTCAATCTCTACCATTTGGGTGAGCAACTTACAAGTCGGGTCAGTCCAAGTTTTTTCACCAGCTTTTACGAAGTTCTCTGCCGGAATTTCGGCTTTCTGGATTCTACCTCTGATACCACGACCAAAGTCACAGATAGTCTTACCGGTAGATTGCAGTTGAGCACCGAGATAGTTCAGGGTTTGGTCTTTACTGTCAATCAGCAATTGAGCCTCTTCTGCCCATGCTTGCAGAATCTTCGCATCGTTTCCGAATTGAGCGAAATATTCTTCTTTATACTGACGCTCCATTGCTGTCTCAACGAGACCCGGGGTGATAAAGTCAGGAATACTTGCAGAATAGAAAGCGAAACCTTCCTTATCCAGAGGGATAGAATCACCATACGGTGCTCGCATATCCATCAAAGGTGCAGAAGTTGATTTCTTGGTAGAAACGGTAAACGTTGCATCTCCTTTAGCATTCTTCGGAGTCTTGGTGTCAGCAATCGAATACTGAGTTCTCCACCATCCATAATTTATACGGAGCATTTCAGAGTTATCAATGAAACTCTGCAAAAAGTTTATGCCCTCTCTACTGTTAAAGAGAGCAGCATATCTACTATTATTAAAGTCAAATTTTGCCATTCTATATACTCCTTTCTTTAATTAGCACGAAGCGTGAACCATCCTTTTACTAAGGAAACATTTCTTTCTTTCAATACAGCCGGAGGCATTGGAGACATTCGGTGAATGTATGCTGTTCCTCCCAAAGTCGGAGGTAGCATATATATTGCTCCGTCCCAATCGTCTGCATTCTTTGCGGGAATGTAAGAGAAATCATAGTCGCAAGGAAGCATAGCATTCGGATTCTGAACCAACATCTTATCGTCAGCACCAGCTTTTGTTCCTTCTACCAATACATCACCTACAGCCAATGCACCGATAGTAGCACTTAATGTAAGTTTCCATACATCTGAGCCATCATCAGTAGTTGCCTCTACAGCAGTAACCGTAGCGGAAGTACCTGTACCATTCAGAGTGTCCGGTGCTTTCATCAAGATGTTTCCAACTTCCGGTATGTGCCTGTAACCAGTACGAGCAATCAGAACTTCTGTTCCTGCGGCTTCCACAATCTTTGCTACTTCAAAAGTCTTCATCAGAATTACAACAGCATTGTCACTATCATTTGTAGTACCGCCATTGTATCTATATTCTACCAAGTCACCAGCGTACATCTTTCCCCTTCCCCGAAAGGGATTCTGAACTACACCACCGGTAGTCGGGAAAACGAACTGGTTCTTTATGCCCTGCATTTTTACGAAGACGTATCGAGTCCCCCCGATGCTTCCTCTTTTCTGTACAAGTGCCGTACCTAAGAATACGCCACCATACATGAAATCGTTAAAATCGTTTTCGTTCATTTTATTATTCTTTTTTAGGTTTCAAGTCGCTCCAAAGTTCCTTCTCATCCAAGATGGGTTCTCCCTTTGGGGTTTTGGGAGTAATGATAGAAGGAATCTCAGCCTTCGATTTGTTGTAAATCTTTAAATAAGATTCAGTCTTCTTGTCTACATCGAAATCTTCGGTAATGTTGATTTCAGAAATGAACTCGTTTGCCCATTCTTTGTCAACTCCCTTTTCTCCCAATTTCGACAAAAGTGTACTTCTCAAAGAGCCGATTTTCTCCTTTCTTTCCTTCTCAGCAAGCTGCGCTTCCAACCGTTCCAAACGTTCCTGAATAGGGTCTTTCTTGTTTTTGTCCTTATCCGGGTCAGGATTTGGGTCAGGGTCGGGATTAGGATTTAGAGGATTCTTTTCCTTATACATTTTTACGAAATCTGCGTTATCCTTTTCAACATTGGCGTTTTGCGTACTTACAATAGGCAAAGCGGCTTTGAAGAAAACATCCAACTCAGTTTCATCGTTTGCAAGTAACGGCATTAGGGTGTCTAATGTGGTGTTAATGCTTCTTTCTGTCAAACGCAGGGTTTTCCCGCCTTTGGTCAGTTCACCTTTGAGTTTTTCAAAGGCTTCTTGTTTCGTAAACTTCATAGTTTCTCCCAATTAGTTAATAATTCACACACAAAATAAAGCATTATTGACAAGTTTAAAGTTGGTTGAAATGAGAAATTAGTTCATATATGAACCAGTTTATTATATTTGTGAATTTTTTCAAACAGAAAGAAAGCTATTTTTGTGGTTATAAAGATATGGAAAAGGAGGAAGTAAAAAATAAAGCGAAAGTGTTTAGACCCCAAGCTGGTGGTCAAGAAGCATTTGTTAGATCAAACGTAGATGTTTGCTTCTTTGGAGGCGTATTGAACTGCGGTAAGAGCTTCGGTGCTATTTTGTCTGTAGCTGAATGGTCTAAGATACCTCGTTTCCGTGCTGTTTTCACTCGTAGAAATCTACAAGACACCAAAGCTGGTGGTGGTATGGTAGATGAATTTAAAAACGTTTATGGTGATAGCGTTAAATCCAAGGAAACAGATAGTCCTCGTATAACTTTCCCTTCTGGTGCTTTTGTAGACATTACACATATTGCTGATGAAAATCCTAAGAAGTTGATGGAACGTGTCAAAGGATGGCAGTATGATATGGTATATATGGATGAGTTAACATCCTATGAGTGGTCTACATTCAATACAATTATTACCCGTAACCGTGGTTCGGCTGGTATCGGTTCAAAGATACGTGGTACAACCAATCCCAAGAAGTCTCACTGGCTTCGGACATTCCTCAAACCTTATATTGGATATGATGGCTTTATCCGTCCTGACATGGATAGAAAGGTGCTGTATTTCTTCATTGAAGGTGAAACTGTTGATACTGTTGTTTGGGGAGAAAGTAAAGAAGAGGTATATCAGAAATGTAAGATATCCATAGACCGTAAACTGAAAGCCGTTAATAAAGGAGTGGTCAAGTTTTCCTATGAGAACTTGATTAAATCCTTCTGTTTTATATTAGGTAATATAAGTGAAAACGTTGCTTCATTAGGAGATAATAAAGACTATATTGGTAGTGTTGCTGCATCTGGTGGAAAGCGTGGTCAAATACTTTTGGAAGGTAACTGGAACGTAGACGAAGACGACGATTCAGAAGCTCCTATACCTTCTTCTGTAGCTAGAGAGACATTTATGACTGACCCACAGAGAAATGGGGATAGATGGATTACAGCCGACTTAGCGGATTATGGAACAGACAATCTGGTAGCAATCGCATGGGATGGACTGCATATCTTGGATGTTATGATTTTGGGGAAGACGACACCTCGAATGAATGCTGAAAGATTATTATCATTTGCAGAAAAATGGGATATAGCCAACACTCATATTATATTTGATGGAACAAATGCCAGATACATGTCTGACTATATACCAGATGCTCTTCCTTTCCTTTCAAGTAATGCTCCTTGTGGAATGTATGCTCGTTCTGCATATCTATTAAAAGATGAGTGCTATCTCCGTCTAAGATTTCTTATTAATGAAGGCATGTTGTCGTGGGATGATGAAGTTGCTTCAAGACGCTATTATCATTCCAAGATGAAAGAAGAGATTAGCATACAGACAGAGTTTATCGAGGAATGTTCCGTTGTCCGGTTCAAGCAACAGTTCAGTGGAAAGTTCCGTCTTTTAAGTAAGAAGGAAATGAATCAGATGCTAGGTAAAGGGCGTTCTATGGACTTACTTGACCCTATAGCTTACCGGATGCTTCCATTGTTAGAATATAAATATGGAGAAGAGTTGACTCAAACAGCTAAGTTTGATGAACCGGAAAAAAGTATTATTACTCATAGAAGAGACAATATATATAATCCAAGTTTTTGGGCATAGGAGGTACAAATGAATTTAGAAGACATTAAAGATACAATCAACGCAGGGAAGAAGCTGAAACATAACATTTCAGTCCGGGACATTTCTTATGTTCTTCTTCTAAATAGTTTTGATGATAATAAGATTGCATTCAAAGCGATTTGGGGCAATGAAAGTGATGAAGAAGACATGAAAGAATATATGTCTTCCAAAAAGATAATCTTTCTACAAACTTATCTGAAAGCATTAAATAAAGATGAGAAAGAAGAAGTAAAATCTCCTGTTAAAGTAGAAAATTTAGCAGAAGACATTACTTTTGAGGAAAATAAGGCAGAACTTATTAAGTTGCTAAGTGATGTGAAGACAGAGTATATAGAGGGGAAATTGGATGCGAAAGATGCTCTCAAAATGCAGATTGATATTCGAACCAAACTAAATGACAAGTTCGGCACAGAAGAGAAAGAAGATAAGGATTGCGTTGTAGTGGTTGAACCTAAGTTCAATTATATTTGTCCCTATACCCAAAGAGAATGTTATGTAAACAGTAAAGAACAATGTATGAAACGGTACAATTTAATTGAAAAGGAGACAAACAATGGCTGATTATAAAGAACAAATAAAGTATTTGATTGACAATCCGGATGAGTTGCTTCAAAAGAAGCCATTCTTTAGAGGGGTTGTAGACTATAGTAGTTTATGGAATCACACACGTGAAGTATCCATCAACCAAACAGTAAGGGCGGAATTGCCTAAATTTAAAAAGAAGGTTATCTCACAACAACAATTTCTGGAAGAACTAGACCCTCAGTGCCACAAAGTCCTCTTTGACCAGAATGTCCCTTCTATTACCATGAAGTTGGATAACGGTAGCTATGTGGAGATTGAATATCAAAAAATGGCTGTATCTTATCAGAAGAACATAAAAGATAAGCAGGTTCTTCATCTGTGTGGGAATGACATGCTATTTACTCTTATGGAAACGCAGCCTTCTGAACAACAAGCTAAAGACTTCATTACTTTTAAACAATATTGGAGATTACGTAATCAGGATGGCATGAAGACTAAACTGGTTGATGCTCAATTGTCTGTAGGTGATGCAGGTTTACTTTACTACTTTGACAATAAAAAGAGAATCAAATGCCGTCTCTTATCTTTTATGGATGGATATATCCTGTGTCCTCACAATGACGATAATGGAGACCGGATATTAGAAAGTGTCTACTACACCGATGGAGAGACGGAATATATTGATTCTTACGACGACACATATGTTTACCACCATAGCAATAGCGGTCTGGATGCAGCCGATAAAGGATGGAAACTGGAAAGTGTAGAAGTTCATGGTTTTTCCGAAATACCTTTAGTAACAAAACGTGGAGATGTTGCATGGAACAATGCACAAAGCATCATTGAAGCATACGAAGTGTTATATAACATATTCAATGTCATTCAGAAACGTCATGGTTGGGGTATCCTCTATATTAAAGGTCGTTTCGATGATAGCGGAAAGACGATAGCGGGTAGCGTAATTCTAAACGATAGGTCTATGAATGCAGAAGGGGATGCTAAATTCCTGTCTCCCCCATCTCCACAAGGCTATCTGGACACTCTTCAATTGCTGGAAGAAACTATTCAGAAATGTTCCAGCACGACCTTTATTCTTCCCAAAGACATTAAAATGTCCGGTGATATATCCGGCATTGCGATTATGATGTCTATGTCAATGGATATTGAAAACGCATTGCAAAAAGTTATTGACTACCAAAATGTTGCCGATAAAATGTGTCGTCTGTTCAAAGAAGGATTGGCTAAAGAATTGGTTGAGAAAAAGATACAATCAACAGCGGTAACAGACTTTGAACAATTGAACATCAATGCTTCTTTCAAAGTATGGAGACCACAGTCAGATACCGAATTTGCATCTATGCTTGTGAATTTAAAGACAAATGGTATCATATCCGAAGAAACAGCCACAGAAGAAAGTCCAGTTTCTGCTCCTGATGAAAAAGAACGCAGGAAAAAAGAGGTAGAGTTGCAAGAACAAAGAGAAATAGAAAAAGAAGAGAGAAGTGCTAAATTAGCGGCTTCTAAGAGCAATAATGATGAAAAATAATTAGTATCTTTGGGTACTATCTAAAACTCTATTTTATGGATTGGCAAAGCATCATAACGATTGTAAGTGTATTATTAGGTGGTGGTGGAGCGATTGCTCTATATAAAGCTAAACCTGAGAAGGTTTCTTATGAAATAAAGAATCTGCGTGAAATCATCGAAGAGATAAAGAAAAATCGAGATGAGGACAAAAGAGAGAATAGAGAAGAAATCGAGAGACTTAATCTTAAAATAGGAAAGTTAGAATTAAACGATGATATCAAGTCCAGAGCCATTTCAAAATGGCTCACTTGCCATTTTATACCAAGGGAAAGTAATTGTCCTGTAGCTAAATTTATCGAGAATGCAGAAAAGATTATTCAGAAGAAAACAGAACAGATTAACAATATAAAAGAAAAGAGAAATAATGAGCAAGCAATTAGTTAAAATCTTCACCTATGTAGACGGAGTGAATGATACTCCTTTTCCAAATGAAGAGAATCAATTAATTATTCCTGAGTATTCCTTTAGTGATATCCGCATGGGTTCTGTGAACCTAACCGCTACTGCAATGTATCCGACCTGTTTGGATGATAAATGGGTTACAGGAAAACAATATGCTGATTTTCGTGGTGAGAGATATTTTATAGTTAAAACTCCGTCTTCTTCCAAATCAAACGACGATGTTCGATATAAACATGACATTGAATTCGTTTCTGAAAGAAACATCTTGGAGACTATTTATTTCTATGATGTTGTATCTGATAACACTTCGGTAGACCGATATGTAAGTAATAGCACAAAGGTATTGTTCTACGGAGATGTGCATGAACTGGTTGCTCGTTTGAATTATTCTCTGGAATATAGTCAGGTATCCTACCGAGTTGTCGTTGATGCAGGCATTACTTCCGAGGTTAAGCAGGTCTCTTTAGAAGATGTGTTTGTCTTTGATGCTATACAGGAGATTTTCAATATCTTTGAACTTCCTTTTTATTTCGTAGGAAAGACATGTCATGTTGGCTTTACGGATAATGCCATTACTCATACATTCCGGTATGGAAAAGATTATGAGTTGCTTTCCATCAATAAGACAAATGCCAATTATAAAATAACCAACCGAGTTACCGGAACGGGTAGTTCGGATAACATTCAGTTCTATTATCCAAATCCAAGCAACGACCGGGCAGCGATTGAAGCGGCAGGCGGGAAATGGATAACTCCGGCTGGCACTCTTATGCCTCCTATCTATCGAGATACGGACGGTGCAGAACGTTTCTATAATGCAATTAATAAAAGGTATATCAATCCAGAAACAGGAGAATACTATGTCTTTGAGAATGAATTTACAACAGCTAATCAGAAGGAACAAATTGTTACTTTTGAAGATATAAAGCCTACAATTAAAAACACTCTCAATGCTGCCGGTTTACGCATAGACGAAATTATAGATGTAGCTTTTGACAAGGACGATAACGATGAGGTAGACGAAAGCACCGGAGATTATGTTCATTCTTACTTCTATGTAAAACTGAACCGTTTTAGTGGAGACTACGGATTCAACTTATTCGAACAACCGATTGTAGGTAGCGACGCTTCTATTGTAATGACAAGTGGAAATTGTAATGCTTGTACATTCCAAATTGGAGTTATAGAAGTAGAAGAAGATGGAAAGACTGTTTTTAAGAATCCGGTACAAGTTGACAAAAATGGCAATATTGCAGAAGGTAACTATGCCGATAAAGTAAAGCCTAATAACATACAAGCCAACCAGCAAGATACTACACAGAATGAGGTATGGATTGCTTTGAAAAAAGACAATACTACCTTTGGTATGGTAATGCCGAATAAGAATGGAAATATCAGACCTTCCTATGGGGACAGCTTTGTTATCACAAACATTGATATGCCGCAGACCTATATCTACAAGGCAGAGAATGAATTGGAAGAAGCTATCCTTAAATACATGGCTAACAATAATAGTGAAAAGTTCACGTTCTCTATTAAGTTAAGTCGTATCTTCCTTGCTGAAAATCCGGCTATAGAAGCACTGATTAATTCAAGTGCACGTATTGATTTAGAATACAATGGCAAATATCATCAACTTTATGTATCCAGCTATACTTATCGTTCAGATAGTGAAGTTCTACCGGAAATTACGATTGAACTGGCAGATACACTTACGATAAGTAAGAACTCCATTCAGACCAGCATTGATTCTGTCAAGCAGGATATAATGAATACTATTGGAGGTGTAGACTTCTTGAAACAAGGTCTGAAATACTTCCTTCGTAAAGATACGGAAGATATTGCACGTTTCTTTATTTCTTTCCTGAGAGGTATCAAGATTGGTAACTATGTATCCGGTGGAGACATTGGCGGTATATTTGCTGTTGATGGGAATGGAAAGACATTCATTGAGACTGACTTCTTAAAAGTACGTATGAAAGCCTACTTTGAGACGTTAGAGATTATCAATACCGGTAGTATTGCCGGACGGCAGATTATCACTCCCGGTGGCTCTATCAAATGTATTAAGGTAGTAGACCGAGAGGAAATAATTAACGAAGATGGAGAAAAAGAAGAAAAGGTATGGAACTTCTACCGGTGCTATTTCCTCGCTGAACAAGATGGAGTAAAGGTAGAGAATCGTTTCCGTAAAAACGACCAAGCTCTTTCACAGGACTTCAACATCAAAGAGGGTGTTTATGAAAATGTTTCCAATCACTATTATTGGAGACTGGTTGTGGGCGTAGGCGATGATTATATTGACTTGTCCAAGACCGATGCAGATACAAAGAGTGATGCTCCGGCTATAGGCGATGTAATCTGTCAATTAGGTCACAGAGACGACAAAGTACCAGAACGACAGAACGCCATGATATTTAGTGCGGTGGATTTATATTCTCCGTCTTTAACCATGTATGCCGGCATTAACTCCTATTCCTATGTGAATAAGGATTACATCTCTTATGGCGTTGATAAGACGACCAACAAAGCCTTTATGAATGTCTATGGAGATACTTATATTGGCGATAGAAATCGTACTTCTTATATGGAATTTAAGACCGGAAAAGGTCTGAAAATAAAAGGTCAATTGGAGGTAGGCTCAACCATCGGAAATGGTTCAACCATTGAAGATGCTTTAGACAAAGCGACTCAGGATGCTATTGATGCAGCTACCGAAGATTTGACTAACTATGCTAAAGAGGTAACAGAAAGCCTGAATAACATTCAATATCAAATAGATGGTCAAATTGAAAGTTTCTTTGAAAAATATAGCCCAACTCTGACGAATAAACCTGCCGTTGATTGGACTACCGAGGAATTAAAGAAACAACATGCCAATGATACCTTTACCAACATTGATACAGGCGAAAGCTGGAAATGGGTAAAAGATGGTACTACTTGGAAATGGAGTGTCATTGAAGATACAGCTACTTTGAAAGCATTGGCTGCGGCATCCAAAGCACAAGATACGGCAGACGGAAAGCGTAGAGTGTTTGTTGTTAAACCTACTACTGAACAGGCTTATGATGTCGGAGACTTATGGGTAAATGCAACGTATGGTACGACTTATCACAATGATATTCTTAGAGCCAAGACAGCGAAGAAAGCCGGAGAAGCATTTAATATTTCTCATTGGGAATTGGCTTCTAAATATACCGATGATACCAAGGCGAATGAAGCTGCGGAAGCGGCTGCGGCAGCACAAGAAGCTGCGGAACAAGCTGCAACGGCTGTGGATAATTTGAATACCTACGTGGATGGTGCATTTAAGGATGGTGTGATTGAAGAATCCGAAGCACAAGCCATTGAGAAATATATAAACATCGTAGACAACGCTAAGAAAACAACTGATGCTGCCTATACTAAATTGTATGCAAATACATATCTTACAGGAGCAGCAAAGACCGGATTGAAATCTGCCAAAGATAAGCTGGACATTGCGACCACTAATCTTATCAATTCAATCAACACTGCTATTGCCGATGGTCAGACTACAGTTGCAGAAAAGAACGATGTAGATGCTAAATTTGCAGCTTACAATACAGCGAATGAAGCCTTTAGTACCGCAGTGGAAGTGGCTAATGGTGCTATTCAGGATTTATTAAAATCTTATTCAGACCAAGCTAAAGAAGCTGCGGTTGCTGCACAGGCTGCGGCAGATGCGGCACAAGCAGCGGCAGACAGTGCATCGGATGCAGTAGACGATTTAAACGGATATGTTGATGGAGCTTTCAAAGACGGTATTATTGATGCTTCTGAGGCACAGGCAATAGAGAAGTATATCAATATTGTAAATAATACCAAAGGTGAAGTAAAGGCAACATTTGATAAACTATATGCCAATGTCTATTTAACTGGTGCAGCGAAGACCGGATTAAATTCAAGCTACACGGCTTTGAATACCGCCATCACAAATCTACTTAATTCAATTAATACCGCTATAGCAGATGGAAAAACAACGGCATCGGAGAAAGCGGATGTGGATTTAAAATACGCTTCTTTCAACACTGCGTATGCTTCTTTCAATACAGCCGTAGAAACAGCGAACAAAGCCATTCAAGATAAATTGAAGACTTTTGCAGATGATGCTAAAGCCTTGGCGGAGTCTGCACAAGCTGTAGCAGATGCAGCAAAAGACAGATTAGACTCATGGGCTGAGGATGGAGTTATTTCACCTACCGAAAAACAAGGTATTAAAGATGAAATAGCCAGAATTAAAGCGGATAAAGATAATATTTCCGCAGGATATGAATTATATAATCTGGGAGAAGCGACTGCTTACAATACAGCTTATACAGATTATTACAATAGCCTTTTGGTGTTATCTGACACGACTAAAGAAACGATTGAGATACCAACCGATTTTGCGACTAAGCAGACTAAATATTATACTGAAAGGACTGCGGCATTAAATGCGATTGCATCCGCTTCTAAATCTGCGGTTGATGCTGCACAGGCTGCGGCAGATGCGGCTAAAAGTCGTTTAGACTCATGGGCAGCGGATGGGGTTATCTCTCCGGCTGAGAAACAAAGTATCAAAGATGAGAGGGCACGAATTTTAGCAGATAAGGCGGATATAACTACTGGATACACACGTTATAATTTAGGAACTCCAACGGACTATAATACAGCCTATACAGCCTACGATACGGCATTGGCTGCACTGTCAAAAGATACACCAGAGGTTATAACTATCCCTTCGGACTTTGCTACGAAGCAAAAGAATTATTATACCAAGCGTACTGCGGCTATTTCTGCAATAGATGCTGCTACAAAATCAAATGCCGATGCTGCGGCTGCTGCGGCTGCAAAAGCACAGGAAGATATTGATAACGTAAAGACCGATATCAATAAAATCAATTCCGATGTAGCCGGATTAAAGAACTTTACTGATGATGCTTTTGCTGATGGAGTAGTAGACCGTGGAGAGGCTTCTGCCATCGGTGCTTATCTGAAAAGCATTGCTACAGTTAAAGCCGATGTAGACAAGAGTTATACAGAAGTCTACGCTAATCCGTTACTTGCCGGAACAGCTAAGACTACATTGAACACAACTTATACGGCTTTTGAAAAAGCTGTAGAAGCACTTACTACCGTTATTGAAGCCGTTGTAGAAAAAGGGATAGCCGATGCAACCGACAGAGCTTCTGTAAATGGTAAATACGATGCTTTTAATACAAAGTACGGAGATTTCGTAAAATCTTTAAATGCTGCCAATACTTACATTCAAGACCAGATTGAGAGTAAGGCACAAAGCGCATTAGATGAAGCTATTAGCTATCGTTATTTAAGTAGAGCATTTGACGAATATACTACTATCAATGGTGGATTAATCCAAAATTCACTCAATGTTTTAGGATACACCAATGACAAAAAAGAATTTGTCGTACAAGCCGGAATGAGTGGTTTATATGATGCTTCTGCAAGAGGTGGAGGCATTGCTGCATGGTATGGTGGTTCAATGAAGGACTATTTCGATTATACCGATTTGGACAGACCGAAAGATGTAGCCAAAGGAGTTGACCGCATGGATGGTACTGGATATCGGGCTAACGGGAACTTATGGTGGGACTTAAATGGTAAGGTTCACGCTGACCCGCTTTCTTTCTTTGTTGGGAAAGAAACAGTAGGTGGATTGTTAGCGTCTTTCCAAGTGGTAATGACCAATGACAAACCAGACTATATTATTCCACAAGTTCCTTTCCAAGACTTAACCATATCAAACAATCTCACAGTTGGTGGAGACATCATCTTAAAAGATGGTATTCTGAAATGGGATGCGGCTAACAATGCTTTCTATGTAGAAAAGAAAGACGGTTCTATCGCTAGCTTCTATGCAACCGGAGAAGTATCAGCCGGAGGTGCTGGCTCTGGTGGAAGTGGTGGCGGAGGCGGTCTCATTGAGAACGTCTATGGCTCTTCTTCTCTTGGAGACGAATTTTCTGATTCAGACTTAAACAATACGTTTAACGCCTACAGTATCAATCAGATATATTTGGACGTAAAAAATTTGAAGGATGGTGCAGCCGTCAGTTTAGTTGTCAATGGAACAGGAACAGTTCTTACGAATATTGTAAAAACAGGTTCAACGATTACCGCTACCAAAGGAAATCTAGCATTCTCTTCATTGACATCAAAGCCAACTACCATCGCTGGCTATGGCATTACAGATGCTTATACTAAAACTCAGGCAGACGGTAAATATGTTTTAAAGTCTGGTAGTAATATGACCGGAGCACTGAACTGGACTGATGCAGATTCAGGTGTTTATGCCATGCTTTTAGGAACAAACCACTATATAGGCATTGATGGTACATCTGGAAGTTCCATGTTGCATTGGGATGGAATTAGAACTCATGTGGGGTCTTTAAATGGTTCTGTTGCTATCAGGTCTAACGCAACAGACCTTATTCATAATTATAATGGCACTGGATATATTATACTAGATGCTCATAACTACAATAAATATGCTCCCACCAAGACAGGAACGGGAGCTACAGGGACTTGGAGTATAGATGTTACCGGTTATTCAAAAAGGCTTTACGCTAATCAGGATAATGCGGTAGCTAATACCTTAATGCAAGGTTCAGGATTATATTATAATCAGGTAACCTCTACTACTGATACAGGTTATCCGAGCAATTACGGTCATACAATTCGTTGGCAAAGAAGTACGTCTTCTGCCTTGTCCTCATCACAAGCGGTTGTTGACCTGTTTCATGCAACGGGTGCATCGGCATTAAATCAATTATACTTACGTACTGGTTACGGAGATGGTTCTAAAATGGTATGGGGTAGTTTTGTACAGCTTCTTCATACAGGGAACTACACTTCTCTTATCACTAAGTTGGGAACAACGACCGTTGGTTCTACTGTTAAACCATTCTATCTTAACGCGGGTGTTCCTACAGCATTTACCACGACCGTTGGTTCTGCTAGTCTTCCTGTATATATGAATGCTGGTTCTATTACAGCATGTTCAACAATGCTGGGTGTAAGCATCACGGGAAACGCAGCCACAGCGACAAAGTTGGGTACGGCTACGGTAGGTTCTAATACGAAGTTCTTCTATTTGAATGCGGGTACTCCGACGGCTTCTAATGCCTCTATTGGTACAGGTACTCATCCCATCTATCTAAATGAGGGTGTATTCACTGCTTCTACCTCTACAATCGGTTCAGCTAGTAGAGGTATATATATGACTGGTGGATTGCTTACAGCTATGAGTGCAACTGTAGGCTCTGCTTCCCTTCCGGTTTACATGAACGCAGGTACAATCACTCAATGTTCTACAACATTAGGCGTATCTATTACTGGAACTGCACCAAGATTAACAACAACAGAGTTAACTAATCAAGACTTAAACAGTTATACTTACACGAACTATTCCGGCAAGTTGTACTATGCAGGCGGAGGTAATACCACAACCAATGTACCTTCTGGTGTAGGTGCTTATGGTTTGATGGTATGGAGAATCGCTAGTAAATATACCGGACATCTGATGTTTGATTCTGCTGGTGATTTTAGAGCAAGATTCAATAATGGTACAACTTGGTCAGCATGGGATAAGTTAGCTTATATCACTGACAATGTAGCAAGTGCAACCAAGTTACAAACGGCACGTACCATAAACGGCACTTCGTTTAATGGAACAGCGAATATAACCACGGCTAATTGGGGAACGGCTCGCAACCTCACTATTGGTGGTGCTGTTAAAAGCGTTAATGGTAGTGCAAACGTTTCATTTAGCCTTAATGAGATAAATGCTGCATATGGTAGAAATGTGACATATACAGGTACTACAACAGCACAAGGATGGTATAGATTAGCTTCTACAAGGGTAGATATAAATCCAACAAATTCGTTATTCTTTATATCTGTAACGGTATCTGGACAACATTCTACTTTCTTGTTGCAGGTATCTATCAATTATGGTAATAATCCAAGTCTTATTCAATTAGGAGGTTCTAATTTTTCAACTGCATCCATAGACCAATTCCGCCTGGTTTACCATACGACTTATTCCGGTCATTATGGCTATTTAGAAGTGAGGTCAAGAGCCGCAATGACAAATGCAACATTCAATGTCTTTTTGGTAGGTAGAGCTAATACTACATGGACTTTATCTACAGCATTGACCGCAGGTAGCATTCCAGAAGGATATACCAGCAAGACATTAACCCCTGCTTCTGCATCTATCGTTGCTCCAACTTTTAGAGGTGCTTTAGTAGGTAATGTTACCGGTAACGTTACTGGTAATTTAACCGGAAATGCTTCTACAGCTACTTCTCTACAAACAGCCAGAACTTTGTGGGGTCAGTCCTTTAATGGAACAGCCAATATAACCGGAACATTGCTCGGAGTTGAAAGCCTAGTTGCAAGAAGTGGTCGTATCAACAACTTCTCAGGTTATTTTGATAATTCAGGTAATCCGGCAACAGGAACTATCTGTATTACACTACCGAATGGATGGACTTCCAGTATGAATATTTATGAAATATGGATATATGAATATAATACGACTGCGAATGCTTCTGTCATTACAATTGGTGCATATAATTATAATGGTGATGGAACTGCAAGTAGTGCGAAATGGGTAAATATTGGATACCATACAAAAGGTGCTTACAGTAAAGGTGTACGTTTAGCATATAACGGTAGTAAATGTGTTATTCTATTAGGAACTACGGCTACTACATGGTATTGTCCCAAAGTATATCTAAAAACAATTTATACAGGACATAGTAATCAGACTATTTGGGGAGGAACTTCTACCATCTCTTTGATTACTTCGGAGACCGGATACACCAATATTGATACACCCGCTAGGATGGATGAGTTCTTCGGAGATACATCGGTAACAGGCAGACTTGCAGTAACCGGTGCAGGACACTTTGGGTACACTTATACCACAATGACAGCGGGTATTAATGTTAAGGGTGATAGCGCAACAACGGGTATCTCTATCTATGATGGTACGGGAACTACTGCTCGTTTATACCGAAAAGGGGATATTCTATATATTACCAGAGGCGGTAATGATAACGCTGGTCTTCTTATGAATACAGCCGGAAGTATATATCCCGGAACAAATAATGCTTTGGCAAATGGAACAAGTTCTAATCGCTGGTCAAACGTATATACCCAATTACTTAACGTAGCAGGTCTGGCAACGACTTCAAGAATACTTGCTTCTGGCGAAATACAATCAACCTCAGCTAGGGCTTTCCGTACCATTTATGGTAGCTATGGCTTTTTCATATATAACGATGGTAATTCCTCCTATTTTATGTTGACTGCCAAAGACGACCAGTATGGAACTTACAATAGTTTAAGACCCCTGTATATAAATAACAGTACCGGTGTTGTATCGTCAGCAACCGGTATAGTCAGTGGAGGTGTTTTAAACGTATCAAATACTACAGACTACTGTTGCCGCTATAAAGACAGCAGGAGGTATTGGAGTCGCTAAACAGTTGAGAGTTGGCGGTGCTGTAACTTTCGGTTCTACTCTCAGTGTTACAGGTCAGATTACTGCATCCGGTGGACTTCGGATTGGCAACTACTATCTGAAATCTACAGCGGACGGATTGGCACTTACTCACGTAACTACCGGAACGGTTGCTAACTTCTACGCTACTGGTGAGGTCTCTGCGGGTGGTGTAGGTTCGGGCGGTTCAGGGGGGG
>ERZ779746.654-NODE-654-length-16811-cov-2.172058_pt1 | contig 16811 bp, 17 predicted proteins | sample MGYA00511888_ERZ779746 | MGnify/ENA primary metagenome ERZ779746 (study PRJEB29588, sample SAMEA1964695) | human gut metagenome | biome: human gut; feature: human-associated habitat; material: faeces | place: Denmark | collected 2008/2010 ... | reverse complement strand
TGCCGATAGGCGCCTGTTACATCGTAATTTTCATCCAAAAGGATCACATCATTCGCCACCTGCTGTGCAACCCCCGCCATTTTGGCCGGTGTCCGGGACAGCACATCCGCCGCAGTCTCCAAAGAAAAACCAAGTGTAAGCAAATTTTTCAGTTCCCGATCCATAAATACCGTGCTGCTGGCAAGCTGTCCTTCCGGCATTCTGGCCTCACCGTTAATAACATGTACGTTCCTGCCGCACAAGGTATAAATACCATCCGGCATCCCGGCGGCATTGCAGGCATCCGTAATAATTCCCACCTGCTTAGAACCTTTTGCCTTCAGCACCAATTTGGCAGCCTCCGGCGCAACATGAAGAAAGTCCAATATCATTTCCGCACAGCAGGCATCATCTGCAAGTGCCGCGCCTACGGGTCCGGGATTTCGGTGATGCAGAGACGGCATTGCGTTATAAATATGGGTTACGGAAGACGCACCAGCAGCTAAGCCTGCCTGAATGACCCCTGCATCAGCGGCAGTATGGCCTAACGAAACCGTAATCCCCTGTTGACTGAGATAAGAGATCATCTCCATTGCGCCTTCTGCCAGCGGATCAATTGTAATTCTTTTGACAATATGCGCAAATTCACCGGTAATCGCCTGCCAATTTTCAAGCGTAGCATCTAAAAAACAATCGGCATCCAAAGCGCCCTTATACTGCGGCTTCATAAACGGGCCTTCCAGATGTGCGCCCAAAATACGGGTATGGTTTAGCGGTACTCTGCCGTCAGGCTGTTTTTTCGCTTCCTCGGAGATATGTACCGCATACGCTTCGTCTTCTTCCATCACCTGTGCAATCGCATGCAGCGCCGTTAAACACTGCTCCGGTGAGCAAGCAGGGATCGTAGGCAAATATCCCACTACGCCGTGCTGAATCAATATTTTTCCAATCTCCCGTAGGCCCTCTGCCCCGCAGGTTCCGACATCATATCCGCCGCAGCCATGTATATGGATATCTACAAAGCCCGGCAGCTGACAGCCTTTATTCATCGGTCTCCGGCACCTCCTCTTCTTCCGCAATCTGATTTACATATGCATCCAGCACCCTCTGTGCCAGATCCTCATCCTCTACAAACGTAAAAACAGGATCCTCTCCCTCAAATTCTGTTTCCATAATGACAACGCCCTCGTCTGCCGATTCGTCCCCGGCAGGAATCAGAACCGCATACAGTCTTTCATCTAAGTCCACAAAATCAAGCAGCTCAAACTCGAAATCATTTCCGTCCTCATCCGTCAGAATAAACGTATTCACTCCATTATCCGGATCCTGATTCAGTTTTTCTTCCATATCCTCTTTTTTCATAACGCCCTCCATCATTCATTTCCGAAATATATAAGAAAGCCGGCTCATGCGCGATCTCTCTTGCTGTCTAAATAACATTGAAGAATCAGCACGGCGGCTATCATATCGTTCATTCCTTTTTTTTTCTGCGGCGCATGCATTTCCAGCATAGCTCTGTCCGCCGCGGCAGTGGTCAGCCGTTCATCCCATAAAATAATTTCTATCGGCCGGGAAAGAACCGCACCGCAGGCCTCCTGCAGTGCCTTTGCAAATTTTTCAGTCGCCGCAGTCCGTACACCCTTCATGCCGTTCATATGAACCGGATATCCAATGACAATGGTATCCGCCTCATGGGTGCATATCAATTCTGCGACACCGGCAGCAGCCTTTTTCCGCCCCTGTGTGCCGTCAATTATGCACAGAGCACCTGCGATGATTCGATTCGGGTCGCTCACAGCAATACCGATCCTGCTGTCTCCGTAATCAATGCCCAATACACGCAAAATATAAACCTCCGGAGTCTCCTGTTAAGACTCGCGCTCCTCATCCTGCTTCAAAAGCGTGTCAATATAATATCGGAACAATTCCTCGACGATCTCGTCCCGCTCCACACGCGTAACCAAAGCCCGTGCATTATTATGGTTGGTGATATAAGTGGGATCACCCGACATGACATAACCAACAAGCTGGCTGATCGGATTGTATCCTTTTTCCTTCAACGCTTTATAAACCTCATGCAGCACCATACGGACTTCCTTTTGCTGATCTTTTCCAAAGGTAAAAAACATTGTATTCTTATTGTCCACAGCTATCACCTAACCTTTCATGGCAGAACTACGCAGGCATTTTACCATACCATATTTATGAAAGCAATATAAAACCGCTTATAAATTCCTTAAGTTTTATAAACGCCGGAAAACGGGTCCCATCAAGATGTGCTGCCTGCCAAATGCGGAATCATTGCGTCCGCGCATCGTATCCTATACAATAATCTCCAAAAACTTCGTCAATTATAACCGGGATAAGCATTCCGGGCAGAATTTTTTCACTGTCCCGCAGTAAAATCTTTACATAATTTCCGCCGTAGCCGCAGCACATACCATTTTCACGGCTGGTTTCCACCAGCATCTCTTCACGTTTTCCCAGCAGGGACTCCATAAAGCGCCGCTCAAGCGCCAAGGCCAGGCCATGCATGCGGGCCGCCCTTTCCTTTTTGACGTCCGCAGGGACCTGCCCCGCCATAGACCATGCTGCAGTCCCCTTTCTTCTTGAAAAAGGAAACACATGAATCCGGGAAAAGGCAATCTGTTCTACAAAATGGAAACTTTCTTCAAATTCCGCTTCTGTTTCCCCCGGAAAGCCTACCATCACATCTGTCGTAATCGCACAGTCCGGCATATATCGACGCAGCAATGCCGCAATATCCGCATATTCCTCCGGCGTGTACCTGCGGTTCATGCGTCTCAGGACATCGGCGCTTCCGCTCTGCAGGGAAATATGAAACTGCCTGCAGAAGCTTTCTATTCCGGCAAGCTCCTGTATAACCTCCTCCGTCAGATACATCGGCTCCATAGAACCGAGGCGCACACGTACAATCCCATTGACCGCCGCCACTGTATGTACGGCATCAGATAAACGCGGCCGATCCGCTAAATCCTTTCCATAAGAGGATAAATGAATACCGCACAGAACGATCTCACGATATCCGTGAGCCGCCAGCTGTTCTGCTTCACGGCGGATCTCATCAATCGGCCTGCTTCGAACCGTGCCTCTGGTGTATGGAATAATACAATATGTACAAAACTGTGTACAGCCATCCTGAATTTTTACAAAAGCCCGCGTATGTCCATCCATCCGGCGGATTGACAGCGGCTCAAAAGGCAGGCTTCTTTCTTTAAAAATTTCATTTTTCACCTGAATCATCGGCAGAATTTCTGTAGCACATCTTGTTCTCTCCCGGAGCCGCGCCTCCACCAGCGAAAGCAGTGAGGCACGATTCTGCGTACCGATTAAAATATCAACACCTAAGATTGCGGCTTCCTGCGGCGCCGCCTGACTGTAGCAGCCCATCACCGCAATGACAGCCTCTGGATTTCTTTTGACTGCCCTTCTGATGATCTGCCGATTCTTCCGATCACTTTCAGCGGTTACACTGCAGGTATTGATTAAATAAATATCCGCCTGTTCCTCAAAACGGACGATTTGATATCCCCGTTCCGCAAACAGACGGATCACCGCCTCTGTTTCATATTGATTTACTTTGCAGCCTAATGTATAAGCCGCAACACGCAGATTCTCGCGCTTCATAATCCCGTGTCAGAATGATCAGACCTGAAACTTCGCAATATTCTGGACAAACGCCGCACAGTCGGAATCGTTCTGACAGTGAATATCCACTTGAATCGGTTTCGTTAAATCCAGTGAAAAAATACCCATAATCGATTTTGCATCCACCACATACCGTCCGGTAGCCAGATCAACATCACATGAAAGCTTATTTACTTCATTTACAAAGAACTTAACATCATCAATTGATTTAAGCATAATCATTAACGTTTTCATAAAATCCTCCCTTTAACACACAATTCTGTTCCGGCAAGGCCATTCAGCCCGCACCGAAGCGCATATTTGCGCTTTATTAATAGTAACCGGATTTGCAGAAACTGTCAAGGTAAAATTATCCGTTCCGCCAGAAAGGACGCCGACATTTCCTTTGGCTCCGCGTTTAAATATAGAATTCAGAAAAAATGGAGTCCTCCGGAATTGAAAAGCCTTCTGTGCCGAGGATCTGTTCCATCTCGCGCAGAGGCAGAATTTCTTCCAGCGCTTCCAGCTCTGACGCATTAAGTGTCTCTTTCATTTCAAATATACGCTTTTTCAAAAATGCGATCTCATATTCCAACGACGTATTCAGGAAAAAATCTGCAAACTTTTTAACAGGCTTAATATATTTTTCTTCTCCGTTTCGGACGCTCTTCCACATGGACATGGTCCGTTTCAGCGGTGCGTTTCTCTTGATCCGGTCTCTTACCGCCCGCCGCATAAAACGAATCTGCTGCGGCAGAAGCACCTTATCCGTACCATCGAAGAGATAAGTATCAAAAGGGCAGATATAGACTTTAAAGGCCCTGTGAAAGCCAAGCCCGTCGCAAAGCACCGGATTGAGCGCATGGATTCCCTCGACAATAATCATATCCTTCTCCGTAGGGACAAGACGCACATCTCCCATCATTCTTTTGCCGCTTCCAAAGTCAAATTTAGGCAGTGTGACCGGCAGTCCGGCAGCATATTCCGTCATCTGCCGGCGAAAAAACGGGACATCAAAGGCCTCAATCGTCTCATAATCGTATTCGCTTTCAGAAAGCCCTTTATTTCCGGCTGCCTCCGCTTGTCTTCTGTGGATCTCCTCTTTATTCAAATAGTAATCATCAATAGATACCACCGTACAATGATAGCCATCCTCAGACAGCCTTTGCGCAATCAAATTGGAGAATGTCGTCTTTCCCGATGACGACGGTCCTGTAATCATGACTGCGTCAGTAAGATTTTTGGAATCCTGATCAGCCGCTCGGATCAGATAATAAAGCTGCTCAACCTGCACAAGCCTTCTGCTTTCCGATATCTCAATCAGCTCTTCATAACGACCCTCCCGGATATATTTGTTTACATTTGATATTTGATACTTCATTCCGGCCTCCATCCCCGCGCCGCACATCGTGTGCGCTGTTTATATTGATAGGTAAAAATTTTCAATCCTCTCCGCCGACTGCCTCGCAGACCTTTCTGTTCCAGTCATACAGTGTCAGACAATCCGAATGCTCAAGAAATCGGATACGGCTTTTCATCTCCTCCGCCGGAATATGCTCCAGCAATTCCATGCGGTATCCGTCCGGTACGATACCCTGATACAGGCAATCTGTCAAATTTATGCTATCCTTTATTTTTACCGGATGATATCCGTCATATACTGCTCCGGGCAGCATCTGCAATTCAGAATAACGGAAATAAAAACGGATGCCCAGATGAAAAGCTGACGCCGGATGATCTGCCGCCGGTACAGTTCCGATGGAACGCGCCGTAACGAGCAGGTCTCCCTCCGGACAATTCCCCCAATAGAACATGACATAACGGAAATAGTCAGCCGGATCTCCCGCTGTATTTCTTACTTCCTTCATCAGCGTCTCTCCCGGTAAATTCCGCGCTTTTACAGCTGACAGCAATTCACCGGTTTCAAAAATATGCTTTGCTTCCGCTAAATCCGTAATATGATAAACAAATTCCGTATCGCAACCCCCGCTGAAGCAGTCCCTGCATTGCGGCAGTTTCTCCGGTAGCACGGGATCCCGATAATCCTGCGGTCTTTCAAGGACATGGCGGAAGGCCTGCTCTGTCTTCGGGTCGGCAAACCAAAAGCAGAGTTTTCTGCCGAATCCGCTTTCATAACGGATCAGCCGCAGCAGCAGTCCGGCCTCATACGGCAGCAGATCCGGGTATGCAGACAGCGGAAATGGATAATGACGCATCTCATCTTCTGCATTGATTTTTCGAAAATACGGCTGCGGCTCCTGGTCCGCTGTTACAATCGTTGCAACTCCCATATCCGCCAATAGCAGGGATTCCCGCAGCGCCGTCTCCCGGTCCGGCGCTTTCACAATACAAACATCATATGTCAGCCACTCCGCCATCACTGCCACCTCTTACTTCATGATATGCATATCATTATATAGAATTGTGAAAATAATACAACCGCTTATGTAATCCGCTTTAACGGCTCCTCGAAAAATATTTTTGATAGTCTGAGAAAATAAACCTGTATATGATTGACAAAAAGATGGCAATTCGATATAATACAGAAAAAAATTGGAGGTTTTGTAGAATGGATAATGATAACAGCCAACAATCCTATCAGCAAAATACGTATCAGCAGAACGCGTATCAGCAGAATGCATATCAGCAGCAGCCATACCAACAGCAGCAGTATCCTTACCAGGTTCAGCCCTCTCTGCTGGATCGTCTTTACGGTAAATCCGGAAGCACATTGGAAAGCGTATTGAAGTTATTTTCCATCATCTTTTTCTGTGTGGCGGCTTTTGCGCTCTTAATGGGGCTTATTACGGCAATCATTTCCGCAACAGACGCGATAAAAAATGCATTTCTTTATTTCTATAGTGCTTTGGCGGATGCCTTTGTTCGGGTTACAATCTATCTAACGATTGCAATTGTATTTGCTTACCTGAACCGTAAGGTCAAAACACGGCACTGATCCGTTTTTACAGGAACTGTTTCAAATGTTTTATTATAAAAGCTGCCTGAAAGCAGAAATGTTTTCAGGCAGCTTTTCTTTTGCGCACTGCTTGCCGCAGTCAGCCCTCCGGGTGCACGGCGCCCTGCTGAATATCCGGGGTCTTTGTATAATGCACGCTGAAATAAGTAACAGATTGCCCTTCCTGGAATACGTCGTCCAGATAGATGGCAATCCCCTCATACGGCTCGTCAGCAAGATAGCATCCTACCGCTTCACTCGGATCCGGCGACGTAAGGTACAGCACATACTCTCCCGCAGGCAGCTCTGAAAATGTCATAACATTCTCGTTGTTATCAGGATAATTCGCAAACTCCTGTGTCGCCGCCGTATTGGTAAACATATGGCGGTAGCTGCCTTCCCATTTGTATAAGTCGAATATCAGAGTTCCGACTGCATCGGACCAGCTCGGACAGGTCAGCTGCAAAGAATCAAACGGCGCGGTAGCATAGAACTGAATTGCAATCGATTCTGTAAGCATTTGCGGTTTTTTTATTGCAACCGCCGTTTCATTGAAAAATTGGACGGTAACAGACTCTTCCGAAATAATTTCAATTTTCGGAGTCGGCGCCGGGGTAGGCACTTCTGTCGGCATCTGCGTGGGAACCTCCGTGGGAACCTCTGTTGGCTGCACAGGAGAAGTAGGAACGGGCGTCTGTGTAGGGACCACAGCAGCAGGCGTTGTCTGGACATTTCCTGTATCTCCTGCACAGGCGCTTGCCGCAAGGAGCAGTGCCGCAACAATACAGGTACAAAATAAAGTACTAAAAATTTTCTTTTTCATGATTTGAGCCTCCGTTTATTTTAAGTTTCCTGTACAATACATGCACCGGTCAGCGCAATTTTGTTGTTTCTGCCGAGTGCATTTTCCGCAATGACCGTATATCCGCTGCCGGACACATCGAGAGACAGCGCGCGCTCTGAAACAACAAATGTATTAGATAGAATCAGCATATTCTTTGTCTCTTCCAGATAAACGCCTGCCTCAGACTGTCCTTCAAACAGGTTATCACGCATAAAGCCCTTATTGACGCCAATCGTATCATAAAAGCCGTACCGGCCGCCGGTAAGCTGATTATCGCTTACCGATACCATGGAGATATATGCCTCCGGAGCGCCCTCTGTCCGGATACAGGAAAAAGCAGCCGTAATCTCATTCCGGTTGATAAAAATTCCGTCAGGGCCATGCCCTGCGCTGCGCAGTACGATGGCGCTTGCACTGCTGCCGGACATTTTATTTCCTGCAATATCCACATGCAGAATCTCCTGGATCACAATCTGGCTGTCACCCGTATTTTCAAAAATATTTCCGTTAATCTTCAGGCCCTCGCTCCGGCCGGAAGACGTATATCTGCCGTCGCCTACCAGAATGCCCCGGCCCGTTCCTGTGAAATGGTTATCTACGATATAATCGTTAATGGAAATTTCCTGTTCCAGCATAGAATAATAAACTGCATATGCCTCTGGATTGGAAACCGCAAATGTACAGCCGTCAATTTTACTGTCAGAGCCGTGGAACGTGACTGCGTTTGACGGATTCTCTCTTCCTGATATGAACGTGCAGTTGAACGCCCTCAGATATACGGCAGATACAAGGCTCCCGCAGGTTCCGCGGTGCTCTATCCGCAGATCTATCATCTGAAAATTATATTTCATGAAAACGCGGAACATATCATCTGCCAATGTTTCCGCACCGATAATGGTCGAATCTCCATCTCCTTTTAGTACCAGCACCCGTGCATCGTTTTTCGGCACCTGAATCGTTTCGGAGATCAAATAGCTGCCGGATGGAAAATAGACGGTTGCGTTTTTCGCATAGGCAGCTTCCATCGCCTTACGCACGGCGGCGGTATCATCTGTGCTGCCGTCTCCTGCCGCACCGTAATCTTTTACATTCATATAAGCACTCTCTATTTCTGATAATAGAACTTTGTCAATTCGTGCGGTCTCACTATTTTGCATTTCATCACCTTCATTCATTTGATTGTTCAAAGCCGCCGCAGGCTGCGTATGCGCCGCTTCAGCTGCCTCCGCATATCCTGCGGCGGAAAGTCCCGTACAACCGCACAGCAGCACAGGCAATAAAACGAGGATACTCAGAAGCCCGATTTTAACGCAGCGCCCTGCAGCGCCGCTGAAGAATATTTTCATTTTCATATGCAATAAACCTCCTCTTTTCAGCCGATCGAAGCCGTCCTATCAGAAAAAGTTATCCTGCTGATATTTCTCTGCATTTGGGATCCAGCATGCGCCGCTGATCACATTGTACCGCAGTACCGTCTCCTCATCTAAAGCGCCGATAAACACGGAATATAGAGCTTCACTGCCGCAGTACACGATATTTCCTTCAATGGTGTTCCGCACGGAATCGGTAATATAAATAGATGCGCCATTGCTTTCCACAAAATAATTATTTATGATAGAAAAATCCGTAAATTTCGAGGATGTAATGCGGACTCCGTAATAACCCCAAAAATAGTTATCCGTAATCGTAACCCCGGTGATTGTGCCTCCCCCGGAAACATCAGTCACAACGCCCCCCGGCATATCCGTCCGTTCTTCATAGCCGGTAATATCCTTATTTTTCGATCCCATATAATTATAACGAATGTCCACATTTTGAATGCCGTTCTCATCCGGATTCAAAAGAATTGCTGTTGTAGCGGCATCCAGCATATTGTTTTGGATCACGCACCCGTCCACAGCCTTAATATAGACCTGACCCGGAGCAGGAAATAAGAATACGTTCCGCAAAATATGGATTTCCCGCGGACAGCTTCCGGAATCTTCACTGTCAATCAGCACAGAATGCGGAAGATTTCCGCCGAAATAGGAATCTGCAAGCGTATTGCATTTCATTTCTCTGCCTGTTTTTTTTGTAAAGCGCACAATATAGCCGTTTGTCGTTCCCGGACCGAAATAGCAGCTCCCGATATAATTATCAGAGCCGCTGACCACAACGGCAGTATCCCGATTCTTTTGATTTCCCTGAAGAAATGTACACTCCGTTATGACACTTCTTTCAGAAGCAAGCTCCAGGACAGAACCTTCCGATGCATTATTTTTTAAAGATAAATATGAGATATGCACATCCGGTCTTTCAATAACGAACAAATCTCCTCCCACCACAGGGCCGGACTGAATGACCGTCTCCCGCATACGGTTGGGATCCCCGGCCAGCGTAATCGTCCCGGCGCCCTCTGCGGCGATTCGAATTGGTTCATTGACCTTATATTTTCCTTCTGGAAAATAAATCGTGCCGCCGCCTGCCGCAGCTGCATAGGCAATTGCCTCCCGTATCGCCTGCGTATCGTCAATTCTGCCGTTTCCGGCCGCACCGAAATCCATAATGTTATAAACGGCACTGTCGCCTGTCAGTACAGGTGCCTTTTGATATACAACTTCATTTTTCACATGCTCACCATCCTTTGTTGCAGTTGGTTCCGGTTTATAATCGGAATCCGAACGCCCGCCGCAGCCGGCAATCCCGAAAATCAGAAAAACCGTCAGCATACAAATCAAATAGACTTTTAATTTCATTCACACAGCCTCCTTATCACTTATAACTGATAAGCCTAAAACAGATTGGATTGCTTATAGGCATTACATACCGATCGCCCCTTTCCGTATAAAATCCGATACAATTCCTATTTTTCTTATAAATTGCATACAATATTTATCAGTCATGACCCAAAGCCACCTATGTTTATAAGTATAGTGATTCCGTTCCGATCCTGTATATAGGAAATGGCGATATATATTTTTAGGGTTTTCCGATATGTGTTGTTTTTTATGGAATGCTGTGATATATTATCGGTAAGCACAAAATACATTAAAATAGCTATTCTGCAGAGAAAGGGCGGTCTGTCTGATATGATTGAAGAAAAGCTGTACCGATATGCCAGAGACGGCGAACAGCTCTGTCTCAATGAATCAATTGCAGCAGATCCGATCATCGCCATGCATACCCATGATTTTATTGAATTAAGTTATATTCGAAAAGGGCATGCAGTACATCTTCTGAACGGATCGCAAATTTCTGTATCTGAGGGAGATCTCTTTTTATTAGCATACGGCTGCAGTCACACCTTTGAAGCATGTTCTCATGACTTTACATACATGAATGTGCTGTTCCGCCCTCAGATTTTCGGAGAATCATATCAAGACTCTCCTTATTTAGATGATATTTTTCAAATGCCGTGTTTTAGAACAGGTTTTGAGTTTAAAGCAAAAAAAATTCCGCAGATTCATTTATTCCAAATCGGAAGCACCTTTGCAGCTGATTTCAAGGCTCTGATGGATGAATATTATAAGGGGCTTCCGGGATATCAGATCATTTGTAAAAATCAGCTTGCAAATATTCTGGTCAAGATCGGGAGAACCTATATGCAGGTCAGCCATATTACCGCAAAATGCCCGGAACAAGAACTGATCCATATTATTTATGACTATTTTAAGCTTACCTCCTCATTCAGAAAGGTACGGCTGGAGGATATTGCCCAGCGGGTCTATATGCATCCCGACTATCTTGCAAAAATTTTCAAGGAAAAGGTCGGGATTAATATTTCCGTCTTTATTCGGAATATCCGGCTGGAAACAGCCGCCATGCATCTGCGGACGACAAATATGAACGTCTGCGATATCATGCGGTTTGTCGGCTATCAGGATACAAAAAATTTCTATAAGGCATTTAAAGCAGTTTATCATCTTACGCCTGCAAAATATCGTGCACAGTATAAGCACGCGGCAGAGACAGCACGGAAATGTGCAAAATAAACTGTCCATTATCCATTTACGCACAGCTCGCGTTCTGGCGGAGATTAGTTACCATAATTTTCTGTATTTCTGCAAACGGATTCATAGTAATGCTTCAGCAGATCAGCCTGTTTTTGGAGATCGCGGCTTTTTGCGACCTGATATCCGGCTTCTGTTAATCTGCATAATTTTCCTTCCAGGATTCCTGATATATATGCGGAAAACTGCTCATTATCCTTTGCCTTGTAAACCTGCAGTCCGTTTTCGAGCCATTTGTCGTATACCGGAATCGACCGCAGCAGCACTGGAATCTTTGTCGCCAGCGCTTCGAGCACTACAATTCCTTCCGTTTCCTCATAGGAGGGGAAGAAAAACAAATCGGCGCCACTGTATGCACCGCGCAATTCATCCTTTGTAACGTATCCGGCGAACTTTAAATTTGGAAGCTCCGTGCGCAGCGCTTTTCGGATCTTCCTCGGAATCAGAGCCGGGTTGGTATGACCAAACCAGATAAACTGATATTGCGGCATATGCTTTGCAATTTCCACAAAATCCAGGATTCCCTTTCGTTCAAAAAACAATCCTACGGACATAACGATCTTCTCGTCCGCTCCGTATCCGTATTTTTTTCGAAAAGCCTTTCCTGCTTCTGCATCCGGATAAAACAGATTTGTGTCGACGCCATTGGAGATGGAACGGATCGGCTTCGTAATCCCGTATTCCTCCAAAAGTCCTTTCGAATATTCCGTAGGCGTTAAAATCAGATCTCCGGTACTGTAGCATTTTTTGATCCATGATTTAAAAAGAGGTGCGATCAGATTAGACCCGACAAAGGAATTTTGAAAATCCTCCTTTGTTGAATGGGCATGATATACCACGGCCTTTCCCTGCCGTTTTGCCCGTTTGCTCATCAGGTAATCTCCGGGAAAGATCGTATTGATATGTATGATATCGTATGCATCTTTTGTATTTGTAGTTACCTCTATATTATTTTTCGTAAGCGATTCGACCTGCATTTGCATTGCTCTGCCGACGCCGCTCTGCCTCACTGTCTCCAAGTGTTTGGAATATATCAAAACTTTCATGATTTTTCACGGCCTTTTCCTTTAATATTTTTATATACAGCGATTCCATATTAAGACCGAATTGTTCGCGGCCGTACAGTAAAGAAATCTGTCTGCTGCGCCCCGAAGCAATTTTACGCCATTTCTCCGTATATAACGCAGCCGATACATAACGACAGAAATTTTTCCGGTCCGTATAAATAAATCCGTTCTTCCCATGCTCCAGGACACCCTCCAAACAGGAATCCGCACGGCACACTAACGGCAGACCGCTGGCCGCTGCCTCAATATACGTCAGTCCCTGGGTCTCGCTGGTAGAGGCGCATACAAAGACATCGCCTAATTGATAATAGTCCGGCACCTGTTCAGGCAAAACCATTCCGGTAAAAACCACATGATCAGAAATCTGAAGTTCTGCTGCCAGCTGCTGCAGGCTCTCTTTCGCGGGTCCGCCTCCGACAATCAAAAAGGTTACATCCGGCTGTATCCGAAGAAAATCTTTAAAATAATACAGCAGCTCGGAAAGATTTTTCTCAAAGCCTAAGCGGCCTAAATTCAATATAATTTTATGATGCGCCGGAATTTTCAGACGGTCCCGCAGCTCTTGCTGTACCTTTTTATCCGCGGAACGGTAAAATACCGATAAATCAATTCCCGTCGGAATGACCGTGACCGGATTGGTCACGCCGTAGCTGCGGAGCGTCCGCATAACCTTTTTCGTCGGCGCAATGATTGCGGAAACATGACGCAGCCGTTTCCTGGTAAATGCCGGGAGGGCCCCCTTCGGCATAATCCGGCCGCCTAAAAGGTAACGCATATATTGCTCGTAAAGCGTATGATACGTATGAACCATCGGGGTATGCGTATGAGAGACCACCTTCTGCGCAAGGCCAAAACTGAAAAACTCACATTGGCTGTGCACAATATCCGGATTCCATCGGATAATCTCCTCAATCAGCGTACCACCGTATTTTACCGGGAATCGAATGTTCGGATATACAAATCCCAGCGGAAGCGAGGACATATAATACACGTGGTTTTCACAATGCGACGTTTTATCATTGGAAACCGTCAGGACCCGGACTTCATGTCCTAAATTCTCAAGTTCCCCTCTCAAGTTCACGATAGAAGATACCACACCGTTGATCAGCGGTTCGTATAGGTCGGTTGTGATTAAAATTTTCATAGCAACCTCCGTATCCGCGCCCATTCTTCGGACGCCTGTTTATAAAACGCCTCTATTCTATACATACGGCCTTATCCTAACAATCCGACAAGCCATTCCTGGGCCGCAAGTAAAGCCAGACTATATAAAAATATAGATGCCGGCTTTCCAAAAACAATGACTGCAGAAAATCTTTTCAGCGATAAATTCGAGATTCCCGCAACCATACATAAAAAATCATCCGGCGCCACCGGAAAAATAATGGCCAGTGTAAAAAGCCGTGCGAATCTTTTTTCATTATCCAGCCATCCCATATATTTGTGATATGTTTTTTCCGATACAAAAGACTGGATAAAAGGCTTCCCGTAATACCGTGCTAAAAAGAAATTAATAAAGGATCCGATGACAATACCGATATAATTATAAAGGAATCCCCACCATACACCATACAGCAGAACCCCTGCCATGCAGCTGATGCCGCCGGGAATGATCGGAATCACCACCTGCACAATCTGGATAATAATAAACAGAAGAATTCCCAGCCAGCCGGCATGATCAACAAAATCCGTCAATACCACTTGATCCTGAAACAGGCCGATGTGAAAGCCATAAATACAGAACGCCACGGTGCACAGCAGGCCTGTGATTGTCAAAATATGAATCGTTCTGCGCGAAATTGACCTTGTCATCGTTTTCCGGTATTCCTTTCCTCTCAGAGCATAAATACATCAAGCGCCCAATTTCACGCTTTATGCACGGGTTGTATTATAGCAGTTCATTCTTAATCTATTCTGGTGGAATTTTTAAGGTTTTCCTAAATAAATTAAGAGAGATGTTTAAACTCCATGATAATCTCAAGCTTTTTATCCGAAAATCTGCCGTAAACCCGGCCGTTCATCAATCTCAGGATCTCCGCAACAATCGATAAGCCGAGCCCCGAGGATTCCGCGTGCCGATCTTCATTTCCCACATACATCCGTTCAAAAAGCAGATCCGTCTTTCCCTCCAGCTGCAGCTCTGTTTCATTTGCCAGTATGACTGACGCCCGTTCATCAAGCACCTCCAAATTTAGCAGCACAGGTCTGCCGGGGGTACCGTATTTTCTGATATTATCGAATAAATTATCAAAAACTCTGTACAATAAGTTCGGATCGCAGTAAATCGGGACGTTCCCGCTGACACCGTGCAGTGCAACCGGCAGATCCTGTTCTCCTACATATTGCTCTACAAACGTTACAAGATCGATTTTTGTGAGGTCAGTCTGAAAATCTCCGTTAATAAGCTTTGTATAAGTGAAAAGGTCATCTATTAAATGCTGCAGACGTCTGCATTTGCGAAGCGCGCCGTTTACATATTCCGCAGCCTCGGACGTATCTTTGAATTTACGGTTTACCAAAATATCCAGATACCCAATGATAATTGTCAGCGGGGTCCGCAGATCATGGGAAATATTGGTAATCAGCCGCCGCTGCTGCTGGTCCAAAACCTTCTCATGCTCCATGATCTCTTTCAGCGATTCGCTCATATGATTAAGGGATGAAGACAGATGCGCCAATTCACTGTTTCCGATTACCGGTAATTTGTAATCCAGCATTCCCCCTGCAATCATTTCAATTCCATCGTCAATGCATTTGATATATTTCAGTTTTTTCCGCATTAAGAAAAATAAAATGACCAAAAATAAAAAAATAGACATTGCCAGCACCGAGCCCTCATACGCATAAGAAATTAATTTTTCTACGCGCGGGCGTGCAAGCACAAAACTGCTGAAGTCCGCATAGGTAATGGAAAAAACATACAGGCCGGTAGAAGCAAAACTCAGACTGCTCAAGTGGAAATCATCATCATCGCTTGCCGCAAATACGCCGTCTTCACCGAACAAATAGATATCATAATTTTCTACGCGGCTGAACACCTTTGTTTTTACGGCCTGGTCAAAAGACAGATTGCGTTCTGTAATTACTTTTTGAATATCCTCGATAATTCCGTTCAGAACATTCGTCTCATTTTCCCGCGCCTGCCGGTACTGATTCAGCGCGACGCGTTCCGCCAGCGTTGTCAGAAGGCCCCAGGTTCCGATGCTGATCACCGCCGCAATAATAACGGCAATCAAAACTTGTACGTATAGCTTACTTGCCGTCTGTTTTATCCACTTTATAGCCAACACCCCATATCGTCTTAATGTATTTCGGGTTTTTTGCATCCTCTTCCAGTTTTTCACGTAGCTTCCGAATATGTACGGATACAGTATTCTCTGCGTTCAGAATACTTTCTTCCCCCCAAACCAGCCTGTATATTTTATCAATACTGAATACATTTCCGCAGTTTTGCGCCAGCAGGGTCAGGATGTTGAATTCCGTTTTTGTAAGAACGACCTGCCGGCCGTCTTTCAGCACTGTGTGTGCATCAAGATCAATCTCCAGGTCGCTGATCTGTAGTTTCGAAGAATCACTCCTATTTAGCGGCACAGCCTTCTCATACTCCAGATATCTGCGCAGATTTGATTTAATCCGCGCTATCAGCTCCACAGTGTTAAACGGCTTGGTGATATAGTCGTCGGCGCCGATGGTCAATCCGATTACTTTATCCGCATCATCTGCTTTTGCCGTCAAAAACAAAATCGGCATTGTATAATGCTCTCGTATTTTCGCACACACTTCCATACCATCCATTCCCGGCATCATAATATCCAGCAGTACCAGGGCAATCGTTTCGTCTGCAAGCTGCAGCGCCTCTTCTCCGTCTGCCGCCTCAATAATATCATACTCTTCGCCGGATAAATATATTTTTACGATCTTTCTGATATCCGGATCGTCGTCCACAATCAGAATCCGTTCCCTTCCCATATAACCGCCTCTTTTCGTTTTTATTTCAGCCCCGCGAACACATAGCTGCATCCGCCGGTTTGCATTCCGTATGTATTATACCAAAAGAAACCAAAAAAAGCACCGGCCGCAAAACAGCGTGCCGTATATTTCTGCTTCCCGCCCCTTGGGCATACTTGACATTGTAAAAAAATCAATGCATGATATGATCCTGCCGGTAAACGGACACGCAGCGATAGAATGGATACGTCGGAGGAGTAGGAAAATGCAATCAAGAAAAGATTTAACAAAAATAATGGTTGGACATCATTTACCATATGTTGCACAAACAATAGCTGTCAACAATTTTAAAGATTTATATGAAAAATCTGAAAAGGCAA
>ERZ779746.643-NODE-643-length-16957-cov-2.370015_pt1 | contig 16957 bp, 7 predicted proteins | sample MGYA00511888_ERZ779746 | MGnify/ENA primary metagenome ERZ779746 (study PRJEB29588, sample SAMEA1964695) | human gut metagenome | biome: human gut; feature: human-associated habitat; material: faeces | place: Denmark | collected 2008/2010 ... | reverse complement strand
CCGTGAAACCGTCATACAGCGTATGAGCGGGCTCCCCGGACCTCCTCCAGGATATATTGACCAGCAATATGGCTTCCTTTATGCCAAAATGGCTGTGCTGTTGCACGATGAAGGTAAGAAAGAAGAGGCAACAGAAATATTCAGGAAATACCAATCTACCAGCTTTTCGAAAACTCTTATCGGCAAACAGTATAGTGTACCTTATTTGCTGAATATCAATCAATATGCGGAAGCGGCAGCTCTGAGCGATACATGTATTTCTGCTTTTACAAATGATACCGTAAGCTATGAATATCTGATTTTGCTCAACTATCGTGCGCGAGCCAGCCGTGGAATGAAACGTTTTGACTTAGCCGATGTCTTCACCCAACGTGGCTGGGTGGTGCAAGATAGCATTTATACCCGCGAGAGCAAAAGTAAGGCACAAGAGTACGCTTCTAAATTCGAGCTGAAAGAAAAAGAGTTGCAGTTGGCCAAATCTCACGCTTTGTCCGAACGGCGTATGCTTCTGTTGGCAGGCTCGTGTGTCCTGACGGTTCTGCTCATCATCATCCTTTGGACGACTTTTGTGAATTTGCAAAAAACAAAGATGCGGAACCGTATCGCAGCCAAACAGATAGATGAACTGTTGGCGCAACGTGAAGAATTGCGTAAGGTGTTTACACAAACAAGAAATACTCATGAAACAACGAAAGAAATCGGAACTGGTTCATCCCTGCCTGAGGAAGAGACATTAACAGCCGCTACAAAAACAGATGTGGCAGCTCCGGGGACAAATAGTGATGAAAATTATGCTAAGTTCATGAAGATGGAAAGCCAACTTATCGAACAAAAGCTTTTTTTGAAACCCGGATTCGGGCGTGACGACTTGATACGTGTCACCGATATCAACAAGAATGATCTCAGCCCCCTGTTGCGGAGATATGCGGGCTCTGACAATTTCAACGATTATCTGAATGGTCTGAAAATAGAGTATTCCATTAAACTGATGAAAGAAAAACCTTATCTTTCTGTTGACGCGATTGCCGAAGAGGCTAATTTCAATAGCCGTAGCACATTCTATCGAGCTTTTGTAAAGATTTCAGGAATGACGCCTGCACAATATATGCGCACTAAAATAGAGTAATCATATCTGTTCCTTGATGTTATAACGAATACCTTAAGCATTAATTGTTGCAATACATTTTTCTTTTCTAGAAAAAAGTATACTTTCAGTCCGTAATTTGCAAAGCTGTTATGGCAGGTAAGACATCTTAGGCGATTGATATTGGAACTGTTCATCAGTTTGCACTGCTTGGTGGTGTTAAGTAACGCTAAAGATCTAACAAGACTGGAAACGTACTATAATGTCACAAATCTATAACTAAGTTATTCATGTCACACGCTACCTTTGCAAATAGGAAATCAAAGACTATTATCATGAAAAAACTATCATTTTTATTACTAAGTTTTTGCACAATCCTGTGCATGTACGGACAAAAAGCACACGAACTTCAATCACCGGATGGTAACCTCCGGATAGTCATTAACCTTTCAGATAAGATTCAGTACGACGTGATGTACAGGAACGACATATTGCTGCAACAATGTGCTCTTCGATTGGAAGTAGGTAACCAACAATTGGGAAGCAATCCTAAACTCACAAAAGTAAGCAGAAAAAGCATAAACGAATCTCTTACACCGGTAATTCCACTAAAATATTCCATCGTATCCAACACATACAATCAACTACTACTAAAATTCAAAGGAGATTATTCTATTGAATTCCGTGCATTCAATGACGGAGTCGCCTATCGTTTCATTACAGATAAGAAAGGAATAATCGATGTGAACAGCGAAACTCTTCAGATAAACTTCCCGGAGAATTATCTGCTTCATGTGCAGCAACCGGGCGGTTTTAAAACAGCTTATGAAGAAGAGTACCGCCACATACAAAGTAATGAATGGAAAACGTCAGATCCAATGATACTCCTACCTGTACTTATAGATACACAGAAAGAATATAAAATCCTGATCAGTGAATCAGATTTGACAGACTATCCGGCTTTGTTTTTTAAGAGTAATGGCGATAACAGCATGTCTTCCATATTTCCTAAAGTTCCTCTGGAATTCGGTGAAGACGGAGACCGTAGCCTCAAAATAGAGAAAGAAGCAAGCTACATTGCCCGAACCAATGGAAAACGCAGTTTCCCCTGGCGCTACTTTGTCATCAGCACAAACGACGAACAATTAATAGAGAATACCATGACCTATCAGCTCGCACAAAAAAATGTATTGAAGGATACTTCTTGGATTAAACCGGGATTGGCAAGCTGGGAATGGTGGAATGGTGCCACCCCTTACGGAGCGGATGTAGACTTTGTAGCAGGCTGTAATCTGGATACTTATAAATATTTCATTGACTTTGCCGCCCACTATGGAATACCTTATATCATCATGGATGAAGGCTGGGCCATGTCCACAAGAGATCCTTATACTCCCAATCCAACAGTGGATGTTCATGAACTTATCCGCTACGGTAAAGAAAAGAATGTAGGAATTGTACTTTGGCTGACATGGTTAACGGTAGAAAAGAACTTCGGTTTGTTCGAGACATTTGAAAAATGGGGTGTGAAAGGTGTCAAAATTGATTTTATGGACAGAAGCGACCAATGGATGGTAAACTATTATGAAAGAGTTGCCAAAGAAGCAGCCGAACATCATCTGTTCGTCGATTTCCACGGATCATTTAAACCGGCAGGTCTGGAATACAAATACCCCAATGTCCTTTCTTATGAAGGAGTAAGAGGTATGGAGCAAATGGGTGGATGCCAACCGGACAATAGCGTTTATCTGCCTTTCATGAGAAATGCAGTAGGCCCGATGGATTATACTCCGGGCGCTATGCTGAGTATGCAACCGGAGATCTATCGTTCCGAGCGTCCCAATTCAGCCAGTATCGGTACACGCGCTTATCAGATGGGATTATTCATTATATTCGAAAGCGGAATTCAAATGATGGCAGACAATCCAACTCTCTACTACCGTAATGACGAATGTACACGCTTCATCACCCAAGTGCCACAAACTTGGGATGAAACCATTGCTCTGAAAGCCAAAGTTGGCGAATACGCTATCGTAGCCAAACGCAAAGGAGATAAATGGTATATCGGTAGCATGACCAATAATAGAGAGCAACAACGAGACTTTGAACTAAACCTGAACTTCCTGAAAGAAGGACAAACCTACCGTATGACCTCTTTTGAAGACGGAATAAACGCTAACCGCCAAGCTATGGATTATCGTATGAAAGAGCGTACACTTAGAAAGGGAGATAAGTTAACTATAAGTCTGGCACGCAATGGTGGTTTTGCAGCTGTAATTGAATAATCTAACAGTTAATCCGGAGAAGTTTTTTGAATCTCCTCCCCCTGAGAATTACTTTAACACAAAATTATTAACAGAAATACTCAAATAAAAAATGAAACGTATTGTTTTTTTAGATTATGTACGTGTATTCGCATGTTTCCTTGTCATTTTGGTCCACGCCAGTGAAAACTTTTATGGCGCTGCCGGATCTACAGATATGGTAGGACCTCAGTCTTATTTGGCCAGTGAAACAGACCGGCTATGGGTAGCAGTTTACGACGGTTTCTCACGCATGGCAGTACCACTATTCATGATTGTTTCCGCCTTCCTCCTTGCACCGATGAAAAAAGAACAGACCACATGGCAATTTTACCGCCAGCGCTGCTTACGCATCCTGCCACCATTTTTTATTTTCATGATACTCTATAGTACCTTACCAATGTTGTGGGGAGCGATCAATGGAGAGACATCATTGAACGATATGTCGCGAATATTACTGAACTTCCCATCACAGGCCGGACACTTATGGTTTATGTATCCTTTGATCAGTCTTTATTTGTTCATACCCATCATATCACCGTGGTTGAGTAAAGCCACAAAGAAAGAAGAACGTTTCTTCATTGGGCTATTCCTGTTATCAACGTGTATGCCGTATCTCAACCGCTGGTGTGGTGAAGTATGGGGGCAATGTTTCTGGAATGAGTACCACATGCTATGGTATTTCTCAGGCTATCTGGGATACCTCGTATTGGCACATTACATACGTGTTCACCTTACATGGAACCGTTCCAAACGTCTCACCGTAGGAGGTATTCTAATGATCATCGGAGCTGTATGGACCATTTATTCATTCTATATCCAGGCTGTGCCCGGAGAAATTCTTTCCACACCTGTAATAGAAATAGGATGGGCTTTCTGTACAATCAATTGTGTGCTTCTTACAACGGGTACATTCCTTATTTTCACATGCATCAATCGCCCAAATCCCCCACGAATTCTAACAGAAGCATCAAAACTCAGCTATGGCATGTATCTCATGCATATATTCTGGCTCGGGTTGTGGGTAACAGTATTCAAACACACTCTGGCACTGCCTACCGTTGCGGCTATACCTTGTATTGCAGTGAGTACATTCATTTGCTGTTTCGTAACAGCAAAGATCATCTCATTTATACCGGGCAGTAAATGGATAATAGGATAAATATCAAATTGTTTATGAAAAAAGTGGGGGCTGATCTAAAGACAGCCCCCAATACTTCCATCAATCGAATTACGACGCCAGTCAATGGGATGATATCAAATACACTTTCGCTCAGTTGGCCTCGCTTCTCAGCATGAGGGTGACCATTTATAATGGCCTATTCTGCCATTACAAATTCTATGATTGTCCGGCCTTGAGTAGCGACAATGGGTTTCTTTAAGTTATACTTAACACCATTTACCAGCATGGTGGATAGCTTACTGCCTGTTCCTACCTTAACATCCAATGTCCCCATCTGATAACGCAAGTCTTTAAGTTCTTTAAAACCCAAATCTTTCATCAACTTAAAGTTGGGTGCAAAAGTTACCCCCGAAGTTGAAAATGACATACCAAGCAAACCACTGAAAACCATGTTTATATACCCCGTAGCCGACCAAGTCTGATCATATACAGAATTCCATTGGCCACCCTGCTGCCAGCCTCCATCAACCTTGCCCGTATCCTCATTATATATTTCATAAAAGCAGTTATTACCCTTATTGATGGCTAAATCAGCAAGATTCATCATCTCCTTCATGAAGATGTCATCTCGTCCACTCTTGCTACAGGCATCCGCCCAAAAGCCATTGACAAATGGCCACACAATCTGATTATGGCGACCGGGATGCTCCTTTGAGAAACGTTTAAATGCCGGATAAATGGAAGGCAAACCGTATTTTCCCATATAAACTCCGTTGATGATTTTTTTTGCTTCCTGAGGAGTCACAACCTGGAACAAAATAGCAAAAGAAATACCCAATCCTTCTTGATAAGCATGCACTTTGCCATTTCCATCAATCAGATAGTTCAAACGGTTCTGTTTCTTATCATAGAGATATTTACGTATATTTTCCTTTTGGATAGAGGCCTTTTGCTTATATTCCTTAATATTCTTCTTATCTCCTAACACTCGTGCCATATCAGCCAACAACTCATATGCTCGAAAATAAATACAATTTGTGCTCAAACACTTGATAGTCTTTGATCCTGGATGGTCCAACACATAAGAAGATTTATTGGTAGGTTCGTAGATGGGCTCTTCATATCCGGCAATACCGTCGTTGAAAACCGAAGGGCCTGTGAATAGACCGTATTTCTCATCATAGGCTTCCTTCTCCAATTTCTTCATTGTATTAGCAGAAGCTATATAAGCTTGTTTCAGAAAGTTAAGATCGTTGTTTTTCAGATAGAAATCATAGGCAGCCATAACCCAGATAATCTGATCCCAGTATTGATGTCCTATCAACTTCCGGTCATCGATTGTAACACTCCAGAGAGAATAAGCGGTTTTCTCCGGTATAAGTAGACTGGCAGCATTCCAAGCATTGATGGAAACATCACGTGTCCACTCACCGCCATATTGCCCTCCGGCTTTAATCAAACTGTCAGGAGCATTTTTATATAATGTCTTAGTGGCAAGTGTAAAGGCTTTATCGACTAACGGAGTTTCCGTTGTCAGTTGCTGAGCATTTACTTCTGCCGCTATGAAAAAAGCTGAAGCTAGAACAAAAAGACTTTTCATAATATTCTCGTTATTGATATAATGTTATATACTTATTAAAAAACTGCAAACTCATAAATACGTGTGTCCTTGCCATTAGCGGCCTGTACCGGTTGAGTAACCAACAGACGCAGATAGCGTACCTTCTCAGTCTTACCCAAAGAACGGTTGATAACATTCTGCTTGTTTCCGGTTACAAAGTCCAATGTGCGCCATGCTTCATTCGGGTTATTCCGGCCTTGCAAGAAGCAGCTGCCAGTGATATAAGAATAGCTTTCCTGAGCAGCATTCACCATCTTCCAACCGCTTATTTCCTTTTCCATTCCCAAATCAAAATCAATATAGTTAGGAAGCATAGAGGTATCGCACCATTTAGTATTCTCGTTTCCATCAATGAGAAATGCAGGTTTCTCATTGTCGTTGGTATATCCCGACCAAGCAACGATATGTTCCGGTTTCAACAGATTGATCTTCAGTTCTGCTGTCTTCTGCAAGCTGGTATCATCTTCATTGGCAGTCTGGAATAAAGTAGATAGTGCTTTAACAGGTGCATATGGTTCTTCAACCAATGTAGCAGCAAAAATAACAATATCTTTATTATCGGGCAGAATAACCTCAGTTGCTTTAGCAGGGATGTCAATGGCAAACTTGAACATATAAGTAAACTCATAAGCATGATCTCCCTCAGCGGAATGGCGGGGCGGTGTGTACCGACATAGGCTACTTCTGCATCTTTCAAATAGCCTTGTGTATGGCCTGTATGCCCCCATTGTCCGATGAAACCGGTATAAGAAGGAACGACAATCTCCTGCAAATTCTTCCCTGCCTGGAATACGCCTCTAACATCTTCTTCAGCAGTTGCCGCAGCAGCCAGTATATACAAACGGTTATAGGAATGTCCGGCAGGCAGCTGCAAGGTATTTCCGCTACATAACATACCATTCATTTCTTCTTTTGTTTCCAGATGGAAAGGAACACGATTAACAGTTATATCGGCAGGTATTAATTCAGCGGCATAAGAATAACCGGCTTCGAAATTAGCCTCCCAACGAAATTCGTTCCAGCTGAAACATTTACGGTCATAATTGAGAGGCAGTTGTTCGCATCGCAATTCTTCCTTCTTATTATCATTGAAACGGACTTTATAGGTCCTGATGCTGTTGGGCTGTATGGAGACTTCCAGCTGATTACCACTGAAGTCTGCACTTCCTATACTCTTCTCCGTACCATCTGCTTCAACGGCACTTGTAATAGTTCCTGCAAATGTCAGCACTGCATTTTGTGGAGCTTTGCCACCCGTTTCGTACACACGCACCACATATTCGTCCGAACTTTCCGCTTTCTTCAAAGCTTTGATGACAACGTTACTATTGTCCGAAGATGCGAAAGAGAAGGCTTTGCCCAATGTTCCGGAATGTTTCTCGGCAGCAAAAGCCTTCAGACGCTGATTCAATACTTCAGACTCCTTAACGACCTGCGCCTTGTCCAAACCGCTGGCATGCCCTACCAAACTATAAGTGAAAGTATGATATCCCAGGTCCTGACGGTCCTGATACGGATAGTTGTTCTTAGTCTCGGGTGTATGAAGCAATGTCAGGCGGAGTGTATGATTATCAGGTTTATCCCAGCCATATTTACTGTCATTCATAATAGAAACACCATAACTGCCGTCACTATCGGTTAAATCCGCCCAATATTGGGCATATACTTCATAAGCGGTCAATATATTATTACCTCTCTGAACGCTGCCTATACCCAGATCGTAGGTCGCCTTTTCGTTATCAACATTCAAGGGGAATTCTGCTTTCAGCAGTGCATTTGTTGACTGCCAGTCTATCTCATTGTAAAAGTCTATACGGTCAGCCAATTCTCCCTCGTAAAGCCGGATATACTGACGGAACAACGATTTGCCATGGCGCTTTTCTATACACAAAGTCTTGCGCAGGGCACCATTCTCACACAGATTCATTTTCACGTCTTCAGTAATAGAAACAGGTGCACGGTCAATAGTCTTTTTCAGAATCTCCCAAGCTGGCCAATTATATGATTCATTCTCAGTAAAAAGAGCCAAACGAATAGATTTGCCGTCCTTAACAAGTTCTTTATTGTTTTTCTTATCGTAAAGCGAGATTATATCTCCCTGCTTATCCAATGAGATTTTATAGACAGAGTTCTCCACTGTTGTTTCTGAAACAAAAGAATCTGCCAGCTTCTGGCTTCCGGAAAGTCGGACATCATACACGGCATATCCTGTAGCAGGTACAGTTGCTTCTATCAATAAATACACAGTTCCATTCCGGTAAGAAAGTAATTGGGAAGCAACTTGCTTGCCTTCCGCATTATAAACACTGACACCTTTAGGGAATTTGGGAGCTTCAATCGCTACCTCCGCTACATCCGTAACCGGAAATCCGAGTGCATTGTAGAACACAACCGGAATCCCCTTGACGCGAGTATCCATTTTCCCAGAACCAGCCCCTACCGAAGCTGTCAGAACACCTGAAAATTGCTTTAATGAAAGCAATTCATCATTCCACGAAAACTCATAAGCACGTGGGATACTGGTACCGGTAAGGTCATCATGGAATTGGTGGAAAATGAAACGCTTCCATGCTTCTGTCAGACTTTCACCCGGATAACCGGCTATACCCAACCAATCCGCTGCTACGGCCGCTCTTTCGGCAGCATCTCCCAAAAGTTCATTCTGACGGTTATAAAGCTTCATGGCAGCTTTCGAAGTATAACATCCGGTTCCATGTACATCCATCAGCAATTCACCGTTGAAAACGGGCAATTCCGAATGTTTTTCATAAGGAAGATAATCCTTGAATAACTGATCGCTCGTTGCGCTGATTATTTCTAACGGACCGTTCCCCTTGATACCTTTCTCTACAGAACTGACAGAGCCTATTGAGGGAGAACCACCCGTATCACCCGTACCATAATAGCGATAAACCGTATTCAATGGAGTGCGCTTAGTCAGTCCCAACAATTCTTTATCTTCCGACAGGTCAATGTTATTCCAGCGCTTACCATAATCATAGCCATGAGCAAGCATAATAGAAGAACCGTCAATCCCCTTCCACAATCCAAGCATAAAAGGATGTTTACTCTCTCCATAAAAAGGATGGTTACGCCAGTCGAGTTTCTGTGAAGAAAAGCCGATGAGACCGCAATGTTTGGCAATAGTAGGCAGCGTCCAGCCAAAGCCAAAACAGTCGGGCAAGAAAATATCCGTACTTTCTGTCCCGAACTCTTTTCTGTAATATTCCTGTCCAAGCAGGATGTTACGAATGGAAGACTCAACAGAGGGTACCAGCACATCCGATGCTTCCCAACTACTGCCACTGATATGCCAGCGACCTGAACGCACAAATGCTTTGAGTTGCTCATATTCACTGGGAAAGTATTCTTTCATCCAAGCATATTTGACACCTCCTTCAAAATTGAAGATATAATCGGGATACTTCTTCAACAAAAACAGATTACGGGACAAGGTATTCCAAACATACTCTTTGATGGTGGTTTGGACATCCCAATTCCATTGGGTATCCAGGTGGGCATCTGCCACCATATAAGCTTTCGCTTTTTTCTCCGGTTTTGCACTCTGTGCATGCATACTACCTGAACAAAGCAGCGCAGATGCTAATAGGATAACTGGTAATTTCATAGTAAAATATTCTATTGTGAATAATACAGATATTTATCAATCGCAAAAATAGCGGCACTTGCCTAAAAGCATACCTATATTTATGCCATAAAAGTGTAATTACATGGCTATGGCTGTAAAACGCACAAAAAAGTCAGAAAAGTATTACTCTTTTTTCTATGCTTCCCAACCATATCCTACCATAATTCTCTATCTTTGCAATACCTAATTAGTCCGATATACAGATATGAAAAACAAACACTACTTCCCTCAAGTTTCACTGCTTATCTGCATCTTATGCTGCTTTCCGCATTTGATTCATGCATACAGTCTACGGCAATTTTCAAACAAAAATGGCTTATCCAACAGTGCTATCTTATCCCTTTACCAGGATCATCAGGGAGTCATCTGGATCGGTTCATGTGATGGTCTGAATATTTTCGACGGCACCAATATCCATGTATATAATCCTGTCAACCCGACGAAAGCCCCATTATCCGGAAACCTGATTAACGACATCATGGAGACTGAAAAGGATGTATTATGGATACAGACCAACTATGGACTGGACCGTCTGGATACTAAACTCCAGACATCCAAAAGCTTTACGGAGTTCAAAGACAAGAACTATATGGCAAAAAGCAGGGATAATGACCTTTTCATTGTAAAAGACGACGGATATATCTATTACTATCAACCGGAAAAACAACTCTTCCAAAAGTTGGAAGTACCTCAAATAGCATTCGGACACGTATTATCCACTATCATCGACAAAAACAATATTCTATGGGTATTCACTTCGAATAATGACACCCGCAGCTATCAGATAATCAAGAATAAAGAAGAGATAGCCCTCACCCCAAACAATCTTTTCAAACATTCCGAACAGTTATTATGGGCATTCGCAGAAGAAGATCTGGTCTATTTCATCGATAAGACCTACTCACTCTATGAATATGACTTCGGAAATCAACAGCAATACTTTATTGCAGATCTCAAAGCAGAAGTCGAAACACGCGGAGAAGTTTCTTCCATCATCAAACAACAAAACGACTATTACATCGGCTTCAAAAGCAGCGGATTGATCGTATTGAAATATATGTCCGATCAGAAAATAAAATACCAGATGCAAGATACAGAAATCCATTCCGGCATCTTCTGTCTGATGAAGGACAAATATCAGGATATTGTTTGGATAGGAACAGACGGACAAGGGGTATACATGTATTTCAATGATGCTTTCTCCATTACCAATACACTGCTGGATACTCCTGTATACCAGATAAACAACCCCGTACGTACCGTTTACTACGACGAGGAACAAACCTTATGGATAGGAACCAAAGGAGGAGGTATATTACGTATCAGGAATTATTCTCCGGAAACCAATGCAGCAGTTTCTTTCGACCGGATTTCCATCAGCAACAGTACCTTAACCGACAACACCGTCTATTGCTTTGCCCCCGGTTCTGCGAACAGGCTATGGATTGGAACGGAAAACGGGCTTAACTACTATTCATACCAGAATAAACAGCTGAAAGCGTTTACAGTGATAGCCGATGGAAAGAAGGTGAAATATGTACACTCCATCAACGAATTAAATGATACCACTTTATGGGTATCCACTGTAGGTGAAGGTATCGTAAAAGTTATTTTGGATAAAGCCGGTAGCTCTCCTTCCGTTAAATCGGCTACCAGAATTGTTCTGGATGACGGGCGTATGGCTTCCAATTATTTCTTTACCTCCTTCCAGGAGAATGATTCTATCCTTTGGTTCGGTAATCGTGGCTATGGAGCCTACCGGCTCAATGTCGAAACCGAACAGCTAACTCCATACAGGTTTGATAATGTAGTGAACAGTCAGACAGCCAATGATATTTTCGCCATTTATAAAAATGAGAAAGGATATTGGCTGGGAACCAGTTCCGGACTACTTCACTTCAATGAAGATTACTCACATTATCATGACAGGGCTGACCTTTTCTCAAACAACACAGTACATGGCATTTTGGAAGACCAGCAAAATAACCTTTGGATCAGCACGAATCAAGGACTGGTAAGGTTCAATCCTAAAACCAATACCGGGCAGACTTACGACCGGGAAAACGGACTGGAAGTCACTGAATTCAGTGATGGAGCTTTCTATAAAGACTCGCGGACCGAAACTTTGTTCTTCGGAGGGACAAACGGATTTGTTACCGTCAAGCCTAATGCTTATATTATGGCAGACTATATGCCTCAAATAAACCTGAAGGGATTATCTATCTTCGGAAAAGAATACAATATTCATGATTTTCTCCACGACAAAAAAGGAAAGAAGATACTTCAGCTGGATTATAGCCGGAACTTCTTCTGCATCGACTTTATGGCAATAGATTATATAAATGGTAACAATTACTCTTATTCTTACAAATTGGACGAAGTAAGCAGCCAATGGATAGAAAGTGGAACATCGGCCAGCGCCATCTTCTCCAATCTTGCACCCGGACAATATACTTTGTTAGTGAAATACAAGAATAACATGAATGGAAAAGAGTGCGAACCGCAGAAACTTCTGATTCAGATTACTCCTCCCTGGTATTTAAGTAATTGGGCATATATTCTCTATTTCATATTAATCGCTTTGTTCTGCATTCTTGCTGTTTACAGGATAGTTCATCAATACCGCCGGAAGCAGCACCGCATGATTGAGAAATTGAACCGGGAAAAGAAAGAAGAAGTCTATGAATCCAAGCTGCGCTTCTTTACCAACATCACTCATGAATTCTGTACACCACTGACGTTGATTTATGGTCCGTGCGAAAAGATACTTGCCTACCCGCAATCTGATTCGTACATCCGCAAATACGGGAAGATGATACAGCAGAATACAGAAAAACTGAATGGCTTGATTCTGGAACTGCTGGAATTCCGCAGGCTGGAAACCGGTCATAAGGTGCTTTCTATCCAAAGATTATCCGTATCGGACAAACTCCAGAACATAGCGGAATCCTTCTGTGAATTGGCTGAAAATAAGAATCTGAACTATCGGTTGGATATTGAACCGGACATTGAATGGAATACGGATATCAGTTGTTTCAGTAAGATCGTCAATAACCTGATCTCAAATGCCTTCAAATATACTCCGGAAGAAGGGAATATCACCATCGGTCTGAAAGTAGAAAACCAGCTTCTAACCCTTAATATATCCAACTCAGGAAAGGGGATAGCGAAAGAGAATCTTGCAAAGATATTCGATCGCTATAAGATATTGGATTCTTTTGAAATGAATGGCAAGAATTCACGGAATGGGCTGGGATTGGCTATTTGTAAGAATATGGTTACTCTGTTGAACGGTGAAATCAATGTCAGCAGTATTCAGAATGAGATAACTACATTTACAGTCACTTTACCGGAACTATCGCCCACTGCACAGGAAGCAGAAACACCCCAAAAAGTGTATGCAACAGGACCTCTGAATACAAATACGGAGCCCATGGAACTGGAACAGACCACTGTTAATTTTGACACTTCCAAGCACACGGTTATGATCATTGACGACGATCCTTCTATGTTATGGTTCGTCTCGGAAATATTTGTAGATAAATACAATGTATTATCTTTCAATAACGCTGCAGAAGCTTTGGCCAGCCTGGAACTGAAGCAGCCGGATCTGATTATTTCAGATGTGATGATGCCTGAAATAGACGGGCTTTCCTTTGCCCAGAAAATCAAGCAAAACAAGTTATGGAGCCATATTCCACTCATTCTACTGTCTGCCCTTCATCACGAAGACGATCAGGTGAAAGGCATTGAAGCTGGTGCAGAAGTGTATGTGACGAAACCTTTCAATGTAAAATACTTAGAGAAAGTAGTCTACCGATTGATTAAAAGAGAATCGGACCTGAAAGAATATTATAGTTCCATATTCAGTTCATTCAAAGTGGAAAACGGGAACTGTATCCACAAAGAAGATCAGGAATTCCTGGATAAGGTGATAGAAACCATAGAAAAGAATATCACAAACCCTGACTTATCCGTTGAACTATTGAGCAGTGACCTGGGCTATAGCACCCGTCAGTTCTACCGTAAATTAAAACCTATAACAGACAAATCTCCTGCTGATATCATCAAAGAATATCGCCTCACAATGGCCGAGCGACTGTTGCTGACAAAGAACTATACCATTGAGGAAATTATGGACAAGACAGGTTTCAATAACCGCGGAACGTTCTATAAGTTATTCTCCCAGCGTTTCGGTATGCCACCACGCCAATATAGGGAACAGCAGAAAGATAGTGTGAAGAAAGAATTGACAGATATGGATTCTATCAACGAATAGCGTCACCGGATAAGAATAAAAAAGGGAAGCTTTACTTCCCTTTTACAATCCTCTTAATATCATTCAATTTATTCAATGCCTCCAGCGGAGTCAGATTATTCACATCCAGATTCAAAATCTCGTCACGTATCTGGCAGAGCACAGGATCTTCTAACTGGAAAAAGCTAAGTTGCATGCCGCCACGCGTCTCTCCTACTTCCGCCATCGGCTTACTTGCAATACCTTGCTGACGATTGTCCGCCTCAAGCTGTTTCAGAATGTCATTTGCACGTTTTACGATACTTTTCGGCATACCTGCCATCTTTGCCACATGGATACCAAAGGAGTGTTCACTACCGCCACGTTCCAGTTTACGCAGGAAAATGACCTTATTATCCACCTCCTTAACGGAAACATTGTAGTTCTTGATACGCTTGAAGCTTTTCTCCATCTCGTTCAACTCGTGATAGTGCGTAGCAAACAACGTACGTGCCTTTGCTTTAGGGTGTTCATGGATATGCTCTACAATTGCCCAGGCAATAGAAATACCGTCGTACGTAGACGTACCTCGTCCCAACTCGTCAAAAAGCACCAGACTGCGCGAAGAAAGGTTATTCAAAATATCAGCCGCCTCGTTCATTTCCACCATGAAAGTAGACTCTCCGACAGAGATATTATCACTGGCACCTACACGGGTAAATATCTTATCTACCAAACCGATATGTGCACTCTCGGCAGGTACGAAGCTGCCAATCTGCGCCAGTAGCGTTATCAACGCCGTCTGTCTCAGCAATGCAGACTTACCCGCCATGTTCGGACCGGTAATGATGATGATCTGTTGCGAGCTACTATCCAGCACCACATCATTGGCAATGTACTTCTCTCCTATGGGAAGTTGCTTCTCGATAACCGGATGTCGTCCCTGGCGGATATCCAGAACATCGTTATCTTCGATGACAGGACGTATATAGTTATTCTCACGTGCCACATTGGCAAAAGACAGCAAACAGTCCAGACGCGCGATCTGGTTTGCATTCACCTGAATGGCAGGAATAAACTCACTTAGAGCCTGCACCAATTCCATGTAGAGCTGGGTTTCCAGTATCAATATCTTATCTTCGGCGCCGAGAATTTTCTCTTCGTACTCTTTCAGCTCTTGTGTAATGTAACGTTCGGCATTGGCCAAGGTCTGCTTACGTATCCACTCCTGTGGTACCTTATCCTTATGTGTATTGCGCACTTCAATATAGTAACCGAATACATTGTTGTAACCAATTTTCAGACTGGGAATTTCAGTCAGTTCACTTTCCCGTTGCTGTATCTGTAGCAGATAATCTTTACCGGAATAAGCTATCTGGCGTAATTCATCCAATTCGGCATTGACGCCTGACTTCATAACACCACCTTTGTTTATCAGCAACGGAGGATCATTATTAATCTCTTTTTCAATGCGGTCGCGAATGGACTTACAGATATTCAGTTGTTCACCGATACGGTTCAGACTAGCATTATCCGCCTCCAGACAAGCTTCCTTAATAGGCTCAATAGCCTGCAAAGCTACCTTTAATGCAACTACTTCACGAGGAGAAACACGTCCTACAGCCACTTTAGAAATGATACGTTCCAGATCGCCTATCAAATGCAACTGTTCTTCGATCAGTTCTTTGAAATCCGGCTGACGGAAAAAATATTCCACTACATTTAAGCGTTCATTGATAGGCAGTACATCTTTCAACGGAAACACCAACCAGCGCTTCAGCAAACGGGCACCCATCGGACTGATAGTCTTATCAATCACGTTCAGCAAGCTGCTGCCTCCATCATTCATGCTGCCTATCAGCTCAAGGCTACGGACCGTGAATTTATCCAGACGGACGTATTTATCTTCTTCAATACGTGCCAAAGAAGTGATATGCCCGATTTGGGTATGCTGCGTCATAATGAGATATTGCAGGATGGCTCCCGAAGCGATGATACCATTCTTGAGATGCTCTACACCAAAACCTTTCAGATTCTTCGTTTCAAAATGCTTCAGAAGTTTCTCCCGGGCGGTGGTCTCTGTAAATACCCAGTCGTCCAGTTCGAAAGTAAAGAACTTACTTCCGAAATTTCCCTCGAACATCCCCCGCTTACCACGTTCAAAAAGTACTTCTTTGGGCGCGAAGTTATTCAATAGCTTGTCTACATAGTCGAAAGGCCCTTCTGCTGTAAGAAACTCACCCGTAGATATATCGAGAAATGCCACACCGCACGTTCCCTTACCAAAATGTACGGCAGCCAGGAAGTTATTCTCCCGGTAATTCAGTATATTATCATTGATGGAAACACCGGGAGTTACCAGTTCCGTAATACCCCGTTTCACCAGTTTCTTGGTCATTTTCGGGTCTTCCAACTGGTCACAGATGGCTACACGCTTCCCGGCACGTACCAGTTTAGGCAGATACGTATCCAGTGCATGATGAGGGAATCCCGCCATTTCAACAGTCTTTCCTTTACCATTGGCACGCTTAGTCAGGGTAATTCCCAGGATTTCGGCTGCAACAACAGCATCAGTAGAATAAGTTTCATAGAAGTCGCCGCAACGAAACAGCATAACGGCATCAGGATGCTTGGCTTTCAGGTCCAAGAACTGTTTCATCATCGGGGTAAGGACAATATCTTCTTCGCTCACAGTAGTTGTTCTTTATAAATTTATTAATATGCAAAAGTGCAGCTATTTTCGCAGCCATGCAAAGATAATTCTTTTTTAGAAAACAAGTACTGGGGGGACTCAAATCCTTAGTAAGCCTTAACAAAAACAACACTTTTACTAAAACATGTTATAAAACACTCTTTTTTATTTGTTTTATTTGCAGATATCCCAGAAGTACGTATCTTTGCACTGTGTTTTTCATAGTATTAGATTTAAGGTTAACAAAG
>ERZ779746.638-NODE-638-length-17011-cov-3.308858_pt1 | contig 17011 bp, 15 predicted proteins | sample MGYA00511888_ERZ779746 | MGnify/ENA primary metagenome ERZ779746 (study PRJEB29588, sample SAMEA1964695) | human gut metagenome | biome: human gut; feature: human-associated habitat; material: faeces | place: Denmark | collected 2008/2010 ... | reverse complement strand
GTATGGCTGCAAGGCTTCGGGCGTGAAGCGGATACGGGTGCATGACATTCGACACCCGTATGTCAAGCACACGACAAAAAATAAATCTCTGCAAAAGCAGAAATCCCAGACCACCAAGAATGATGATTTGGGATTCCTGTTTTTACAATATTGATGTAGTTGGAATGAATTGCTTTATTATGCCTGTTTAAATGGCACTGATGGTATCATTCGCCCAAACTCGCATCGATAATCAAGATATTTTTCCATCCGGGTCAAGTCAATTTTCTCGTTAAGGTAATCTTCGGGATTTACGGAGATAATCAACTTGCTTGCTAATTTTTCATCGGACTGGACAAAAAAATCAACTGTCTGTTGAAACACATTTTCTTTGGTTGCTTCTTGGATTGCAGCACGTCCCGAACCAAGGAGCGGAATACATAGATTGTCATAGTGCCCCATCCGCTTAATCGCATCAGCTACAGCAGTTAGTGCAATACCAACATTTTCAATCGACTTCCCTATGGGTTTGCCATATTCATTAACATCATTTATTGCAACAAAATAGAAGTGCTTTCCCTTGTGGTCGATTTTTGCGACTGTACCGATTGGATATTTTGTAATTGGGCCGAAACAATCAGAAACTGGGAGTCCATTAATTCCCTGACAGCTGAGGCTCTTACTTATCAACTTGTCAAGGTCGTGTAATTTCCCCTTAAAATACTTGAGCTGGAACCGTCCTTGAACACTGTTTGGACTGATATACTCGTTATCCATCTTAGTACGGAAAAAAGTATTTGTAGGTATGATGTAACTGTTGGCAGTTCGATTTTGGAAAATGTCCCTAACACTAATTGCAATTTGCATATCGCGGTTAGATACCTTTTTGCAACAATTAACTTTCTTACGATTATGCAAACATGAAATAAAAAGGCCGACGATTACTACGATTTCCCAATTTCCTTTTATTAAAAGTTCCAGCTTATCAAATCCCGTGAGATCCTTAAGCAAAACGGCTGATGCGAAAAAAGATGAAACATAGCCAATAGCAGTATAGACTAACTTCCATATAGCTTTTGGCGTGTCTACTTCTCCAGTAACTGATTTAAGCAAGACTCTTACCTGATTAATCATATCCCAATGCTTTCTTGATATGCGCATAATTCCCGACCTTAGTTCCGAGAGCGTTTTGCGTCCAGAAAGGGTGGGCTTCTGATTCGTAACCGTTCATATAAGAAGGAAGCCAACCCGACTGCTTATTTAGAGAATTGTAGACTATGATGATTGCTTTACCTTTCCGCTTAGCTTGAAGAAACTCATGCTCAAGGTAAGAGTATGTATTAATATTGCCTAAATCATCTTCTGGGCCGGGAGTTGAAGTGGTACTCCATTTACAAGTTTTAGCTCCCTTAGAGTTTTGCTTATAAGGAGTACAATCACAACCAGCCCCATCGCTGTTACGTTTACATACGCTTCCAGCAGTTCGAGATGTGGTCTTATCTCCAATAATGATAATCACCGCTGAAGACGCATTGATTTGAGAATTGAATTCTTTTTTCAAATCACAAGGCCTGCAATCTGGATCTGCCGAAACACTACCTGAAACGACTTCGGCTGTATCAACGTAATCAACTTTGTGAAGTGCGTCATTTCCCCATTTGTGGAGTTCATCCACAACCTCTCGATCTCCATTTAGTTCGGAATAATCTGCGCTGATATAAACCCTCTTGCTCATGTTTCTCTCCTTTCTAAGTGCTTATCTTTAATAATTGCTTTTGCAAGGTAGATACCCTGTATGTAATTATTTTACCATATTTTCAACATTAATGCTACCTATAATTATTGAAAATATAGACTCTTTGTACAATGTTAACAATTCGACAGAATTCACTCAATCGAAAATGTCTCGGATTTTGTATGCGATCTCGATGCGCTTATCAGGGTACACCAGCACCCGGTCGATCAGCAGCTCGGCCAGCTCGGTGGTCAGCGTGTCCGCATCGAAAATTGCCTTGGACGCTTCCTTGCGGCTGTCCTGCCGTGCCTGCTCGTCCTGCTTCTGCTTCGCCTGTGCCAATACTGCGGCATAGGCATTTTTCGTTTTCAAAAGCAGCTCGTCACACGCAGCCTTTTCCGCCTTGTAGGTGTTCAGGTCGATCTCGCCCATGAGATAGCGTTCATACAAGGCGCGCTTACCGTCTTGCAGTGCCTCGATCTGCTGCTCATATTCGGTGCGTTCCGGTACGGAAGCATCCGTCCGAAGCGTACCATCCGGGGCAAGCGGTGCGGCGGCCTCCATCTGCTTTTTCAGCGTCAGGAATACCGCCTGTTCCAGCTCTGCGGCATTCAGGCGCATCTTGTGGCAGCGGCTTTCTTCGTCTGCCTCGGAATGGCGGCAATAGTAATACGAGGTTTTCTGCATGGTGCGGGATAGTGCATGACCGCAGCAGCCGCAGAAGGCTCTGCCTTTCAGCGGGTAGTCCCGCTTTTTCTTGTTTGGCTGGGAAAATCGGAGCTGGCTGGCCTGCACGGTATCAAACACAGATTTCTCGACGATGGCCGGGTGATGGTTGGGGATGATGTACCATGATTCTCTGTCCTTCAGGCGGCTTCTGGTGCCGCCTACTTCGAGAACCGTCCGCTTGCCGATCACATACACGCCGGTGTAGCGTTCGTCCTCCAAAATGCGGAGAATGGTGGATGTACTCCAAATCCCGTGACAGCGGGAAATATCGTGGGTGTGATTGCCGTGCGCCGCTTTGTACTGGCCGGGGGTGGGGATGTTTCTGCGGAACAGCTCTCGCGTGATAGCGGTGGCGTTGATCCCCTCGGCGGCAAGCTGGAAGATAAGCTGCACAACGGCAGCGGCCTCCGGGTCAGGCTCCATTCTGCCATCGGCGCTTTTGCGGTAGCCGTAGGGACAGATTTTGCTCTGATACTCGCCGCGCTGCATCTTGGCGTACTTGGCGCTCTTGGTCTTGATGGACATATCGCGGCTGTAATACTCGCTGATGAGATACTTGAACGCCATGTCCATGCCGCCGGTGTCACCCTTGAATTTGCTGCTGTCAAAATCGTCGCTGATGGAAATGAAGCGGGTATGGAACAGCGGGAACACGCGCTCGATGAAGTAGCCGGTTTCAATGCTGTTTCGCCCGAAGCGGGAAAAATCCTTGACGATGATGCAGTCGATTTGATTGGCCCGCACCAGCTCAATGAGCTTCTGTACCTGCGGACGCTCAAAATTCGTGCCGCTGTACCCGTTGTCGATGAACTCCATGATCTCCGCGTTCAGAGCTTCGGGCATGGAAGCCGCGTACTCGTGGAGAACAAGGCTCTGATTTTCAATGCTCAGACTGTCGTACTTGTAATCCTCAATGGAGAGGCGGATGTAGAGGGCAATCACATATTTCTGCATTGTTCCAGCACCTCCGCATAGGTTTCAAACTCGCTCTGAAAGCGATAGCGCACCGTGATCTGCTTGTCGTGGGATACCTCGATGCGGTCGATCAGCCGCTCGATGAGTACGCCGGTCAGCGCACGGTCGGTCTTAATTTGTGCGGCATCCTGTTCCAGCGCCCGGTGCTGCTCTGTTTGAGCATCCATCGTTCGCAGGCCGTCCTCCAACTGCTCCATTTCCACGGCGAGGTCGGCAATGCGGCTTTCGTACTTCTCCTTGTAGTCGAAGTATTCATCCTTGGTGAGAACACATTGGACGAGGTTTTCATATAAGCTCCGCACGATACCGCGAAGCCGCTGGATTTCCTGTTTGCGGCTGGTGATCTTCTCCCGCAGCTCAGCGCGGTCAGCGGCCTGCCGGGGCAGCTCCGCAAGAGAGAGGGTGTATTGCCCCAGCGCCGTATCAAGCGCGTCCTGAAGCATATCTGCCAACATATCCAGCAACGCATCCTCGCGGATGGTCACGCCGGGGCAGGCATCCTTGCTGATTCGGCTCTGGCTCAGACAATGGTAGAAGTACACATCGTCGGACTTCTTGCGGATATTTCTCTGCCGGTGCAGGCTGCCGCCGCAATGGGCGCAGAACACCTTGCCTTTGAGAAGATTCGGCGTGAAGGCTTTGACCTCCCGCGCCTTGGCGCGGCTGGCGGTCTGATTGAGAATTTCCTGCACCGCCGCGAACTGTTCCCGGCTGATGATGGCCTCGTGGGTGTCCCGTACCACCGTCCATTCCTCGGCATCGGCCTTGACCTGCCGGTGATCCACGGTTTTGGTCTGCCCCTGAACGAGATCTCCGGTGTAGACCTCGGAGCGGAGAATAACGCCGACTGTTCGGGTTTGCCACTTGCCGCTGCCGAGCAAATTTTCGTGAGTGATCTTGCCCTGCATCTTCTTATAGTGGCTGGGAGTGAGAACGCCCGCTTCATTCAGCCGCACGGCGATGGTATTGAGGCCAGCGCCCTCGGAAGCCCAGCGGAACATCCGCTGCACCACAACGGCGGCAACGGGGTCGATGATAAGCTGGTGGCAATCGTCCTCGGCTTTCAGATAGCCGTAGGGAGTACGCGCACCGATGAACTTGCCGTCCTTCATGGCCTGCCGCTGCTGCGCCCTGATCTTGCGCCCAATGTCCAAAGCGTATGCTTCGTTTATCATGTTCCGCAGCGGGATGATGATACCGGAATGGGCGTCCTCCGGGGCGGCGGTGTCGAAGTTTTCATTGACCGCAATAAAGCGGATGTTGCGGATGCGGAAATACTGCTCGATGTAATAGCCGGTGTCAATGGTGTTTCGGCCCAAACGGGAGAGGTCTTTCACAATGACGCAGTTGACGTGACCGGCCTCAATATCCGAGAGCATCTGCTGAAAGCCCGGACGGTGGAAGTTTGTCCCGGTCGCGCCGTTGTCGATATAGGTATCGTATACGCTGATCTCCGGGTACTGCTCCAGATAGCGGGCAATAATCATCTGCTGGGTTTCAATGGATACGCTGTGCGTGTGGGTATCCTCCACCGAAAGGCGGACGTAGATCGCGGCGCGGCAAGCGGCGTCGGCCTCCTGCACGGCCACCGCAGCCGTTTCTTTCCTGCTTTTTCTCGCCATGCTCAGCCCACCTTTCTCTGTTCGTAATCTTTCTGCTGCGCTGCCAGCGCCAAAAGCTGCAACGCCTTTTTGTATTCGTCCTCATGGGTAAAGGTAATATCCAGCTCCTTTTTGCCACGGACGCGGATGCTCTGTACCATGTGAATGAGCGCCCTGCGGTCTAAGGTTTCCAGCGTGGAGAACTGCGTAAACTGTGAAATCCAGCGGTTGCGCTCACTCCGGTTTTCCAAAACCTCCGTGAGTTTTTCCTTGAGAACGCGGACGCTCTCGCGGATGTCCGAAGCCTGCTTGGTGTACTTGGCTTTGTAGGAGGCGTATTCTTCCTTGGTAAGCATACCTCCCACAAGGCTCTCATAAAGCCGTGCCTTGAACTCCAGCACCTGCTCCAACCGGCGCTCGTTGTCGGTAATGTGGTCGCTGTATTCCTTGGCAAGCGCCTGATTGATGCTGGACTGGTCAATGCCGGTCAGCAGCGCCTCCAGAGAAGCAATGTTGCCGATATAGGCTTTCAGGCTGTCCCGCACACAGTCGATCAGGCTGCTTTCTTTCAGCATGACCGGATGGGCGCAGCCCTTTTTCTTGCCGGTGGGACAATAATAGTAGTGGTACTCCTTGCCGTTCGCACGGTTGGTCTTGCGGGTCATGCGGCTTCCGCAGCACCCGCAGATCAGGATACCGGAGAACAAGTACACCGTGTCCTCGTTGGGAGAAGTCCGGGTATCCAGTCCCTTAATGCGCTGCACCAGCTCAAAATCCTGACGGGCAATCAGCGCTTCATGGGCATCCGGGACACGCACCCACTCGGAGGCGGGGCGCTGCTCCATCTGCTTGATCTTGTAATGCGGCGTACCCTGTTTGCCCTGCACCAGCGTTCCGGTGTAGGTTTCGTCCTGCAAGATGCGGATGATGGTGGTGGCCGACCACTTGCAGTCAGCCTTGTCCGCATAGCCCTTTTTCGCGTAGGGCAGACCGTTGTTCTTCTTGTAAGCCAGCGGGGAGAGGATACCCAGCCGGTTCAGCTCTGATGCAATCTTGGAGGCGCTTGCGCCCTCCAGCCGCATACGGAAGATGTCGCAGACAACGCGGGCGGCGTAGGGGTCAGGGACGAGCAAATTCTTGTTGTCCTCGGCTTTCATGTAGCCGTACACCGGGAACGCACCGACGAAATCGCCGTTGCGCCGCTTCACGTCCAGAGAGGTGCGGGTCTTGATGGAAATGTCCCGGCAGTAGGCTTCGTTCATAATGTTCTTGACCGATACGGTCAGATCATCGCCGCTGTCGTGGGCGGTGTCGATGCTGTCGGTGATAGCGATGAAGCGCACCCCGTAGGCCGGGAATACCCGGCGCAGATACCGGCCAGTTTCGATGTACTCGCGCCCTAAGCGGGAGAGGTCTTTTACGATGACGCAGTTGATATTGCCATCGGTGACATCCTGCATCATTTCCTTGAACGCAGGGCGGTCAAAGATGATGCCGCTGTATCCATCGTCGATCTTTTCGGAAACGACCTCAATATCCGGGTTGCGCTCTACAAAGTTTTCAATGAGCTTGCGCTGATTGGAAACGCTGTCGCTTTCGCTGGAATGATCGTCGGTGTAGGACAGGCGGATATAAGCGGTTGCTTTGTATTTAGGCATGAAAAAGCACTCCTTTCTCCCGGACTGCTCCCGCATGAAAAGAGTGGTTATCTGGCTATTAGGTTTTCATCCTTTTCCACACCGATCATAGCACTCTCTGCGGAAAAAAGCGAGGATGTCGCTCAGCGCAAAATGCCTTGCAGACATTCCTCCAACGTAACGCCGTTTCCGGCAAAGCAGGCGTTTACCACGAAATCGCCGCAGCGGAAGCGGTAAGGATTTTTGATCTGGCGGATAAAGGCGGCAATGCGTTCTTCCTTGGGAAGATTTTTGTCAACAGATACTTCCCGGATGTCCACCAGTTCATCCGTGTGGATTTGGGTTTCGTTTGGCGTCGGCTGCATCATGGCGATCTCCTTTCTCGGTTTGGTGGGTTTCCTCAAGGTCACATGAATGCGCTGATGGGAAAGCCCGTCAGCGCATGGTATCTGACTTTGAGAGGCGGCTGCGCGGGCAGAATTGGAGCCACATAACATAATGGCGAATACCGGCGCAGCCGCTCTGCTTGTCCATTTGAGAAAATCTATCCTATTTGCCACGCGCCCCGGATAGTGGGCATGATGCAGGCCGCCCTTGGCAGGGCTGTCATAACTCCACGATACCGCTGCCTCGCCGTCACAAGCTCCATATCATTCGCTTCCGCTTTGCAGCGAAAGTTCATTCATTTTGCTGTTCCGGCTCCTCCACGCAAATCAATGATTTGCATGGAAACCTTTTACTGGCGCATACCGCAGGGTTCCCCCTCAAGTCTGTGGGAGGGCGTGAGCAAGTTTCATTATCCGCCGCGCTGTCATCGCGCCCGATTTGCCGAATCGGGTCTAAGGCTGCGTAGATCGCTCGGATGGCTTTTCCGGAATCGCCTCCTTGAAGCCATCGTCGTGGCGGCGCACCTTATGCCGCTATCACGCGGGTTTTGTGCCTGCATCATGGTCTATTCAGTTTTCAACGTTCAACGAAAGGCTTCGTGGAGAATGTCCCTTCACCTATCGCCGATTTTGGGCCACTTTTGCAAGGTGTTTTTGAAAAACCTCAGAAATATTTTTTGATTTTTCTGATTGCTGCTGTAATGTTGAGAGAAATAGCCTGATGCGACACGCCTTCGACTTTTCCAATCTCGTCAATCGTCATTCCATCCACGAAATACATCCACATCCTGCGGAACTGAGTGTCCGTCAGGTGCTTCCTGATTTGCGTAACCTTTTGGGTGCTACGGCGGATTTCCGCCACCCGGTCATGCGCCTGCTCCATGCAGACATCCGCAGCGGGAATAGATGCTGCTTCCTCGGAAAGCTCGTCCAGTGCAAGGGTATGATTAGCGTAGACATGATCCTCTTTCTCGGAAGCATGATAGTCTGCATCCGACAGGGACTTCCATTTCAGAAATTCTTCCTCGCTGGCAAAGTCCTCGCGGGTCAGGCGGATGATGGCTTCGTTGGCATCCATGTAAACGATAGCGTTGGGGTCTTTCTTGTTCAGCGCATAGCTGCTCTTTCTGTTAAACATAATATGTCCTCCGTTTCGGTGTTGGGTGAGTGGTGAACCAGACCAACACCGGCGGAGAACGACAGCCGACAGGAAAACGTAAAAAGGCGCTCGAACAGGCATGATGACCTGAACGAGCGCCTTGCGTGCGAGTGAAAACATGAGTAACGAATACTGTACCGGGAGGGGCTAAATCACGGATGAACCAAACCGCATAAAAAGAGAGCTGCAACTCGCTTTCGTGAGTGCAGCTCGTCTGGGGGATAGCCGCGTGCTTTTTGAAGTGGACGGCTAATCGGTGCTTATGCTTTTTTACATGACCGCGAGCGGCCTTAGCAGTATCTCCTGTTCATCCGTGACATCATAAAAATACCTCCAATTCGCTGAATGTGATTTGCGGCTCATTCAATGTGAGCTTCATGTGTATTTAAGTGAATTGAGGCTCACTCTACAATGTAGTAGAGGTGATTTACAATGAACTTTCTTGACCTGTTCGCCCAAAAGCTTCGCGAAAAGCGGGAGCAGAAAAAGATCACGCAGCGCGAATTAGCGGAACGGCTTAATATGTGTACCCGAACTGTCATTGAGATTGAAAAGTGCAAGAGCAATCCGAAATTTGAAACGGTTGCGCTGATCTCAGAAGAAATGGACATCAGTCTGGATGGAATCGTGTTCCACGATAGAGCGCCGCAGACCGTTGCCAAGTGCGTTCTTGATTACTTTGCAGGAAAGGGTGAAGAAGAGTCGCAACGGTACATAGACCTGTGCATGAGCGCAGATAAGCTGAAGTGATGTACAGGGGAAAACAAAAGGGCCGATGATTGTCTTTCATGTAGAGCAGCCAGTGGGCTTATATTTTCCCCACTGGCTGCTCTTGTCCGCACAGTTGGAACGACGGGCATTAGTATCCTATTTTTCCTGTTTGTGTGCATCCCGGATCTTTTCAAAGGTGTCCTGACTGATGGCGTGTTCAATCCGGCAAGCATCTCGCTCTGCAATTTCAGGGTCAACGCCAGCTGCGATAAATTGCTCTGTAAAGAACTGATGCCGCTCATAAATTTTTTCGGCAACATTCCGGCCTGTTTCGGTCAAATGCAAAACGTAATCACTATCTACCGTTAAAAAGCCCCCTTCACGCAAAGCCGACACCGCATAGCTTACGCTGGCTTTTGAAACTCCAACACGCCGTGCAACATCAATAGAGCGGACAGCACCGTGATTCTTTTGAAGAACCAGCACAGCCTCCAGATAATCCTCTCCGGACGCATGAAGTTTCATTAAGACCTCCCTTATGCAGATAATTTCTGTTCGGCGTTCCACATGGCCGCATACTTTCCGCCTTTAGCCAGCAATTCATCGTGAGTACCGGCTTCAGCAATCTTTCCGCCAGATACCACAAGGATTTGATCTGCATTTTTGACAATGGAAAGGGTATGAGCAATCATTACCACTGTCTTTTTTTCTTTCAGCAGATTGGCGATGGCCCGCTTTACGGCAAGCTCATTTTCAATATCAAGAGATGCTGTTGCTTCATCCAAAAGTAGGATGGGGCTATTTTTCAGGATAGCGCGGGCTATTGAAATTCGCTGACGCTCACCGCCAGAGAGAAGATTTCCATTCTCGCCAGTCGGCGTATCGTATCCCTTTTCCATCTTGCGGATGAAGCCGTCACAGTTGGCCTCCCGGCAGGCGGCTTCGATTTCCTCATCCGTGGCCTCGGGGCGGGCGTGCCGGATATTCTCACGAATGGTATCATCAAAGAGAAATACATCCTGATCTACCATAGAGATTTGTTCCAGTACACGCTCGGCAGCTACATGATTTATGGGTTTACCACCAATGGAAATCGTTCCGCCTGTTGCCTCGTAATATTCTGCAATCAGGTTCAGAATGGTAGATTTGCCGGAACCGGAGTCCCCGACAATGGCCGTGAGCTTCTGGTCTGGCACTGTAAAGGTGGCGTGTTTCAGCACCGGCTCTCCGGGCACATAGGAAAAGTCCACACTATCGAAGGTAATCTCATGGGTAGCTATCTGAAGCGGCTCCATACTGCCAGTTTCCTCCGGCTCATTCATTACACCCAAGATTTTGTTTTTCGAGATCATCAGGTTCTTATAACTGGTGAGGTCTACAAAAATCGAGTTAGCCAACTTTGCACAAAACAGGGGTAACATACAAATCAAAAGGTAGTCTACAGTGTTCAGTGTCCCTGCGATCCAAGGTGCATAGGACAACCAGATAACCAGCGGACAGGACAGCCAACTTAAAATGCCAAAGCCCGCACCAATGGGAAGCACCTTTGCTTCGTATACAAAGCTGATCCGGCAAAACTCCCGCATGGCGTTGATAACGGTTTTGTTCTTCATACCGCCTACACCATAAGCTCGGAAAGTCTGAATACCAGAAACATATTCAACAATGCTGCTGACGTTCTCCGCACAAATATCGTTCTTTTCTTTTCCGTATTTCCGTACCATGCGGAAAGAAAGCCACAGGCCGGGGATTAAAAGAAGGTCTGCTATCAGCAGGATAATTCCAGCTGGAACATAAAGCGTCATAACAAAGACAATCAACATCAATGACAGGGCAAAATTCTTTGCCAAATCTCCGACTTTATGGGTCAGGATTTTTTCGTAGTTGTTTACATCGCTTGTGATGGTGTTGATATAATCGCCGGTCTGCCCCTGCGTAAAGCGGGACAGTGGGATGCGCTTCAAATGGTCACCCATAAAAAGCCGAATATTCTTACTGACCTCCGCACCGCCAATCTGCGCTTTGGTATAACCGTAGCTGTAAATCAGGATACGGAGAAGAAAAACCACTGCAATAATACCGGTCAGAGCCAGAACGCGGTTCATGTCAAATTGACCCGACCACAAAAACTGCATAACAGAGTAAAGCAGCATAAACAGGCTGCCGGAGAGAAGTCCTTCCAGAACGGTTCCGCCGACACCAATATAGAAATTGCGGTTTTTTTTCAATACATCATGCTCATTCATGCTGCTCGCCTCCCTCCAACTGATAAGTGATATTCCGGGCTGTCTCGTAGTCTTTCCACGCATTTCGATAGTAGGCGTTGTTCTTTCGGACTTCCTCATGGGTTCCGACACAGGTAATTGTGTGATTTTCAACCACTGCTACACGCTCGCACATCTTCAACGCGCTCAAACGATGGGCTACCACAATGACGGTCTTTCCCTTGCAGAGATTTTGAATGGCTTTGTCAATCTCCATCTGATTTTCCGGGTCAGAGGCGCTTGTGGCCTCGTCTAAGATTAAAATGGGGGCATTCTTCAGGATAGCGCGGGCAATGGCAATCCGCTGTTTTTCACCGCCGGAGAAGCGAGAGCCAAAGCTGCCCACTTTCGTGTCATATCCATCTGGCAAGGACATGATAAAATCGTCAATCTGCGCCTCTTTTGCAGCAGCCCGCACTTCTTCCAGAGTGGCGTTGCTGCCCATTCGGATATTTTCTAAAACGCTGTCACGGGTCAGGAATGTCTTTTGAAATACGATGGCTACATTTTTCAGAATGGTATCGTAGTCAAGCTCCTTGACATTTTTTCCACCAATCAGCACTTCGCCCTCCTGCACATCATAGAAGCGGGAGATCAGTTCAATCACAGTGCTTTTGCCGGCACCAGACTGTCCCACAAGAGCCACGCGTTCCCCGTCATTGATTTTGAGGTTGACACCTTGCAGTACATCGGTCTTGCCGTCATAGGAAAATCGGACATTGCGAAGTTCAATATCGTGATTTTGGGGGAAGTCCGTTCCACCCTCATAAATCGGAATATCCAGGATTTCTTTGGTCTTGGTAACAGCGTTCAGTACATTAGCAAAATTAGTCCCCAGTTCTTGCAGGGGGCGGATTTCCGTCAGATACATGGAACCTACATAGACGAACAGCAAAAATGCGCTGGCCGCCAGTGAGCCTTTGAGGAAAAACATTCCGCCGATTGGAACCATCAGCAACATCCCACATTCGATGATAACAACAAAGGCCGCATAAGGTGGCCCCATGCGCCGGGAAGTTTCATTCCACATGGCGTTTTCTTCCTGGATAGCGTCTGAAAACTTTTGAAACGATTTGCTCCCCATATTATAGGCTTTAATCAATTTCATACCGCTGATGTACTCAATCATAACCGAGTTCAGTGTGGTAATGGAGCGATTGGCCCGTTCCATCAGGTCATCCGTGTTGCGGAACATCATCCCCATTACAACAACAGCAAGGATCAGCGGAACCAGGGAAATCAATGCCAGAGGAATATTGACGGTCATCAGGTAAATAAAGATGACTACCGGCCCAACCAGATAGCACACAAGGTCAGGAAGGTTATGGGCCAGGAACAACTCCAGCTTTTCAATATCTTCATTCAGAACCGTTTTTATATCCCCGGTGCGCCGTTCATTCAAGGCACCCAAAGGAGCTCTGGCCATGTGTTCCGCCACCATGCAGCGCACTTTGAACAGTGCGCCATATGCGCCTTTATGGGCTGCCACGCCGGAACAGCCGAATAATGCAAAACGCAGGGTGACAGCGGCGGCAATCATTGCCACAGTCTGTACCACAAGTTCTTTTGTGCAGGCATTGTTAAATGTGGCATCCATCAGCCTGTAAATCCCAATATACGGAACAATAATGCAAAGCCCACTGCACATGGACAGCAGGATTGCCAGGAACAGCCAGATTTTCTGGCCTCCGGCCCAATGGAGCAGCAGTGCTACTCTGTTTTCTTTTTTCTGCTTCATAGACTACCTCTCCTTTCCATCTGAAACAGAGAACAGCTCTCTCAATTTCGGGAGGGCATCCATTGTAACTGGTACATCATCGGGCATTTCTCCCTCGTCAAAATGCAGGACACGTGAGCAGGTACGGCAGACAAATTCAAAATCGTGGGTGACAATGAAAATAACTTTTCCCATATTGGACAATCGGCGGATCAGTCCTGCCACCTGTGTCATACTGTCAAAGTCAAGGCCGCTGGTCGGTTCATCGAATACCAGCAGATCTTTCCCACAAATCATACTGACGGCTACCGCCACCCGTTGTTTTTGACCGCCGGAAAGTGTGTTTGGATGGCGTTCCCGGTATGGAGCAAGCCCCAGTTCCTCCAAAGTCACATTTACCAGCGTTTGATTTGGATTGCGGATGCCAAAGGAGCACTCTGCTTCCACACTGTCAGCAAAAAGTTCATAATTTACATCCTGCATAACCATATAGGAGCGTTTCAGCCTTGCCTTACGCTCCATCGACTTACCTTCCCACAGGAATTGTCCCTCGCAGTCTTTGTGAAGTCCGCAGAGGGCGCGGGAAAATGTAGTCTTTCCGGCTCCGTTATGGCCGACCACGCCAATCACTTCACCCTTTCCTGCGGATAAGCCAATATCATGCAAAATGGTTCGCTTCTTGTAACTGAGCGTCACATTCCGCAGCTCTAATACCGGGATAGGGGCAATCGAGTGGGGTTTAGGTGGGAACACCGCCCGAAGATCAACTGCCCGCAGGCCCATGCGTTCACGCTCCTGTTCCGACAGCTGTCGAAATTCTTCCGGGGTATAAATCCCTTTGATTTCTCCTTTTTCCAGATAAACGATTCGGTCGGCCAGTTCCATCAGGTAGTACAGCCGGTGTTCTGCTATCAAAACCGTTTTGCCCTGCTTTTTTATCAGCCGCAAATGCTCTCTCAACTCCTGAATGGAAGTCATATCCAAATTGGAGGACGGTTCATCCAGTAAATAAATCTGTGGGTTCATGGCATAAACAGAAGCGAAGGCGATTTTCTGCTTTTCACCGCCGGACAGTTCAAAAATATTCCTGTTCCGCAGCTTTTGAATACGCAGATCGTCGGCTGTCTGTTCCACTCGCTCTATCAGCTCTTGTGGAGGACGAGCCTCGTTCTCAATGCCAAAGGCAATCTCGCTGTCTGTGTCCACATTGAAAAACTGTGTCCGTGGATTTTGGAAAACGGAGCCGACCTTAGCAGCAATCTGATACATGGGGCGGCTGCTGATTTCCTGACCATCTACCAGCACACGGCCTTGAAGCTCTCCCTGATAAAACTGAGGAATTAGTCCATTCACCAGCCTTGTGATCGTTGTTTTTCCGCACCCGCTGCGGCCACAGAACAGGACACATTCTCCGTCCGAAATTCTCAGATTGATGTCGCGCAGCCCATCATGCTCCTGCCCGGTATAGGCAAACGATACATTTTCAAACTCGATCACCCAATCACACCTCCCCGCACACACAATTCAAAAATCAGAAAAGCTACGGCAACAGCCATAACTCCCCAATCAGCAGCTCCGCATTTTATCTGAACAAGACAGGTGCGGGGATGGGGATTTTCAATTCCACGAGTGACAGAGGCGATAGAAAGTTCATCCGCCGCTTTTGAAGCCGCCATCATCAAAGGCACATAGATACACTCAACCGTCATACCCGGATGAGCCAGAAAGCCAGCCAGAGAAGGGGAAACATCTCTCATCTGCATAGCGTCTTTGATATAACGCCAGTCCTCTTGAATGGTTGGAATATACCGCAGCATGACCGCCAACGGGATCACTAATTTCTTCGGCGCATGGACGCGGTTCATTGCGGATAGAAACTCATTTACCTTTGTTGTTGACAATACAATTCCGGCTAACATTCCACAGGCGTAGACTTTATGAAACAGACCTAAAAAGGCGATGAACATAGTCCGTAGCGTCCCTGTCATTTCGGCCATGATCCAGACCGTCAGAACGCAGATTACAGCATAGAAGCATACTGCCTTAATGACATATTTCCATTTTCCAAAGAAGGCCCCTAATGCTGCGATCAGCACAACAAGGGCAAACTGATATGTCAGCGAAGGGGAGAGCATGGAAGATAAAACACATAAAAGGATAAGAAAGAGTTTGGCCCGTGGGTCGAGCCAAAGCCCTTTCTTATGGCGTTCACCGCTCATGCCGTGATACCCGCCTTTTCAAACTGCTTTTTCAGCATTTTGCAGCCTACAAAGGCGCTGATCGCAGATGTAATGATAGCAGCGGCAAACATGGCAATCAGAATGCCGGTGTTAGCGGTTGCCTGCATGGTGTCGATGTAGCTCTGTTCGGTTCCATTACCCAGCATGGTCTGCGCCCAGCCGTTGGGATCAACAAAGAACACGATATATGAACCAGTGCCACCGAGAGAGAACAGGATATAAGACAGGCTGTTGAGTTTTTTGCTTTTGTACTGCCCTGCACCAGCAACAAAGTCCGCGACAATCGCCATGATCAGATAGCCCAATGCAAAAGCCCAGTGCATACCGGTCACGAACCAAATAATACCCATGATAACGCCCATTATAGAAAGGCTCCAACGCTTATGTACTTTTGCAATCAGCAAAAGATAAATGGGGCCAGCAAGCAGCCCACCTCCTGCTGGCATGAAAAAAGTAAGTACAGGATTCGTTGCAAAAAAGACACCGCCCACCAATACAAAAACAAATAACAGTGCAGTAAAAATACCTGTTGTTACAAGGTCTTTCACTGTCAGACCTTTGTTCATAGAATTTACTTGATTACTCATTTTGACCTCCTACCTTTCATTGTCTTGACTCGACAAGTGGTTTGTGATATTCTTCGGTTAGATAGTTCTAACCACTGTCTAATACAATACGCATTTATCGAACAACATTCAATAGGTCCCGGCGATGTTCGTCTGTTCCTTTCAAAAGTTCGTCTAATCGTTGCAAAAAGGAGGCGGTCTGTTTTCATGTCTGAAATTATTGACCAGTTTTATACACCGTTGCTGATTGAACACGGTTTTATCCATGACCCAGACAACCAGCAATATGGGGCATTAGGTGACTGCTGGAAACTTTCTCCCGAAGTTGGAGAAGGCTCCTACTGGACTTATGGACAGAAAGACCTATATGATATTAAAATCCACAACTTTTCCTTCCACGAAGATTTCATGTTGGAATGTTCCCTGCCGGAATGTCTGAGTATCACTCGGTATGACTCTATTTCCGGGGAGGAATTATCTCCATACCGTAGGCTGTCTGCCGGTTGTATCAAAACATTTATTGGAGGCTACGCTCCATACAAGGCTTTGATACATAAAAATATTCCAATCCGTTCGGTTGGGATTGAGATTGCACCGGCATATTATGAGGACTACCTGAAAAAACTGTACCCAGAGGCACAGATCAATCCTGTGGATGCATTTCGGAAGATCGACCAAACTTCCGACTTTCCAGAAATGTCACGGTTACTCACAGAAATCAAAGACTATCGCGGGGAAGGGATTGCCGCAAAACTTTTTTATGAGGGTAAAGTCGCAGAAGCTGTTTCAATGGTGGTGGAATATCAGAAGAAACATCCTGATAAACCAGCCCATAAGCTCTCTCAACAGGATATTGAAAATCTCCAAATAGTTGCCGCTTATCTTAGCGATCACTATGCTTTTGATATTCCTCTGGAACGGCTAACACAGATTGCCTGCATGGGAACAACAAAGCTCAAAAGCTGTTTTAAGAAATACTACGACTGCACCATCACGGAATATGTTCAACAGCGGCGCATGAGCCAAGCAGAATATCTGCTGGCATATACAGAGCTGACAGTCGGGCAAGTTGCCCAAACAGTAGGCTATTCCACTTCAAGCCGATTTGCAGAATTATTCCGAAAAAGCACGGGATTGTTGCCATTAGAGTACAGAAAAAACGCACAGCGAAAGTAAAATGAGCGCCAGGGGGAACTCTGGCGCTCACATGATTATTGAAATATCAACTCTTGAAAAATAGTTTCCTCCACCTGCACTTTCAGCGTGTTCATCAGCCCCACCCAGCGCATAGGGTCACAGGCTTTCAGTTCCT
>ERZ779746.629-NODE-629-length-17191-cov-2.246440_pt1 | contig 17191 bp, 14 predicted proteins | sample MGYA00511888_ERZ779746 | MGnify/ENA primary metagenome ERZ779746 (study PRJEB29588, sample SAMEA1964695) | human gut metagenome | biome: human gut; feature: human-associated habitat; material: faeces | place: Denmark | collected 2008/2010 ... | reverse complement strand
GAATCAGCACAGCGAACAGGCCGAAGCTCTCATAGTAGAACAGTTCATCCCAAAACAGGAGAACATCGCAGAGGGCAGCTGGATCCATACTCATAATGTTAAGACCGCTTTGGGCGATCTGTTGGAGTACACCTACAATCCCACTCCCGTAGAGGAGAAGAAGACGGAAGATGTGACCTTCATGGGCTTCAACCGTCCCGACGGTAAAGTAGGCGTTCGTAACGAGATCTGGGTCATCCCCACCGTTGGCTGTGTCAACAACGTGGCAACAGCCATCGCAAAGCAGGCCAATGCATTCGTTAAAGGCAGTGTGGAAGAGGTTATCGCATTCCCTCATCCTTACGGTTGTTCTCAGATGGGCGACGATCAGGAGCATACCCGTAAGATTCTGGCAGACCTGATCAATCATCCCAATGCAGGCGGTGTTCTGGTATTGGGACTGGGCTGTGAGAACAGCAACATTGATGTGTTGAAGCCTTATATCGGTGATTATGATGAGAACCGTGTAAAATTCCTGGTATGCCAGGAGCACGAGGATGAGATCGCAGACTCCGTAGAGATCATCAAGGGTCTGATCGATTACGCATCCAAATTCGAGAGAGAGCCCATCAGCGTCAGCAAGCTGGTCATCGGCATGAAGTGCGGCGGCAGCGACGGACTGTCCGGCATTACCGCGAACCCCTTAGTAGGACGTTTCTCCGATCTGCTGATCTCCAAGGGTGGCACCACCATCCTGACCGAGGTTCCCGAGATGTTCGGAGCAGAGACCATTCTGATGAACCGTTGTGCCAACGAGGAACTGTTCCACCAGACCGTAGATCTGATCAACGACTTCAAGAACTACTTCAAGAGCCACAATCAGACCATCTACGAGAATCCTTCCCCGGGTAACAAAAAGGGTGGCATCTCCACTCTGGAGGATAAGTCTTTAGGCTGTACGCAGAAGTCCGGTAGTGCTCTGGTCAAGGGCGTACTGCAGTATGGCGATACCGTGAAGACTCCGGGACTGAACCTTCTGTCCGCACCGGGCAATGATCTGGTAGCAGCTACCGCACTGGCAGCCGCAGGAGCACATATCGTACTGTTTACCACAGGACGCGGAACTCCTTTCGCATCTCCGGTTCCTACCATGAAGATCGCGACCAACTCCCGCCTGGCAGGCAAAAAGTCCAACTGGATCGATTTCAATGCCGGCGTACTGGTAGAGGATAAGACCATGGAAGAGGAGACTAAGGCTTTGTTTGATCTGGTAGTGGAGACCGCTTCCGGCAGGCAGGTATGCAGCGAGGCAGCAGGCTTCCATGATATGGCTATTTTCAAGCAGGGTGTAACTCTGTAAAAGATCATACACAAAACGGCGTTCTTTTGTTACAATAAACGTGCAGGAGAACGCCTTTGTTATATAGGAGGAACTATGACAATTCAGGAAATCAAGGCACTTCCCCGTACGGAGGAAGACATCTTTGACTTAAAAAAGGTGCAGGCAGATGCAGGACGAAGGAACATCTATCAGGCTGCGGATCTGGTATATCCAACATATGCGGCATATGAGACCACCGAGAATAAAAAGGAAGGATATCCGGATATCATGGCGCAGATGCGTGTGCTGAAAAAGCATGCGGAGAGCGAATTCACCGCGGAAAACGGCGCGGATTACACTGCAGCACTGCTTCATACCGTAGAGCAGATCAGTCCGGAGATCTATGAGAATTACAGAGAGCTTTTAGATAATTTCCGTGGTGCCGTGAAGCGTATGCTGGAGCAGTATTATGATGTAAAGTCGAAAACTTTTGCTATGGATGAAACCTCGGAAAAAGTATTCTGCGGTGCCGTACAGAAGGCATGCGGGGAATATTTACTTTTAGCGGAAAAATATCAGGAGTGCATGAGGTAGAAACGAGAGGAAACAGCGCATGGAAATCAGACATATTATGCATACTGCCCGTAGTGTGACTATAGAGATCGCAGACGGCGGCAGGTATTTTACAAAACAGCCCATAGAATTACGATTAAACGGTGAGCCCACCCTCACTACAGAGAAGACCATCACTTCCTTGTTTGATTTAAAGCCGGATCAGAAATATGTGGTGGAAGCTTACGTGAATGGTGAAAAGCAGGGTGAAGTATCTTTCAAGACAGATTATGAGTATGTGACCCTGGATGTGACCAGATTCGGTGCCAAAGGTGACGGTGAGCACGACGATACCCACTTTATCCAGGCTGCCATCATGGCATGCCCGGTGAACAGCAGAGTGTATTTCCCCGCAGGAACCTACCGTATTACCAGCCTGTTCTTAAAAAGCCACATCCGTATCGAACTGGCAGAGGGTGCGGAGCTTAAGGCATTTACCGACAGAGAGAAATTCCCCACATTCCCCGGCATGCTACAAAGCTATGATGAGACCGACGAGTACAATCTCGGCACCTGGGAGGGGAATCCCTTACCTATGTTCTCCGGCATCATCTGCGGTATCGGTGCAGAAGACGTGGTGATCTACGGACAGGGTAAGATCAACGGCAACGCTTCTAAGGAAAACTGGTGGAAGGATCCCAAGGTCATGAACATTGCGTTCCGCCCCAGACTGTTTTTCATCAGCGGATGTAAAAATGTGACTTTACAGGGAGTGACCTTCTGCAATTCACCTTCCTGGACATTGCATCCCTATTTCAGCAACGATCTGAAATTCATCGGTGTGACCGTGCAGAATCCCAGCGATTCTCCCAACACCGACGGACTGGATCCCGAGTCCTGCAAAAATGTGGAGATCCTGGGCGTGCGTTTCTCCCTGGGAGATGACTGTATCGCAGTCAAGAGCGGCAAAATCTACATGGGCAAAAAGCACAAGACTCCTTCCGAGAACATCCACATCCGCCAGTGCCTGATGGAGAACGGTCACGGTGCTGTAACTCTGGGCAGCGAGATGGCAGGCGGCGTGGTGAATCTGACGGTGGAGGACTGCATTTTCCGTCATACGGACAGAGGCCTGCGTATCAAGACCCGCCGCGGCAGAGGAAAAGATGCGATTCTAAGCAACATTATTTTCCGGAATCTGACCCTGGATCATGTGATGACACCGCTCGTGGTCAACTGCTTCTATTTCTGCGATCCCGACGGCAAGACCACCTATGTCCAGTCCAGAGATGTCTACCCTGTGGATGACAGAACACCGCAGGTGAAAAAGATGGTATTTGAAAATATGGATTGCACCAACTGCCATGTGGCAGCAGCTTATTTTGACGGACTTCCGGAGCAGAAGATCGAGGAGATCTACATGAAGGACATCTCCATCAGCTATGCCGAGGATGCAAAATGTGATGTACCTGCCATGTCGGATGGTGTAGAAAAAAGCAGTAAGAGAGGACTTTTTGCAAGAAATGTTGCAAAATTGACCCTGGATAACGTGAGAATCGAAGGACAGGTTGGAGAGGCTTACGAGCTGGAAGGCGTGGATGAGCTGATCCGGCGTTGATATAATGAGCGCAAGTGAGCCAATATGCTTGCATAATTGGCGAACGGCGAATTTGATCATGATCGTTGCGAAGCAACGGTAAGCACCGTAGGTGCGAATCATGATATAACGAGCGCACGCTACAGTACGACAAACATAAGAGAATACGGTCCAAGAGCCGTGATCGGAATGGAGGAAATTATGCAGTTAGGAATCCGTTTACATGATACGAAAAAGCTTCCTTTTGAGGAACGTATTGCCAATGTCCATGAGCTTGGCTTTGCCTGCGGACATCTGGCACCCGGTAAGGTGATCACCGAGTTTCCCACTACCGATGAGGCACTGACCCCGGGACTTGCCATGTATATGAAAAATGTTTTTGCAAAGAATAACGTCGATATCGCCGTGCTCGGCTGCTATCTCAACCTTGCAAATCCCAATCCAGAACAGCTGGCGAAGATCACACATCGCTATATGGCGCACATCCGCTTTGCCTCCTGGCTCGGCTGCGGTGTCGTCGGAACCGAGACCGGTGCCCCGAATGAGACTTATACCGCGGTACCTGAATGTCACGGCGAGGAAGCATTACAGACCTTTATCACAAACCTCCGTCCCGTTGTAAAATACGCCGAGGAGATGGGAGTTGTCATGGCAATCGAGCCCGTATGGAAGCACATTGTCTACAACCCGGCAAGAGCCAGAAGAGTACTCGATGAGATCGCATCCCCCAACCTCCAGATCATCCTCGATCCTGTCAATCTTCTCGACTACTGCAACTACAAAGACCAGGTGGCAATCGTCGATGAGGCAATCGATGTCTTAGGACCCGATGTGGCAATGGTACACCTGAAAGACTTTATTCCCGAGGACGGAAAGCTCAAATCCGTAGGCTGCGGTCTCGGACAGATGGACTACACCTCTATCCTTAAGTTCATGAAAGAGCGCAAACCCTACATCCATGCTACCCTCGAAGATACCACGCCTGAGAACAACCTCCAGGTGAAAAATTTTATTCAGGGACTCTATGACAATCTCTAAAGATGTGATATACTCTTACGAGAGTATTCCCAGTATACTAGTAGGAACAATAAAAATAAGCTAAGGCATGGGAACCTTTAAGTTCCCATGTTTTTTTATACTTGGAATTTTCACGATCCGGTTCCCTGACCGTGCGGTGTTTGCTGTGCTGGATGAAAGGGGGACAGCACAGCTGCGTGCAATATAGTTATAAGAAAAGGAATCTACATCTATGTTAAACGAATTTTCCAGAACCGAATTACTCCTCGGCAAAGATGCCATGCAGCGTCTTTACCACGCCCGTGTCGCCGTCTTCGGGATCGGCGGAGTCGGCGGCTATGTCGTCGAAGCCCTTGCCCGCAGCGGAGTCGGCGCCTTTGATCTCATTGACGATGACAAGGTCTGTCTGACGAATATCAACCGCCAGATCATCGCTACCCATCAGACGATCGGCAAATACAAAGTAGATGTCATGGAGGAGCGGATTCATCTGATCAATCCTGAGGCACAGGTGGTAGGACATAAATGCTTCTATCTCCCGGAGACTGCCGATCAGTTTGATTTTTCCCAGTACGATTACGTCGTGGATGCCGTGGACACTGTGACTGCAAAAATCGAGATCATCCTGCGCGCAAAGGAGGCCGGAGTCCCTGTCATCAGCTGTATGGGTGCCGGCAATAAGCTTGACCCCACACAGTTCCGTGTGGCGGACATCTATAAGACTACCATGTGCCCGCTGGCAAAGGTCATGCGCAGAGAGCTGAAAAAACGCGGTGTGAAAAAACTGAAGGTTGTCTACTCTACCGAAGCTTCCCTGAAGCCTCTCGAAACTATGGAAACCAGCTGCCGGACGGGCTGCGTCTGTCCTCCCGGCACCGTCCATAAATGCACCGACCGGAGAGCAATTCCGGGCAGTATTTCCTTTGTCCCTTCCGTGGCGGGGCTGATCATCGGTGGAGAGGTGATCAAAGACCTCATTCAGGAGGGAAAAGCACAAAAAGAATAGCTTTTTCAACCGGAGTGCGTTATAATCTTTTTATCTATTAAGCTGTCAGGGGCTGTTCCCGGCAGTCCATTTTAGAAAGAATATACAAAGGTCATAAGGGTACAAAGGAGGTTATTTTATCTATGGCAGAAGCGGTAAAAAAGGAACAGACAGAAGGGGAAACTGTCTCACTGGACAACATGAAAGATCTCAAGGGGAAAAAGGGAGCAAATCTGATCGTCAAGATCCTCGCGATGGTACTGATGCCGATGCTGGTCATCATATTTTTTGCGATGCTGGCATTGAAGGCAGTCGGCAACAACACCGCGGAAACGCTTGTGAAGGAAGAGCTGGCTGCTACGGAATATGCGATGCAGCTGAATCTGGACAGCGCTTCTGGGGAGGGCTTCCGTTATGAGAACGGCAGTCTCTGCAAGGGCGAGATCAATTTTACAGAGAATCAGAGCTTTTTCCAGAATTTCACGAGCAATACCAACGTAGATGTGGTACTGTTCTGGGACAAGGAAGCGGCAGCAGCAAGCTTTGACTATTCCGGCATCGTACTGAGTGATTCTGTGGCATCCAAAGTACTGTCAGGATCGGAATATTTTGACACTTCCCTGAAGCTGGGGGATACCAGATATTATGCATATCTGACACCGATTACCGGAACCGACGGCAAGACAGCGGGGGCTCTGGCAGTGGCGATCCCGGTGGAGCACGTGAAAGAACTGTATTCCGGCATTGTGAGATCCAATACGATCTTTATGTATGTGCTGGCACTGATCTTCTGTATCAGTACGATTTTAGTCGTACGTCTGATTTCCAGAGCACTGCTTGGTGTGGTCAGCAATCTGGATCAGGTGGCTGAAGGCAGGCTGAATTTTGATATCTCCACGAAGCTGGTAAACAGAACCGATGAAGTCGGCAAAATTGCCAGAGCGGTGCATTCCGTTGTGGTAGGCTTCTCCCGGATCATTACCAATATCCACAGTTCCATGCAAGAGATGGATGAATTCACCGGAACTTTTTCGAGCAATTTTGACAGTATCGGACAGTCTATTTCCGCAGTCAATACCGCGGTCAACGAGATTGCGCAGGGCGCTACCACTCAGGCGGCAGACACCCAGAAGGTCAGCGAGAGCATGAACGATATGAGCAATGCGCTGAACCGCACAGCAGACAGTGTGAACGTACTGAGTAGCAGCGCAGCCAACATGAAGGAAAGCAATGCCACCGTGGACAGCACCCTGAAGGAACTGTTGAAGATCAGCTCTCATACACAGCAGTCGGTGGATCAGGTGCAGGAGCAGACCAATATCACCAACGAGTCCGCACAGGCGATTCAGGCAGCTACCGATATCATCGCAGGTATTGCGAACCAGACCAACCTGCTGTCATTAAATGCCAGCATTGAGGCAGCGGGAGCCGGTGAGATGGGCAGAGGCTTCGCAGTCGTAGCGGAAGAGATCCGTGGTCTGGCAGACCAGTCCAAGGAATCCGCAGACAAGATCCGCGGCATCGTGGAGAACCTGATCAGCAATTCCAACCAGAGCGTAGAGATTATGAATGGCGTAGTCGGCGAGATCCACCAGCAGAATGAGAAGCTGGGCAATACACTGGAGGTATTCGACACCCTGAATCAGGAGGTTCAGAATGTCGTCGGTGAGATTAACGTGATCTCCGAAGAGCTGGATCATATCGAAGCATACCGGACAGATGTAGCGGACAAGATCGACAGTCTGACCGAGATCTCCCAGAATAATGCAGCCAGCACCGAGGAGACGGCGGCGACGATGGATCAGCTGTCAGAGATCGTGGAGGATTGCCGGAAGGCCACCGTACAGCTGAATGTGATCGCAGACGAGCTCAGTGCGAATGCAAAGAAGTTCCAGATCTAGGAAGCCGGGGACATTACGGGATACACGAAGAATATGGGGGCACTGCTGCAGATATTTGCGGCAGTGCCTTTTCTGGAAAGGAGAGACCTGTGGAAGATACAGCCATACTGGATCTCTACTGGGCGCGGGACGAGCGCGCTATTACAGAGACACAGAAATCCTATGGAAAATACTGTTACAGCATCGCTTACCATATTTTACATGACAGGGAAGACACGGAGGAGTGCTTAAACGATACGTGGATGCGGGCGTGGAATGCCATTCCACCGAAAAAACCGAACCGTCTGGAGCTTTTTCTGGGAACAATTACCCGCAATCTGTCGTTTGATAGATGGAAGGGGCGTCATGCACAGAAGCGGGGAAACGGCACGATGGATATGGCACTGGATGAACTGGCGGAATGCATTCCCGCAGCTCACGATACGGAAAGTATTGTGGAAGCAGCGGAGTTAGAGCGGAGCATCAATGCTTTCCTGCATACGCTCTCCGAACAGGAATGTAATGTTTTTTTACGAAGGTACTGGTTCGTGGAGGAGTATGTCCAGATCGCAGAGCGTTATGGCATGAATCTGAATACGGTGAAGACATCCCTGTTCCGCACGAGAAAAAAGCTACAGAAATATCTGGAGCAGCAGGGAATTGTCTTGTAAGAGGAAGAGAAGATGAGCGAGCAAAACAGAGAAAAAGAAGAAAGATTGTTCCGTGCCCTGTCCGGTGTGGAGGAGGAATTACTGCATCGGAGTGAACAGAATGAAGGTGTGGAAAAGCGGAAAGCAAATGGGAAAATACGCAGATTTCCTCTATACTATGTGTCCCGCATTGCGGCAGCCTGTCTTTGCTTCGTGGCCATGGGGGCTGTGTTTGTGACAGTACGCAACAGCTCCAAAATGGCAGACAGTACAAGCAATGACGCGGCGGCACCGCAGTCAGCATACAGCGCAGGCGCAGAAAGTGCGGCACCGGCGGAAAATTTTGCAGCGGCGCAGGCAGAGAATGCCGCAGAAGAGGCGGAGATGGCAGAAGTGACCGCAGATATGCCGGAAGGTGCTGTGGCGGAGGTGACGGCAGACGCGGATGGCGCTGTTACAGGGAATCTGCAGGCGGCACAAAAAAATGACAGCATGGATGAGAAGCAGAGAAGCCAGCCCGCTGTAAGCGGCAATGAGGCGTCCGGTGCAGAGGACAGCATGGAAGAAGCAGAACAAGATCAGGAAGAGACACTTATAGAAAAACAGAATAGCCCCTCCTTAGAGAAAATGAAAACGAAAGGGCAACAATAAGCAATGAGTATGATAGAGAAACATGACATGACCCAGGGAAAGATACTGTTGCCTTTAGTATCGTTTACGATTCCCCTGGTACTGGGCAATCTGTTTCAGCTGACCTACAACGCTGCGGACTCCGTGATCGTAGGAAAATACGTGGGAGAGCAGGCACTGGCAGCAGTGGGAACTTCCACACCGATCATGAATATAGCGATCCTACTGATCAGTGGAATGTGCATGGGAGCCAGCGTCTTAATGAGCTCCCAGTATGGTGCCAAGGATTATGATACTCTGTCGAAGCAGATCAGCACCACCATGCTGGCAGGTTGCGGATTCTCTGTGGTATTTTCATTGCTCATGCTGCTGCTTGCGACACCGGTGCTTCGGCTGATCCGGGTGCCAGAGACTGCGATTCCGGAAGCTGCGGTATATCTTCGGATCATTTTCCTGGGACTGATATTTACATTTATCTATAATTTCCTGGCGAACACTATGCGGGCGCTGGGAGACAGTAAGACACCGTTGTATTTTCTGGTAACCAGTGCTTTTTTAAACATTTTCGGAGATCTGTTCTTCGTGGTGGTATTACGATGGGGCGTGGCGGGAAGTGCCATTGCCACAGTGTGCAGCGAGGGCCTGTGCTGCCTGCTATGCGGCATTTATATCAAGAAAAAGATTCCACTGTTATGCCTTGGGAAAAAGTGGTGGGTCTTTGATAAGAGCCTGCTTGGTAAGACTGTCAGCTACGGCAGCACCAGTGCCATGCAACAGGTATGCTTACAGCTGGGCAAGCTCATCATTCAGTCAGTAGTCAATACTCAGGGTGTGGCGGTTATGGCAGCATTTACCGCAGTGAACCGCGTGGATGATTTCGCTTATACGCCGCAGCAGAACATCGGACATGCCATGACGACTTTCCTGGCGCAGAACAAGGGCGCCGGACACAAAGAGCGCATGAAGAAAGGTTTTCAGACAGGATTGTTGATCGAGCTGGTCTATTCCATCGGTTTGTTTGCGGTGATCTGGGGCCTGGCTCCGCAGATCATGACTCTGTTCGCCGAGGATGGGGATGCGCAGGTGGTATCTCTCGGAATCAGTTATCTGCACCTGATCTCCTGGATGTATATCCTGCCGGGAATGACCAACGGAATCCAGGGATTCTTCCGTGGCATCGGCGATCTGAAGGTGACACTGTACAGCACCTTTATGAATATGTTGGGCAGAGTTGTGGCGGTATTCGTGATGCTGCGTCTGCTGCATATGGACTTCGCCAGTCTGGCGTGGGCCAACATGATCGGCTGGATCGTGATGCTGTTGTTCGAGATACCGTTATTGGTGAAATCCCTGCGTAACGGTGAGTGCGGATAGAGTGAAAGGTAGGAAAAAGTTTTTCGGACCCGTTGTACTACTGTGGAAAAAATGGTATGATAAATTTAATGATGTATAGCTGCTTTGGCGGCGGATTGAGAGGATGAAATGGACAAGATTATTTTAACGGGCGACAGACCCACCGGCAGACTACATGTAGGACATTATGTTGGATCTCTCAGGAGACGTGTGGAGCTGCAGAATTCCGGCGAATATAAGAAGACCTTTATCATGATCGCAGATGCACAGGCTCTGACGGATAATATCGAGAATCCCGAGAAGGTGCGCCAGAATATAATCGAAGTGGCACTGGATTACATGTCTTGTGGACTGGATCCTGCTAAGGCTACGATTTTCATTCAGTCTCAGATCTCCGAATTGTGTGAGCTGACTTTCTATTATATGGATCTGGTGACCGTAGCCAGATTACAGAGAAACCCGACTGTTAAGAGCGAGATACAGATGCGTAACTTCGAAGCGAGCATTCCGGTAGGCTTCTTTACTTATCCGATCAGCCAGGCTTCTGATATTACTGCGTTTAAGGCAACGACTGTTCCGGTAGGTGGTGACCAACTGCCGATGATCGAGCAGACCAGAGAGATCGTGCACAAGTTCAATACCGTATATGCACCGGTACTGGTAGAGCCTAAGGCACTTTTACCTGAGAACGAAGCATGCCAGAGACTGCCCGGCATCGATGGTAAAGCAAAAATGAGCAAATCCCTGGGTAACTGCATCTACCTGTCAGACAGTGCAGATGATGTGCGCACCAAGATCATGAGTATGTACACCGATCCGGAGCATCTGTTAGTCAGCGACCCCGGACACCTGGAAGGCAACACCGTATTCACTTATCTGGATGCTTTCTGCCGGCAGGAACATTTTGAGAGATATCTGCCGGATTATGCAGATCTGGACGAACTGAAAGCACACTATACCAGAGGCGGTCTGGGAGATGTGAAGGTGAAGAAGTTCCTGAATAATGTTATGCAGGAGACTTTGGAACCGATCCGTAACCGCAGAAAAGAACTGGAGAAGGATATTCCCGCAGTTTATGATATCCTGAAAAAAGGCAGTGATGAGGCACGTGAAGTGGCAGCGCAGACTCTGGCTGAGGTGAAGAGTGCAATGCGTATCAACTACTTTGAGGATGCAGAGCTGATCCGGATGCAGAGCGAGAAATACGAAGGACAATAAAGACGAATTATTTAGGAAAAGGACATTTCCGGAGATCGGAGACGTCCTTTTTTGTATACACTGAATACGCAGGCCATTTATTATCAGTTGTTGCCGTAATTGACATACAGCGATGTCTTTTGGAAATACTGAGCGACCTTCCTGCTGGTGGGATCTTCCGGGTCACCGGGGAGATCACCGGTATAGATCAACGCCGGCTGATGCGTAAACGGTGTCAGTACCACATCCGTAACCTTCGGATCATTCAGGAGAAGCAGACGGTCTTCGTATTCCGCGGCGTAGGCAGCGGCTTCCCCATCTGTCAGTACCCGGATGGCTTTCATGGCGGAAGTTTCCTGCCACAATCCGGTACAGAGGATGCTGAATAACAGAACTGCCATAGCAAGATAACGAGAGGTGTTAAGCTTTCCTGAGACTTCTATTCTCTCCGGGGGGTTCGGTCGTGCCTGCATTTTCAGAAGCACAAAGCCGATCCAATAGAAGAATACGGTAAAACTGATCAGTAGGAACATATAATAGACGATGGCAACCGCCCGGCCCGGTCCCGTGGAGTTCATGGTATAGAACAGGGGACAGGACATGGAGCAGAACAGTCCGTAAGCATAACCGGTAAACAGAATAGGGTGGGAGAAAAATGCTCCGTTTTTCTTCTGCAGGATCCGCAGGAAGACCGGCAGCAGAAGCAGCGCGGCAAGCACCCACCACAATCCCGTCCAGGCAAGGGTATAACGGATGCCCTGTAACAGACATTTTGCAATCGCTTTCCAGGCAGGAATCTTCCACATGCCGCTTTGACGTACGTGATTGCCGGGAGCTATGGCGCTTACGGCGAAGGACAACAGGAGAACGACAGAAGTAATCCCGCAGATATATGCTTTTTTATTTTTCTGTAACAGTAACAGAAGTGTTATGGTTACTGACAGAAGCATACAGGGAAGAAGAGAAACATAGTTGCCGCCGCCCAAAAAGACAGCGAACAGGAGTAGTGGAAGCAACAGGATCCGCTTTCCATTGTCCAGGTAGCGAAACAGTGTGCCGAGGAAAAACAGTGTCACGGCAAAGAAACCGGTGTAATACATGGAGCCATTGTACCAGTAGAAGCTGTCACATTGAAATTCCACTGTCTGAATACACAGAAAGCTGAGAATGGAAGAAACGGTGATCCATTCTCCGCAAGTTCCCGGCAGAAAACGGCGGAACAGAGGACACAGCAGATAAAAAATACCTCCGCACAATAAAAGCAGGATCACGAAAGTCACCAGATGATAGGCGGTATTGGAAAATACATTGGGTGCCAGATACATCAGGAAAAGCGCTGAATAGGTTCCCTGCCAGATCTGATAGCTGTCTGCGACACCTGCGCAGGCAGCGTCAAGCGTTTGTATGATGCTCCCTGTCTGCTGCCAGACCAGATGAGTCTCCGCACCGTAATAATAATCGTCGCCGGTGGGATAATTGTAGCGTCCCAGCCAGATCAGAGGGATCAGACTGAGTAGCAGGATCGCAAGGAAAATATATGGTTTCCATTTCGCAAAATTATTTTTCATAAGGGGAATGACTCCTGAGCAGATTTTGTAATACTATGATCAGTATAACATACCTGCAAAGACAGGAAAAGAGACTTGTTTTGCAAAAGATGAGAGTATATAATCAGCTTAATGACGGCGGAAGGAGGATGCACCATGGATAAGAAAGATAACAGAAGTTCGGAAAGAGAGCCGGAAGGAAATAGCTTTGATTATGAAGAACTTGTAAATGAGCCTGCGGAGGATCAGGACTATGAAGAGTACCGGGAAGAGGATGATTTTGATGAGGATGAAGAGGTGGTATTCCGCTTCAGACCATGGATGATCCCGGTGTTTGCGGGAATGATGATCCTGGCGATCCTGATCTGCATTCCACTATGGAAATTAAGCAGCCATAGCGGGGGAGCGGGAGACAGCGACGCATTGGTGACAGCAACGGAAGCACAGACGACAGAGGCTGCAGGTATCCAGGAGACGGTAATGGCACCTGAGGTGTCCACAGAACCGATTTCCACACCGGAGCCTACGGCAACGCCGACAGAGACTCCACAGGCGACCCCGGCAGCAACGCCGGAAGCAACAATACAGCCGACAGAGGAACCGGCGGCTACGGAGATCCCCAATGCCAATAGTGCCGGAAATGCTCTTGCGGAAGGAAACGCCATGACATTCGGAGATGTGAACGAGACCGTCACCGCCAAAGATGTAATTAACCTTCGCAGTACTCCCTATACCGGAGACGAAGGAAATGTGGTGGGACAGCTGAAAAACGGAGAGACGCTGGTCCGTACCGGCAGAAACGATTCCACCGGCTGGTCCAGACTGGAATACAATGGGCAGACGGTATATGCGGTGACAGCGTATCTGACCACGGACCTTGCGTACAAGACTCCGGAAAAACCGTCGAACCCGAATCGTGTCAGCACTCAGGACGGCAGAGTTATCGTATTTGTGGATTGTGATGACTACATTACCCCCAAGGATCTGATCAACCTGCGGACAGAACCCAGCACCAGCGAGGGGGAGAGTACTGTGCGTACCCAGGTGCGGAATGGTACCAACCTGCATCGTACCGGATACAGTGAAGCCTCCGGCTGGTCGAGAGTGGAATATAACGGAGAAATTTTGTATGCCGTGACTAATTATGTGATTTCGGGAAGTGCACCGGAGTAACAGAAGCAAATCAAATTTTCTATAAGCCAGTAGCCCCGAGCGGACAGCCGGGGCTACTGCAATATTAGAGAAAAGAATAAGGGATAGGTGAATTTATTTCGGTCTGACGGTCAGTCTCTGGATCCGACCGTTTTCATCGGTCTCACGGACCGTGGCGATAGCCATGATGTTGTAGCCACCAAAATTGGCAATGAATTCTGCCTGCTCGTCATTAACGACCTCAGCATCTAAAATGGAGTAACGGCGGAAGCCGAATTTATTACGGAAGAACATGTTAATGGCTTCTTTTCCGTAGATGTGATACTCCTGCTGGGAAGCGGAGGTGGTACAATAGTCACACAGAATGCCGTCGGGAGTGAACAACTCTGCAAGTCCGGCAAAATCTTTATTTTCCATAGCTTCTACATATTTTTCAATGGGTCTCATAGTACGTTCCTCCTTAATATACCTTTTCAGAATTTAACAGTGCATCGGTACCGCCGTCTACGAACATGATGTTGCCGTTGACACCTCTGGCAGAATTGGATGCCAGGAATACCATTACTTCCGCAATCTCTTCCGGTGCCATCAGACATTCCTGACCATATTTGGTGGGAATGGGGAGAGCGTTCAGCGCCATCTTCGCGGTGGTGCTCATGGTAGCGGTCATGGCAGTATGTACGTTGCCGGGAGCTACCGCATTGATGCGGACACCGTTGGCTGCCCAGGTAGCGGATACTCTGCGGATCCACCTTGCCAGAGCATACTTGGTGGATACATAGAGGCTGTTGCCTACGGAGAGGTTGGTGGAATCCATAGAGGATACCAGGCTTAATACTCTCTTTTCATCGCCGATGTTATTCAACAGATCTACGATATCTTTCCGTCCGGCACCCTGGGAAATGGTGTTGGATACCGTGACTACGCAGCTGCCGTGCTTTTTCTGAAGGAGGTCATAGACGCCCTTGGCAATGGCTACGGTCCCGAAATAGTTCAGGGAAATGATCAGCTCCAGATTGCCGCAGGCACCGGAGACACCGGCATTACAGATCATGCCGTCGAGACCTTCGGGATGCAGCTCGTGCAGCTTGTCTACTGCAGTCTGTCTTCCCTCCGGAGTGGCCAGGTTCACACAGATGTCGCCGTCTTTTAAGTCGATATTGATGACCTCATGTCCTCTTTGCTGTAACAGTTCTTTTGTCTTGGCGCCGATCCCGCTGGATGCGCCGGTGATTGCATATACGCCCATATTAATCCTCCTTGTTTTCCTTCCTGCTTGCTTTTGCTTTATGAGTTCATTATAATAAAATCTGATATCTTTTAAATAACCAAAATGAGAAAAAATGAGGATACCAGATGCTGACCTATGACCTGACTGCCCGTGGCAGAAAAACCATGTATGAATACTTATATGAAGCAATGAAAGCAGATATTTTGAGCGGACGGCTGGCGGCGGGAGAGAAGCTTCCTTCGAAGCGGGCGTTTGCCGGGCACTTACAGGTCAGTGTCAAGACGGTGGAAAATACCTACGAGCAGCTGCTGTTGGAAGGCTATATCCGGTCGGAGGAGAAGAGAGGATATTTTGTCAATCGTCTGGAGGTGAAGAACACAGCTGCTCCGGCGTATGCTTCCTTTGTGACCCGCTTCCGTGAGGAGGAATATCTGGCGGATCTGACGGCGAATAATATTCAATACGATAAGTTCCCCTTTGCCACCTGGGCGAAGATCATGCGTCAGACCCTGACGGATTACGATACGTCTCTGCTTAAGACAGTTCCTTTTAATGGGGTGGAAAAATTAAGAGTGGCGATCGCCGAGCATCTGTACAGGTACCGCGGCATGCAGGTATCGCCGGATCATATTATCGTGGGTGCCGGAACGGAATACCTCTACAGCCGTCTGTTACAGCTCCTTGGAAATAATGCAAAATTCGGTGTGGAGAATCCGGGCTACCGTAAGATCACGAAATTATATGAAGTGGGCGGCGTGGCATGGGACTATGTGGACATCGACGGTCAGGGAATGAAGGTGGAACAGCTGGAGCAAAAGGGCATTACAGTGGCTCACGTGTCGCCGGAACACCATTTCCCCATCGGACTGGTCATGCCGGTGGGAAGACGGCAGGAGCTGCTTCGCTGGGCGGCGGAGGAGCCGGAGCGTTATATCGTGGAGGATGATTTCGACTGTGAGTTCCGCATGGTGGGCAGACCCATCCCTTCCATGCAGTCCATGGATCGGAATCACAGAGTTATCTACATCAATACTTTTTCCAAGACTATGGTACCGTCCTTACGTATCGGCTATATGGTGCTGCCGGAGAAGCTGATGGAACGGTATATTTCCACCATGAATTTCTATTCCTGTACGGTATCCAGAATCGACCAGCGAATCCTGAATGAGTTTATCCGGGACGGTTATTTCGAAAGGCATCTGAACAAGATGCGGATGCGTTATCGTGCCAAACACGACCAGCTGTTAGAGGGACTGGAGCCTTTTCAAAAAAAATTCCGGATCTCCGGGGAAGATGCGGGGCTGCATCTGCTGTTGACAGCGAAAGGAAATGTGACGGAAAAAGAGCTTCTGGATGCCGCTGCGGCGGAAAATGTGAAGGTCTATGGGATGTCAGAGAATATGGTGGCATCCGCTGCGGACAAAGCGACAGTGCTGCTGGGATTCGGAAGTATGGATGAGGCAGACATGAAAGAAGGCCTCCGCCGGTTGCAAAATGCATGGCTGTGAGACCTTCTCAGGATACTGCTATTATTCTTCGGTTACGGGAGGCTCTTCGTCCTCGGCGTCCTCTTCATCGAAAAATTCTTCCACATCTTCGACGGTTTCGCCTTCTTCGCCGGACAGATCGGCTGCCTGACCGGAGAGCGGTGTGAAATCAGAGGAGGAAGAGGAAGCTTCGGTTTCAGCGGTTTCTTCCGTGGGAGCGGAAGCCTTCAGAGGAACGTAATTGCGGGAGAACTCCGTGCTCTCGTCCAGATCCTCGTGGAAATCATCGTAATCGTCATCTGCGTCGGTGGATTCCATCAGCAGAGAGTTTTTTTGTTGCATATAGTAGTAAGCAGCTGCGGCTGCGGTACCTACTGCTGCGGTGAACAGCAGAAATTTGCCAAATTTTTTAGCCATAGGGTTGCTCCTTCCATGTTGTAGTGTATGTAACGGTTCGGAATTTTATACATTTGTCCATACAGTTATATGATAAACCTTATTGCGTAAAATGAAAAGGGATATGTTGCGATATGAATGAGAAATTTTTTGATTTAAAAAAAGAAAAAGTCCAAACCTCGCTGCTGAAAAGTTTAATCCCGTAATGCGGTGTCCC
>ERZ779746.623-NODE-623-length-17285-cov-6.742716_pt1 | contig 17285 bp, 42 predicted proteins | sample MGYA00511888_ERZ779746 | MGnify/ENA primary metagenome ERZ779746 (study PRJEB29588, sample SAMEA1964695) | human gut metagenome | biome: human gut; feature: human-associated habitat; material: faeces | place: Denmark | collected 2008/2010 ... | reverse complement strand
GGCGGTTGAGGAAGTGAAGATTCCCAAGAAGGGCAAGCAGAAGCAGTACAGTCTTGTCAGCGAGTGAGAATTGGGCGGTGAGAAATCACCGCCCTTTTTCTTTAAAAGAGACTTTAGTACATTACCTTGCGAAAGTGGCCCGGGCGAGTTTCGTATAAATATTGGTTTTAGGGGTTGACAAATTAGAAAATTTCTGCTATACTATAATTACAAAAAGAAAGGAGAAATAAAATGAATTTTCCAAAATCGATTCTTGTTATAAAGTATTTCCCATCTTATACAATTTCTGAAAGTCCTGATTATATTCCTGTTTGTATTACTTCTATTGAAAATGCAAAAGAATTTTTTTGGGAAAAAGAATATGAACTTTTTGAAATTGGACCGAATGGGGATTTGAGACTTTTTAAAGAATGGGGGATTAAATAAAATGAAAATTCACATTGGTTCTATAAAAGACGGTACAATTTTCCATTTTCCTAATTCTGTCTATGACTATATGAAAGTTTGTGATAGAAACGGTATCGGAGGTGTGGTAAACCTTTCAACAGGTTTGTATATTTCAACTTCAAATTTGGAGAAAGAAGGGCTTTCTCCAATGATTGATTACCCAATAGAAAATCCTTTCTATAATATTTGACGGCGCACTTCGCGCCGTTTCCTTTTTACTTTAATGCAATAAAAGTCGCCCGGGCGCCGGCGCTTCATCACACTAAAGTACTAAAGAAAATTTGAAATTCAAAAAAATTTTTGTTATAATAATTTTAGAAAATAAGAAAAAAGGTATTGACAAAAAATAAAATCTGTGTTATACTTTAGGTACAGTAAAGAAAGGAAGTGCTTTGAATGGCAAAGAAAAGTGAAGTCGTGAAGATGGATTTCATGCAGAAAGTCAAGAATTTTCTCGAAAGTGAGGGAGAAACCGTTCTTCAGATTAAGAGTGGAACGTATTCGATTCCGTGGGCGCTGGATGGTGATGAGGGCTATTTGAACCTTACTTTTAGCGTTCCCAAGGGAACGAGGGATGGCGACCTTTTCGATGGCTATGAGGAAGCCGAAAACTACCGTCTTGAAAGTGAAGCTAAGGCCAAGGCCAAGGCAGAACGTGAGGAAAAGAAACAGAAGAAGATGGAGAAAGACCGCCTTGCACGAGAAAAGGCAAAGGCGAAGAAGGCCGAACGAGAAACTGTAAATAACGAGTAATCGGAAGGGTGACGAGAAATCGTCACCCTTTTTTCGCAAAAAAACTTTAGCGCTTTAGTGTGGTGAAGGCCGCCCGGGCGCCGATGACACGCACGGATAAGTTTATGACTTTTTCAAAAAAACTATTGACATTTTGTCTTTTATCTGTTATACTATGTATACAGTAAAGAAAGGAACTGATTTTGATGGACAAGTTTGTTTTGATTCTCGACACTGAAACTACAAATTCTCTTGACGACCCTTTGGCGTATGACATTGGTTTTGGTGTCATTGACACTGAAACTGGCGAAGCTGTGGAAACTCATTCCTATGTAGTGGCGGATATTTTTCTTGATAAGGAGCTAATGAGCTATGCCTATTTCAAGGAAAAAATTCCCCAATATTGGGAAGATATTCAAGCTGGAAAGCGCAAGCTCCGCCGTTTGAAAACAATTCGTTTCATTTTCCATGATGTTTGTAAACAGTACAATATCAAAATTATTTGTGCCCATAATATGCGATTTGATAATAGAAGTTGCAACCTTTCCCAGCGATATTTGACTTCTTCAAAGTATCGTTATTTTTTCCCTCATGGCGTTGTTCTTTGGGATAGTCTGAAAATGGCAAGAGAAGTTTTTTCTCAAGATGATGACTATGGTAAATTTTGTTATGATAACGATTATCTGACCAAAAGAGGTCAAAGACGATACACCGCAGAAATTCTCTATCGTTATTTGTCTGGCAATAATTCCTTTGAAGAAGTTCATTGTGGTTTGGAAGATGTTCTAATTGAAAAGGAAATTTTCATGGAATGTTTGCGCAGGATGCCAAATGTCGATGGCGCACTTTGGGGTTGACTTTGATCGCCCCTTGTGGCCCGGGCAGAAGTTTCGTATAAATATAATATAAACTTATTGACAAATATGAAAGAGTGTGTTATACTATATATACAAACAAGAGAAAACGACATAACTAAAAGGAGGCTATATGAGAAAGGGAAAGATTTATTGTCCTGCTAATGGATGGGATTGTCCATACTACAAAAAAGGCGAATGCGGAATTGAAGACCCCATGAACGAATGTGATGATTTTGGCTATTTTTGGGACGCAGATGACGACTATATTTGCGAGAACGAAGAAAGGACGGCTTTTGAAAATGAATGAAATGAAGAAAATTACGGTTCTTGAAACTATTCCAGAAGATTCTGGCTTTGTCTGCTGTTGCGGTAGAGTAGAACCATATAATGCTGGTGGTAATTTTGGGGATGTAGCTTTTGTATTAAAGGGTCTTATTGAGATGGGCGCAATTCCCTCTGAAATGGTGGATTTCTATACAGCAGACGAAGCGGTTCGAAAATTGAATGAAATGGGTTGATATAATGTCGGCCCATTTCACCACACTAAAGTATGAAAGGATTCGGCGCATTTCTGCGCCGTTTCTTTTTTGCTTTAATGAATCAAAGAGTTGCCCGGGCCGCGTGTCAAATTTTACTCCATTATAATTATACAATACCTCTTGTCAAATTTCAATAGTCAAAATGTACGAAAATTTCTACGAAAATTTCTACAAAATTTTTGTGAATTTTTTCTACTCCCACTTTAGCGCACTAAATCACTAAAGTCAAATTTCTATATGTGTCAAATCTTACTAGGCGCCGGCCACTGTCAAATTTTATACCGTGTCAAATTTTATAAATAAGCTACAAACAAGCTGGAAGCTGGATGTCAAATTTTTAGAAAAGAAAAGCTGGAATTCCACTTTCTAAAAAAACGCATTTTTAGCGACCTATTTTTCTTACTTATAAAATTTGAAATTTTTCCAATTCTACGCTATAATATATACAGAAAGTCAAGGAAGACTAAAAAAAATAAAACGCTCCTAAGCTGGGAATAAGCTCCAAAAGAAAACGGCTACGGCGCATCAAGCCACTTGTCAAATTTTAGGCCGTAAATTCTTTTATCTTTATAAGGCCAAAAGGAGCAGAAAGAGGTATTTTATGACTAATCGTGAGTTCTACACTGCTATTTCCAATGGCGAGATGAATGATGAGCTGATGGCTAAGGCCACTGAGCTTATCGAGAAGATGAATGAGACCAACGCAAAGCGCGCCCAGAAGGTTCTGGAGAAGAAGCAGGCTGCCGAGGATGAGAAGGCTCCTATCCGTGAGGCTCTGCTGAATGCGATGGGCGATGAGGGTATGACTGCTTCTCAGCTCATTGAGGCCGCTGGTCTTACCAATGAGGTAAAGGTAGCATCTGTTCCTTCCCTCCTGAAGCCCTTCGTGCTGGATGGCACTGTGGAGAAGGTCGATGTAAAGGTCGAGGGCAAGAAGGGTCCTCAGCGTGGTTACGTTAAGGCCCACTAAGAAGAAAGAGAGGAGTAGGATTTATTCCTACTCCTCTATTTTTTTATTATTCTGAAAATTTGACAACGCTCTGAAAATTTGATAGAATAGAATCAAAGAAAAATTTGACACCGCGCTAAATACACTCTATAAATACACATAAGGTGTATACATAAGGTGTACACATAAAGTGTACATATTATATTTATATTTTTTATATATAAAATTTGCTTACCAATAAAATTTGCGCCAGACCCTTAACTACTCTAATTTACTTTCACAAATCCCTATCTACCTTTCCATTACTATATATGTTGCCCTTGGACGTCCATTGGCAGTACCGTTTTTATATAGCTAGTCTCTTCCTATAACTACAAAAGACTTATACGCTCTATAAGTACACCTAATGTGTACGCATTATTCTTACTTCTATTCTTACTTCTATTCTTACGCCCCTCTTTTTTTACGCCCCTTTTACTTATCCCCTCTTATCTCCCTCCTTTATAAGTACGCCTTTACTCGTACTTCTATTCGTACTCCTTTACTTTTACTCCCTCTCTTCCTACTCCCTACTATTCTCCCCCTCTATATATACACATAATATGTACGCCTTTTTTCGAAAAATTTTTCCAAAAAAATAGGTACGCTCAAAGCGTACCCAAAAATTTTCCCAAAATTTTTACTTATTATAATTACTCCTCCCCTTTACTCTTCAATAGGAAAGTAAACTCCAGCTATTCTTTCTATAAAATTTTGAACACTAAATTTTGGAGGCTTTATGAAACAATCAAAACTAATGAAAAAAATTACAACGACTTTAGAGGAGCTAAAAATCCCCTACTCTCTGAACATATCCTATCGAGATTGCCTGTCTCCTTTGGGGTATCCATTGCTGTGGAAGCTGAGGCTTACTTGGCGCGGGTCCATCGTTTTAGTTGAAGAACGATACCATGATATTTCGCGCGTTCCTAATCCCCAACGCCTACGACAAGTCAACACCATAAAAGATAACTATGCCCTTTCCAATAAAATTCCTCTACTCCTAATCTGGGACACAGACTCCTCCCTTATATCTCCTGAATGGCTCTCGCGCCAACTAAATCTAATTATAACTCAAGACTTTTGAAAAAAGACCTGCCTCAATCAGAAGTAGGTCTTTTCTTATGAATACCAAATATGACTCATACTTTATAACCCAAACTTTCAAGACATTCAACCATAAGACGGTCCATATCAATATGGCCGTTTTCTTCTGCCTGGCCTTCATTCTTTTCATAAATTTCCTGTGCCTTTTTAGCAAATTCTTCAGGTGTCATAATTACTCCTCCTTAAATCCCTTAGCAAGAACCTTTCCAATTCTTACTTGGCGCCAGCTCCTTCGCTTCTTCCAAGCTCCATAATAGCCCGCGCAATCAAAGTTTGTCATCTATCCAACCTCGCTTCTCCACTATTCCACACTTTAACAGCATTCTCCATCGTATATATCGGATCAATAACTGCCCACGCTCTGGTGCCTTTTTATCACACTTCTTATCCCACTTTGAGTACCATCCACAAGGGGTTTCATACACACAATTTTCTGTTCCTCTCATACTTTTACCTCATATTTTACAGTAGCATAGCTTCACGAGTCTTAAAAGAAGGCCCGAATCTTTGGACAGGAGTATTTGCTATACTCCAAGTACGAGTCGATTTATGTAAAACAGGATAAAAATCTCCGCTTCCACCATTCTCCATAGAAAAACACCGTTCAAGCTTTTCGTAGAGAGCGCGCCTTGTAAGAAGCTCTGCATCAGTACAGTAATTAGCGCAATTATGATATTTCCCAGTGAAACACAAAGAATTCTCTTTGAGCATCATTACATCTCCATTACCACCAATAAAATAAAAACTTCCTCCCTCTTTGACCATATAAAAAGGATTCTTCTCCTCCGCCGATGGCTTCGACTTTAGAATAATATTCCCCTCATTATCAATTACAAAACTCTCGGGAGCAAAATCATAAATCTTCCCATCAATCTCAAACTTTATATTTGCCATTTATTACTCCTCCATCTTTTGTTTCAAATCCATAATAATATCTTCAATCCGAACTGGCGCGCAATCATGCGCATCTACCTCGCAATGGTAAATCATTCCAAGTCCCCAATCTTCAAAGGGGTCTTTTGTGTGAGTATGCCCACACAAATTCACCAAACACTTCTTCAATGGCTTACCAGCATCGGCGCGCGTCGTAATCGTCGGATAGTGAGTCAAATAAAACTTATAGTCACCATAACGAAGATAGAGACTATTATTCGCCTCTACTACATTTGGAAGCCACTGACAAAAGCCCCAACGAGTATCCGTATCGTGATTCCCTCTTACAATATGAAGCCGTCCTTTCAACCTCCGAACCATTTGAAGATTTGCCTCCGGTCCCATCACCAAGTCTCCCAGCACATATACATCATCCTCGTAATCCACAATCTCATTCCACTTACGAATAATAATCTCATTCATATCTTCAACGCTTTCGAAACCTCGCGCGCCATAGATAAAGGACTTATCATGCCCGAGGTGGAGGTCACTAACAATGAAAATAGCCATCTTATTCCTCCTTTTCTGATTTATAAATCCTAATCTCCCTTCTATTCTTCAATAAGTTAGAGTTTTTGATTTCTCTTCCAGACTCTAATTGTTATCTTTCTTCTGAACATCTAATCTCCCTGAACTCTATCGAGGCTTCTCGTGAAGATTTTCCGATGGAATTATAGGTCTTCTCTTTCGATACGATTCTTGAGAATCTTTAGCACAGTAAGATAGTCGTTATTCAAACATAGATTATCTAATTGTGTTTGAAGAGCTTCCTTATCATCAGTTTCAAGACACCAAGTCTTTCTACTCTCGATGTCATCCAAAACATTATCTATCTCTTTATTGATAAAATTCTCCAGCCAAATCTTTACGGTTTCATTCATCGAAATTCTCCTTTACCAAAAAGCAGTCCGCACCAACTACCTTTTCATCAAAATCTTTTGCAATGTCTTCAAATATATCCCATGCCATAAATTTATTTACAGCACTTACTTCAACTTCACCTTCATATCCACTTTCTGTAATGTAGACGATTGTCCAAATACCCATGTCAAAATTCCTTCCTTTCAAATCTCACCAAGTCTATCTGTCACTTCTTCAAATGGAAGTACTGGTTCGTAACCCATTTCATCTACAAGAGCCAGAATTTCATTCTTGTTTATGTCATCCTCATAGCTTTCTTCGTCCGTTTTACAACCAAACATATGGAGATGCCCATTAAAGTATATATCGGTATCGGTGATTTCGACGGTGAACTTTTTCATTTTACTTCAAATTCTCCAAACCTTCAATAGTTCTCAGCGCTTTACAGATGAGATCCCAACTCTCCTGATAAGTCTGCGCGCCGTTTACGAACGGAGGGTGAGGAACTCTGGAGTTCAACTTAGCATAGGAAGTCTCGTAATGAGGATTCGTAGTAGTAGGGAGCATTGCCAAACGATACTGGAGATACATAACCTTCTTGATGTAATGATAACGAGTCATATTTTTATCTTCCTTTCTTACTTTCTATATATAGTATACTATAAATACAGGAAAATTTCAAATTATAAAAATAGACTACGCAGGCATCTGCGTAGTCGTTTCTTTTACTTATTTTTGGGACTATTTAGACGATAACCTCGCTTCTTACACCGCGCGGTAGCCTCATCAATGGTCTGACGATGGATAGAAGAAATCTTGGAAAGAGCTCCTGACTTCAAAAACTGATTCAGGTTCAAAGGAAGATAGTTATGACAATCAGCGCAGACGTTATAGTGGCATTCGTCATTTTTATGACTGCGCGCATGAATATGGCCATGGACATTATAGGCCCAGCCGGCGCAATCAATAGGTTCATGAGACAACATAAGCTTTGGAGAAATCATAACTGGACCTTCGTACACTTCATCAAAGAGCCGATTATCAGCACAGGCTTCCCAGCAAGGAGAATTGTCAAGGAAATCATAACTATCAATAATGGAGTAAGCACAATTAGGATAGAGGCGCTTCATTTCATCTAATGCTTCGTGCTTCTGGAACAGGCCCTTATCGAACTTCTGCTTGAAAATATGACGCTGATAGTTAGATGCGCCAGAATCATGATTACCCATAACCAAAACTTTATTTCCCCTCAAGAAAGGAACATAAGAGAGCGCGCCGACATCGCCAAGACAAATAAGCGTATCGCACTTCCCAACTTTGGAGTTGATACGGCGCACCAGTTCGTCCGCAGAGGGCCGGTCGTCATAAACATTTACGAGGTCCTCATCCTCGAAATGAGGGTCGCTAAAAATCCAAATTGTACCCTTTTCGCTCCACTTTTGGAACGGCTTATATAGACTTTCAATCATTTAAATCGGCTCTCCTTTCATCTTAGCACCGCAGTTGGGGCAGTAGTTACAAGCCCAATATTCGATTACATCCGCTTGCACATCATATGGACAAGTCATTCTACACTCCGAGCACGAGTAAAGCCCACTTTGCTTCTCCCACCGCCCATGACGCACCGGCGCAACGTCAGCTGAAGGTAAATTTTCCACATATTCCAACACCGATTCAATGCCATTTATAAAATGCCCATTCGCGTGCTCCTTGTCGCAATGGCCTTTCCGGATTGGAAACTTCATTATCGCTTTCCTATTAATGTATTCAGTCATTGTCAGCACCTCCTGCATCCATTACTTCACCAACCTCCATCCATTCTTTCTAATAATCCTCTCCATGTTTTCTCTTCCTACTGGATTCATGGTATGAAGATGGAAAAAATATCCAGTATCTACAATTCCTGCCTGTTCGAGCCAGTCCAAAACGCGAACATAATCCCCTCCATCTGCCCCGAAGTCGCCCGCATCATGGTCAAGACTAATATAGATAGCGTCAGTGGCGAAACTTCTATCATAGCACTTGATTGCGGTAATCGCTTCTTTTACAGAATGAGCCCACAGCCATTTATCACAAGGTGGAGTTCTAATGTCATCAACCCAAAGGAACATTAGTAGTCCTCCTCTCGCGCCGGCTTCGCAATGGCTTGCGCGTCCCATACATCAATTGCAAAAGTTCGGTCTCGAATATCCTCATCTACATCAAATATATCGAGAAGTCGCGCCCAGTCCTCGGCACAAAAATCCGTCTTATGAAGCCAAGCACTACGAACTTTTTGAGTATCTACCATTAGAATTCTCCTTTCTTAGTTACTATCTCCACAAATCTCATGACTAATATCTACCCAACGATCAGGGATAACAATGGGGTCTTCCTTAAGCGTATCCGGCGCGGACTCATAGATTTCGCTAATATCGAAGATACCTCCACAACATCCGCAGATAATTTCGTCCCGATAGGCGATACCACCAAGATAGTTTCCGCTGTCATAGTCCCAAAACTTTACCTGGGTAGGAACATCAAAATAGTTATACTTCATAATAAGTTCTCCTTTCTCAACACAGGTCAATTCCATCAACGATATCATCAGACTCCCAAAGATTTTCAAACTCCTCACAAGACTGAATAGCAGATGCGTGAAGACTCATATTACTTAGAGTTTCAAACCATCCTACTACTACTACATCATTCTCAATATCCTCAAAGTGAGCCGTCTTTACCTCATAATCAGAGAGATGACTCCTACAGAGCGAATTCAGAAAATACACAAGAGAGACACACTCATAGTTCTTCCCAAACTTTACCACCACGTCTTTGGACTTATAACCCTCGTCGAGAATAATAGCCTTAATCATTTTGAAACTCCTTTCTCTCTCACTTTCTATATATATTATATAGCTTTTTTGGGAAAATTTCAAATTTATTTTTCTTTGTGCACGGGACAAATTGACACAAAATCGGGCTAATTTGACACATTGCGGGACAATTTGAACCGCAAACGGGTCAATTTGACACAGAAAATCGGGTCATTTTGACACAAAGTGGGTCATTTTGACCCGTCAGCGGGACAATTTGTGTTGAGTATATATAATATAAAATATATACAAAAAAAAATAAAAGTCAAAAATAAAAAAATAGGTCAAAAGACAGATGGCAAACCCATCTGTTTACTTCGTAAAATTATCTCTTGGAATTTGGAAAAAAGTCAAGCAATCCTCTTCTTCAACTAAATACCCTTTATCAAATAATTCTTCGATACCTCGCCTTACGCTTGTTCGACTATCTGTTTTTATCTCATAAAAATTTAGTATTGCTTGGGGAGATAAACTAATCTCAAAATCTTCCTTATTTTTATTTAGATAAAGCCAGACTTTCAATCCCCATTGACTAAGATTACAGATAGTAGGTAAAATTTCTGTAGGTATCCGTTGATAAGAAGTGCCGTTAGAAATTGGTACTTTAGCTCCGATCCTTATTGATTTTTGATTTGGATACTTTTTCTTTTCCATTGTTTCTCTCCTGCTTATGTTTGCTTATGTAGCTTTTTACAGCTTTGCTTAATTCCTCAGTGTTTTCAAAATAGTAGACATCTTCCTCTGGTTGTTTGTAATTAGGTGCTGTCTTTTTTATCTGAAAACCTTGGGTTCTAAGATAGTAAGCTAATGTTTTAGAATATACGCAAAAATCCATTAGTTCTCTCCTTATTTACTATGCTTCTCAAAAAATTCTTCCAGAGCTTCCCTCAAAATATCACTGACTTTCATATCATTTTCTCGCGCGAATTTTACTAACTTTTCCTTTTGTTCATCAGTCAAATAGGTCCGCGCGGGATTAGTATACATAGGTTTCATTCTTTCACCTCCCAATTATAAGTAAGCCTACTCAGCCGTTTGTCCTAAAAAATGAGCTAAAATGCTAAAAAGAAAAGACAGGACTCGCGCCCTGTCCTCTCCCTTACTGAATACTACCCGTCACATCCACGCCATTCAAACTTACATAAATCAAAGTTCCAGTAGCATCACAAATTCCAACTACTGCATCCATACCAACAACTTCTTTGCAAGCAACACTCAAATCATTATATCCCTCATCTAGTCCAATAAGATAAATTGTTTCAGTAGTTAGTCCAGGTTCGAGAATTACTACTTGATATCTACCATCAGCAATTCCAGTTAGAACTCGTTCTCCGTAAGTCTCTTCCAGAAGCTTATCGCACTTCTGTACCATTACGGCGGTAGTATCTGTCTCAGGAGGAGGCTTAACTTCAGTAGTTTCCTTCGAACCACAACCTACCATAACTACAATCATCATAAGCGTCAGGACCATACTAATAATCTTCTTCATTTCTTCTAATCCTTTCTTTGTTTTTTAGTCCATAAATATCAATAAACTTTCCGTTCTTCATCTCAGTATACCAATACTGGTCGCTATGGTAAAAAATTCTAACTCTAATAGGCGTCCCATCACTATCAAAAAGCTCCTTAGAAATTACCAGACGCCCATATCTCAAAAGGTCTCTTCCAATTTCTTCCATCTTAGACTTCTCCAAATGCGCTTGTCTCTGTGAGTTCATCTACTGCCTTTAGAAGAACTCCATTCATCTGCCGATGATGTTCAGTTGCCTTTAGGAGACTCTTAATAGTTGCTTGCAGACTGCGGAGCTGGCGGGCTCCCTCAAGCAGAACAGTATTACACTCCTCCAACGAACCACCGCAAGGACAAAACTGACACTCATTTCTACTCGCACAATATTCCAAAGTATCACAAATCAACTTAATATTCATCTATCTTACTTCTCCTTATTCAGCCAATAAACTGTTTTTCCATACTCATTCTTTGAGGAACTTGCCTGGCCTCTTGCAACCATCGCGCGCATTGTACCCGAAACCTGTGCGGGACTTACCTTGAATTGATACATTTGCATTGCCATTCCAGCGATTCGTTCTGCTGTCTGACAACTAAGTCTCTCCAAAACTCCAACAATAGCTTCTTGCTTAGTCATTCTTATACACCGCCTTTGTGGTTCGAATTTCCTGGTCAGCAATCTCATCGATAGAATCAGCACCAAGGTCATTGCAATAGTCTTCATAACTATAAACATACCAGTTCCAATTATCTACCCCACCCCGTTCAAGTGCGCGATAGCAATTAGCCTCGAACACAAGAGACTTAAAGTATTCAGTATCAAAAAATTCTTGAAGCGTCATCAAATATCCTCCTGGTCGCAACCATAACCCTCAAAGTATCCGTCCTCAATCAGTTCTTCCTCATAATTCTCATAGAGCGCGATAGTCATATTCAAAATATCATTGCCATAATACTTCTCGACGACCTGCGCGCCCTCTGCGAAAGTTGAACCATTCGCCCAGCCTTTGTAAATGCGCTCCTTTTTTTCATCTTCATCCCAATAGGTTACTTTATAACGAACCATTTGACTTCTCCTTTCTCAATAAACCATCTCGGCAGGCACGTAGCCTTCTTTGAGAATTGTCCCCATCGCCTTATAGTGCATAAGGCCCGACTTACCCTTGCTCTTTACCACAAGACCCTTATCAACTAGCTCGTTCAAAATTCGAGCCATCTTTTGAGGAGTAACATCAACCAAATCTAAATCGCCTTGCTGAATTTCTTTACTGGTCATATCTCTCTGCGCTTCTGCTAGCACAATCATTGCTTTTGCAGTCCAACGCTGAGTTAGCTCCTTACTATATTTGGAACGAGTATAGGACATTACTGGCGCGCCTCCTTTACTCCACAAAGTTGAAGCGATACTGTCTCACAATAGTCAGAACGATTAAACTCAGAAATCTCGTCATTGATTTCATCAGTGTCCCAGCTACAATCGTCTCCAATATATGTAATATAATTGATTCCTGCCTGTTTTGCCTCATCATAATCTTCATATACTTCAACAGTACCAGCAATACGATAACTTAAAACCCAAACCTGCCTCACTCTCAGCATACTCAAATCCCCTTTCTCATTTTCTATATATATTATATCCTATATTTAGAAAATTTTCAAGTTCTCTTCTGAAAATACTGTTCAAAATCTTCCTGAGAAGCGTCGGAATAGTTTAGTGGGCAGGAGTCTTTCCATTGAAATTCTTCCGAAGTCATAAGCTCACTTCTTTTTGCTTTGAAAAAAACTCCACTCCGATTTTCTCTACCAGTCATTTGAGAGAATAAATGAAAAGCATTATCATAGTAGTCATGAGGATCTACAGCATAAAAGGTTAGCTTATACACCTTAGCCATTACTCATTATCCTCCCATATCAATTCTTTCTTAGCCAGCGCGGGGTCTGCATAGTCAAACTCCAGACAATAAATACCAAGAGACTTTTCATCGCACCAAAACTTCATTACATACCCAGCGCGCGTCAAAATTTTTATTAGAGAAGTAATGTCCTCCCACATTTCTTTTTCGGATTCGTACTCGGTCTTATCAAAAGTTATCTCACTCATTTCCCATTCTCCTTAGTCCCAAAAGTGATAAAAGTTTTTACAGAATAAGTCGAAAAATTCCTCTTTCGCATTATCCATCATTGTGTGCTGTTCCTCAAAACTTATGTTATCATACATCTTATCATCTTCATCCATAAAATTGAGGAGCGTTAACATTCGATTGAGAATTCGGCGCCACTCTCGCTGGTTTTCTTCATCAGTTCTGTCTACATTGAGAATAGGGTAGCCCCAGCTATTATCCCTAAATTCTACCAAAATCTGTTTCATCATCTCAATAAAATAACTATCGAATGACCATCGCGCTGTCTGAGAAAATCCGTGTTTGAAGAAATAATAAAGACGAGAAGGAATATACTTTATATCTCTAATTTTGAATCGAAGACAGCCTCGAAAAAGTCCATAAAAAGGACTTGTTATTTTTTGCTTACTCATTACGCCCTCCACACTTCTCACAAACATGGGTTCCTTCTGGAACAGGAGCTCCACAAGCTACACAGGTATCAGTATTACTGGTTCGCTTCATCTCACAGCCAATGAAGTTAACTTTTCTGCTCCAGTAGCAAGAGTCCTTTAACAGACAATCATCACAAATCATTATTATTCTCCTTTCGATAGCTCAAGCAACTTTTATTTTGCATAAATTTCAAAACTGCTTAGTGCTGGCCCCGCGGTCATTGTATTACGGCTAAACAACCGCAAATAGCCACAAGGCAAACAGTCAATACTCCAACCTTTCGGCTCGATACGGCTCGGAAATTCGCCGACTCGCCAATTTCCGTATCCGCCAAATCCGTCAAGGTTCAATACGTCGGAGTAACCGGAAAGTCTGCAAATTGGCTCGCCATCTTTGCTAACTGCCACAAAGTCCATACACATCCATCCACTGTCATGCGCATAGTCCTGCGGGATAATAACCAACGCACTAAATTCTCCAATATCTCTTGACCATTCGCCTCTTTCAGGTACTTTTTCAAAATCTTCCTTTGTCATGTCAAAAACGTTCATTCTTCCTTTATCTCCATTCCTTTAACACGCGCTTATTGTAACTGTCCTGCTTTTCCATTATTTTCATCATATGTCCACATATAATCATGAGTAATTAAGGGCTTATTCTCATCATAAGTAAATAAATGTGCGCGAATGGTTGCCGTTGCAAATTTAATATGATTTTTTGTTTTGTGAGAAACAAAAGTATAAACCACTCTAAAGCTATCTGATTTAACTTCAAAGATTTCAGCACCTTTAGCAGACTTAGAAATATAATCAAAAGCATCGGAAAAAGTTTGGAATAGTTTTTCATGGCCTTCAGTATAATCTTTTATTACCACAGTAAAAAGACCAAATTGTCTTGCAGGTATGTCTCTCATTTGCCTATCTCCTTTCAGCACTAATATTTATTTCCCTTTTTTCTATATATATTATATCAAAAATTTAGAAAAAATCAAATAAAAAAAACTCCCCAGGTTTTAACCTGGGGAGCACTTTTTAACCTAAAATTTCATTTACTCTCTTTTGTACTGCCTCATAATCATAACCAGCAGCAGTTAGTCTATTCTTACGGTCTGCGCCATTGCCCCATTTACCAGCAATAACTTCTCTTGCGACCTCATCAATGCTCTTTTTCGCAGGAGCAGACAGTAGCTTGTTCACATAATTTTGTACTTCGTCGTAGTTATATCCGGCGGCGGTTAGCCTGTTCTTTCTGTCCTGACCATTGCCCCACTTACCTTCAATGACTTCCTGAGCAATCACAGCAACTGACTTCTTTGCAGGAGCAGCTTTTGGATATACAACGTTACCATTGCTATCAAATACCTTATAGCCTTCCTTGCAAGCGCGAATAGCATTGTCAAGTATTGCAAATGCACCAATCTGAGAAGAAGCATCTCCCCAGCTCTTACGTACACGATATAACTCATCTTTAGAAGGAGCAGGCGTTGGTTTTGGAGTAGGGGCAGGAGCAGGATTTGCCGTCTTATAAGTCACACCAAAGTAATTGCAAATACCATGAGCGATAGCCTCACCAATATCAGTGGTATGCTCCACAATCCACTTTGCTACACTTGGAACATCATGGAACTCACACTCAATATAAGCAGTAGGAGCATTTGGCACACGAATTTCATATAGTTGCGGATTAACTGAAATATTCTCACTCTTGCCGGGAGTCAAAGGTGCAAGTACACTAAAAATAGCCTTACAAGCCTTCATACCTTTACCGCTTGCGTCATGGCAGAACATACGAGTGCCACTCACTTTACCATTATAAGCATTGGTATGAATACAAACATGTAAATCTGCACCAAAAGCATCAGAAGCTTGACACTTACTAGCCATCGTACCTTCATGCTGTAGCTTTACAGAGATGCCACAACGCTCAAGTGCAGCCTTACAAGCATTGGCAATCTTGCCACATTGAACACCTTCGGTAGTATTGCCCCATGCGTAGGCATTATTGAATTGTTCGCTTGGGGATAAAAAAACTTTTGCCATAAAAAGCACTCTCCTTTTATTATTTTAATCTAAAACTCTGTAGTAGCAAATCCTACAGAAGGTTTTACCAAACATACCAGTGGTATGTCTTATTTGGAATAAGATAAACTGTTGCGGAAGTAGCAGTACGAAAAACTGCCACTTGAAAAGTAGTTGAATTAGCATTTGCTATGAAGGAAGTCATTGCTCCTGAACTGGTAATGCTATTCGTTCCAAACATAAATCCATATTTATTATTATTATACACCGCACCAAACTGGGTATTAGTAGTACCAAAAGCAAAGTATAATCCATCTGGAGGTGTCATAGTCATACTATCCATCGGATAATAAATTAAGATTCCTGATGGGGTTTTCCCCAAATTGTGAGTAATAGTTTGAATCGCTGAAGATGTAGGCTTAAAAGTTCCAGATAGTACAGATGCGCCAGCACTTATACTCTCAATCTTCGATGCAAACTCATTTAGTGGAAAAGTTCCAGTTATTCCTGCTTTTGAACGAATTGCATTTGCAACCCCAGTCAATGTGCTTCCTTTTACTAAATATTCTTGTTCTGCCATTAGAAATTCACTCCTTCACCACTAGGCACAGATTCCCATGCAGGTTTGCCAGCAGAATTTACTCGAAGAAACTTACCAGTATCAGAGGTGGTGGTATTTAAAAGATATTTGAAAACTTCATAGATAGCTCCCGAACAAACAAAACCAGCCTCACCTGGGGCAATAGACCCAGTTTCATTGATGAAAGGCTTTGCGTTTTCCCAATCAAGATCGGGTGGGTCTCCATTGCTGCTTCCAGTATATAAGTAAAACTTTCCACTTCCATCAATTACAACATCATTTGCTTGATAGTTTCCAGAACTTATCCACTCACCCTTATACTGAAGTTCATTACCAGTCGCACCACTCCCAACTCCAAGGTCACTCTTCAAATGTTCCAAGGTTCTATAGTAAACCCATCCGTTAGAATCTAAAACAGGAATCTTCGTTGGAGTTGTCGAAAGTTCGGATGCATCAGTTGTCTGTAACCATGTACCAGTAATATACTTACCAGTCAAGTTACCAGTCAAAGTGCCGCCAGAGGTAGATAATTTCCCATCGAGCGCGGACTTTATAACTTTGTTTTGAACTGGATTCGTAGACGTAGAGCTTAGGGCAGAATCTATTGTAATAGATGAGCCGCCACCAGACCCGGAAGGCACATTTAGTAATTGACTATAATCAACTTTAACCTCATCTCCCAATTTCATAGGTGTACCCACCCACACCTGTTTGTTAACGATTTCCTCGTTGACTGTGACAATCACCGGGCCGCTGGTATTGGGCATGCCGGAGAAATAGAGGTACGCAACACTGTTAAGAGAGCGACCAGCGCTGTCTTTCGCTGGAATGGTGAAAGAGGTGGTCAGCGCGTTTTGGTCAATGGTGGCGTTCCAGACGTCAGCGGCTGATTTGACAAAGTTGGTGCCGTTAGTACCACCAATAAAGTTTTTATTTGCATTGGCAAAGCCAACGTAGTTTTCACTTGTTGCCGCTATATACAGGCCACTAATTCGTATAACGTCACCAACCTTTACACCAGGAATAAAGCCAGAAGATGTTACAGTTATTGCCGAGGCCATGCCGGGAGGAGAATTCAGCTTTCCGGCCCCGTAGCGCATACCCGGTATCGTGCCATGGGCCGTCAGAGCATTCCCGGATGGCGGAGTCACAGCATTAGGCAGCACGTTAGTGTAATTGGGCTGAGTCTCATAGTGCCCCTCTGCGGGCTGGATAAAGGTGGTTTTGGCCGGGGTGACGCTGGCGTCCGGCACAGTGAAAGCGATGGTTGGCGTCAGGCCATCGGCGGTGTACTTGTAGAAGC
>ERZ779746.621-NODE-621-length-17304-cov-6.672909_pt1 | contig 17304 bp, 9 predicted proteins | sample MGYA00511888_ERZ779746 | MGnify/ENA primary metagenome ERZ779746 (study PRJEB29588, sample SAMEA1964695) | human gut metagenome | biome: human gut; feature: human-associated habitat; material: faeces | place: Denmark | collected 2008/2010 ... | reverse complement strand
TCGAAGAGAGAGAGAGAAGCCGAGAGTGAGAAAACTCCGAAAATAGTTTTTATCAAGAATTTTAGACCAAGGATCTTTAAGGCTACCACCAACAAGGCTACGTTGATGACAAAATAAGATACGGATACCGGGATCAATCCATTGGAGGCAAAGAAGATCAACGCACAGATACCACTTACCCCACCTGTCACGATCTCGTTGGAAAGGATAAAGGCGTTGAATCCGAATCCGTATAATAAAGTTCCGAACAGGATCATTAGATAATCCTGTACGGAAAAATAGATTTTTGTGAGTTTTAAGTTCATCCCACTACGATATTAACGATTTTGCCGGGAACGACAATTACCTTCTTAACGGTCTTGCCTTCCATCCACTTCGCTGAGTTCTCATGGCTCAAGGCCGCCTTCCCAGCGTCTTCACGGGAGATATCTGCCGGAAGTTCGAGGTTGAAACGGGCTTTACCATTGAATGAGATGACGTAGGTAACTGATTTTTCTACCAGATACTCTTCGTTATGTTCCGGCCACTGGGCATCGCAGATGGTCGTATCATGTCCTAATTGATGCCATAGCTCTTCCGTGATGTGGGGAGCGAACGGAGCCAATAAGGTGATCAGCGGCTCCAAGATGGCGCGCTTGCTGCATTTTAAGCTCGTTAACTCGTTCACGCAAATCATGAAGGCGCTAATGGACGTGGTGTATGAGAAATGCTCGATGTCGAACGTTACTTTCTTGATCAGCTTATGCAAGGATTTCAATTCGTCGGCCGTAGGCTCGGCATCGGTAACTTGTAGGGTATCCGTATTGCCGAAGAACAAGCCCCAAAGCTTCTTTAAGAAACGGTGTACGCCGTCGATACCGTTCGTATCCCAAGGCTTGGATTGCTCCAGCGGGCCTAGGAACATCTCGTACAAACGTAGGGTATCGGCACCATATTTCTCAACGATCATATCCGGGTTCACTACGTTGAACATGGATTTGGACATCTTCTCGACTGCCCATCCGCAGATATATTTACCATCTTCCAATACGAACTCCGCGTCGTTGTATTCCGGACGCCAGTTCTTGAAAGCCTCTATATCCAACAGATCGTTAGATACGATATTTACGTCTACATGGATAGGGGTGACCTCGTATTGGTCTTTCAAGTTCAAGGAAACGAATTTATTGGTTCCGTTGATGCGGTACACGAAGTTCGAGCGTCCTTGGATCATACCTTGGTTGATCAATTTCTTGAACGGCTCTTCCTCGCAAACGATACCCAAGTCGAACAAGAACTTATTCCAGAAACGGCTGTAAATCAAGTGGCCGGTAGCGTGTTCCGTACCACCGATATATAAATCCACGTTTCTCCAATATTCATCCACGTCTTTAGCTACCAAGGCTTTATCATTACGCGGGTCCATATAGCGCAAATAATAAGCGGAAGAACCGGCGAAGCCCGGCATCGTACAAAGCTCCAGCGGGAAGATCGTCTGGTTATCGATCTTCGATACCTCGGTGACTTTTTGGTTTACCGTGTCCCAAGCCCATTTAACGGCGTGTCCTAATGGAGGCTCGCCCGTCTCGGTAGGCAAGAATTTATCTACTTCCGGCAGCAACAAGGGCAGACATTCTTCCGGCAACATCTGAGGCATGCCATCGGCGTCGTAATATACCGGGAACGGTTCGCCCCAATAACGCTGGCGGCTGAAAATAGCGTCGCGCAAGCGGTAGTTTATCTTCACACGTCCCAAATCGTGATCTTTTACGTATTTCTTGGTAGCGGCTATCGCTTCCTTGATCGTCAGTCCGTTCAAGGAAAGATCGCAATAAGGAGTAACGCCGGCTCTCGGAGAATTGCATACGATACCTTCCTTGGCATCGAAACTTTCCTCGCTTACGTCGCAACCTTCCACCAAGGGGCGGATTTCCAGTCCGAAATGCTTGGCAAAAGCATAGTCGCGGCTATCGTGGGCGGGTACGGCCATGATGGCTCCTGTTCCGTATCCTGCCAATACGTAATCGCTGATCCAGATGGGCACTGCTTCACCTGTAAACGGATTGATGGCATACGAACCGCTGAATACACCGGTAACGCTGCGGTCGGCAATACGTTCACGTTCCGTACGTTTCTTGGTGCGGTCCAGATAGGCTTCCACTTCGGCTTTCTGTGCTTCAGTAGTAAGTTGGGGAACCAGTTCGCTTTCGGGCGCCAGTACCATGAAGGTTACACCGAACATGGTATCTGCACGGGTAGTAAAGATAGTGAATTCAATATCACTGTCTTTCACTTTGAATTGTACTTCCGTACCTTCCGAGCGTCCAATCCAGTTACGCTGTGTTTCTTTCAGTGAATCAGTCCAGTCCACAGTGTCCAGTCCGTCCAGCAGCCGTTGTGCGTAAGCCGATACGCGTAAACACCATTGGCGCATTTTTTTCTGAACGACGGGGAAACCGCCGCGTTCCGAAACGCCATCCACCACTTCGTCATTGGCAAGAACAGTTCCTAGTTGCGGGCACCAGTTCACCATGGTTTCTCCCAAATAGGCAATGCGGTAGTTCATCAGGATTTCCTGTTGTTCTTTTTCGCTTTTGGCATTCCATTCTTCGGCTGTAAAGCTGAGTTCTTCGCTGCAAGCCGCATTCAGTCCTTCGTTGCCATATCGGGCAAATGCTTCCGTTAGTTCGCTGATGGGGCGTGCCTGCTGTGTATCGTTACAATAATAGCTGTTGAACATTTGTTGGAAAGCCCACTGAGTCCAATGGTAATATCCTGGTTCACAAGTACGTACTTCACGGTTCCAATCAAAAGAGAAGCCGATTTTGTCCAACTGTTCACGATAGCGGTTGATATTGTTCACAGTGGTGATGGCAGGGTGTTGTCCGGTTTGTATAGCGTATTGTTCTGCAGGAAGTCCATATGCGTCATATCCCATCGGGTTCAGCACGTTGAAACCTTGCAAGCGTTTGTAACGGGCGTAAATATCACTGGCTATGTATCCCAACGGATGTCCTACGTGCAATCCGGCTCCCGACGGATAAGGGAACATATTCAATACGTAGAATTTCTTTTTGCTTTCGTCTTCAGTCACTTGATAGGTATGGTTCTCTGCCCATCTTTGCTGCCATTTCTTTTCAATCTCTCTGAAATTGTATTCCATGATCTATTTTTTGTTATTTAATATCTTTGTTATTAAGTGATTGCAAAGATAATGAAAGTCGGGGAGATATATGGAAAGAACAGAAATAAAAAACTTCTTGTTATGTATATAGATTTCTTTTTGATGACACTTTTTGGAGGAATATATAATATATATACCTCCAAAAATTATTATATTTATTTGTACAAATAGCAATTGTACGATATATAGGCGGTAAGATTAGAAGATTTATAATGATGCAGCCGAAAGATTATAGTTCTTTCGGCTGCATCATTTATATGTTTAATTTACGGGCTTTTTATTCCACTCCCAAATCTTTATAAGTTCTCGGAGCCGGAACAGAAGGTAACGGTTTGCGATCCTTCAGCTCTTGTAGAATTACTTCAATAGCTTTATTCAACTGCTGGTCTTCACCTGACTGTTCTTTTACCGGATCATTATCAATCAGAATATCAGGGTCCACTCCATGATTTTCTACTATCCATTGACCGGTCTTTGCATCATAATTGGTAAAGAACGGAACACGCACATCCGTACCATCCATATAAGGTAACGGACCACTGATACCGACAATGCCACCCCATGTACGAGTACCGATAACTTTACCGATCTTATTTGCCTTGAAACTCCATGGGAACAAGTCACCGTCTGAAGCCGAGTATTTATTGATCAGCAATACTTTCGGCCCCACTAGTGTTGCATCAGGAATGGTACCGATTTTAGTTGATCCACGACGCATGGTCAGGCGATAGGGTTCACGAAGCAAACGTTCGATAATCATTGGAGATACATTACCACCTCCATTGGCACGGTCATCAATAATCAAGGCTTCTTTATCGAGTTGGGGATAGAAGTAGCGGGCGAATTCATTCAGGCCGTCCGGTCCCATATCGGGAATGTAGACATAGCCTACACGGCCATTAGTTGCTTCTTCCACTTTTTTGATATTATTCTGTACCCAGTTATAATGATACAATGGGTATTCATTGTCTAATGGTTTAATGACTACTTTACGTGCTCCTTTACTTGATGCGGTACGGTTTATGCTTAGTTCAGTCAAGACATTGGCTTTGCCTGCCAGCAGACTGTAAATGTTATCAACAGTAGCTGTTGAAATGCCATCAATAGCTGTGATATAATCTCCTTCTTTTACTCCGATACCCGGTTCTGTAAGGGGAGAACGCAGTTTCTGACTGTAAATTGCACCCGGTAGAATTTTGTCAATACGGTAGAAGCCACCCTTGTCACGACTCAGTTCAGCTCCCAGTAATCCCATTGGAATACGTTCGGGACCTTTTATTTCACCCGGACTCACATAAGCGTGTCCGCAAGCCAGCTCGGCAATCATCTCACCGATGATATAGTTCAAGTCCAGACGGGTTTTTGCATGGGGAACTAATACAGCATATTTTTCTTTAATCGCATTCCAGTCTGCTCCATGCATATTTTCCAGATAGAATCCGTCACGGAAAGCCCGCCATGTTTCATCGAATATCTGAGCCCATTCCTGACTGTAGTCAATGGGAGCAATCATGTCGTCCAAGTTGACGTTCTCTTCCAATGAGGCTTTAGTGCATGGAAAATCACAGATATACAGATTATTTCCTTTAAAGAACAATGCTTTCCTATGATTGGCAGCTACATCCATATATGCTCCTTCGGCCACGGTTTCTTCTTTTTGTTCGGTCAAATCATATACTTTGGTACTTCTACCACTGGCATACCACACTTTTTTACCGTCTGAATAGAAATTATCGTAGTTACCTGCTTGTAAAGGCAGTTTAATCAGTCTTCCGGGCAAGCCTTCCGGATCAATTTTAACTGCATTATTTGTGGCTTCCGTTTTTTTATTGACAGCATCAGTTGCCTGTTGTTCTATGCTGACCATTTCATCCGAAGGTAATAAAGGTGATGGCGTATCATTGGCGAGCATGGCCATATAGACTCCTCCCATACGATTATAGGCATGGTTCCACTCTGTCTGGCTGTAAATGGGATTAAAATCTCTTTCGGAACTGAATATGAGGTATTTTCCATCTGTGCTGAAAACAGGTGAAGAAGAATTGTACCATTTTTCGGTTACCGGATATTCCTTACCTGAAGTCAGATGGTATACATAAATGACACTCATGTTATTAGCTCCGGATTTAGTATAGGTAATCCACTGGCTGTCTGGTGAATAGTTTACTTCATAGAACTCTCCTTCCGGATTCTGCATGACAGTCCGTTTCGCTTTTGAGGCAATATCAACTTCTACGATACGGTTTTTACGGTCGGTATAAAGTATTTTCTTGCTGTCCGGGCTCCACATCAGTTGGCGGATATAAGTATCATTGTTTTGGGTCAGTTGGATGGGATCACCCCCTTCGATAGATTGCAGCCAGATTTCAGTTTCACCGGTACGGTCACTGATATAGGCTATTTGTTTACCGTTCGGACTCCATTCCCCTTCCCGTTCATTGGCTCCCGGGGTGCGGGTGATATCACGGGTTACCCCTTTTTCGGCAGGAACATCGAATACCTCTCCGCGGGCAGTTACTGCCAGGCGGTGCCCATCCGGTGAAAGACTGGCGGCAGTCAGGTTATCTGCTACCCGTTTCATTTCTTTTCGGGCATAGATATTGTCTGAAGTCAGCGTGATGGAGATTTTTTCTGATTTGCGCGTTTTAGGATCCAGTTTATAGAGGTATCCTCCATGTTCGTAGACAATAATTTGTCCGTTACTGCTGGGGAATTTTACATCATAATCCGTATAGTGGGTTACTTTTTCAGTTTGTTTGGTCCGGATATTATAAACAAAGATATTCATGGTGCGATCCCGATCGGAAATAAAGTAGATTTCCTCTCCTATCCACATAGGGATAATATCTTGTGCAATATTATTGGTGATATTCTCTACTTTCTTGGCAGCCGGATCATAAATCCAAATGTCATCTGCCATGCCACCGCGATAATATTTCCAATTACGGAATTCTCGCATAACCCGGTTGTAAGCCAGCTTTTTTCCATCGGGGGAATAGCTGCAAAAACCTCCTTCGGGTAATGGAATCACTTCTGACATTCCTCCGTTTTTCGATATACTCCACAGCTTGCCATCGAAACCGTCACTGATACGATTGCGGTAGACTATGTTTTTTCCATCTGGTGTCCAAGTCATTACAATGTTATTGGGACCCATTCGGTCTCCTAAGTCATCCCGGCTGTTTGTTGCTGTATAGGTAAGCCGTTGGGGTTCGCCTCCATCGGTTGGAATCAGATATACTTCAGTGTTACCGTCATATTGACCGGTGAAAGCAATTGATTTTCCATCCGGAGAAAAACGTGCGAACATTTCATAACCGATATGAGAAGTCAGCTTTTGTGCTTCTCCTCCATTCAAAGGTGCTTTGTACAGATCTCCGGCGTAAGAAAAGACAATGTCGGAGCCATTGGTAGCGGGGAAACGGAGTAACCTAGCCTCATCGGCATGTCCGGTGAAAGCTGTTCCTGCCAGTAACAGGGAGAATAATAGCTTTTTGTTCATTTTATTTAGGGTTTGATTTTCGTCGGAAACAAAGTTAGGTATTATTCTTCAGATTATGAGCTGGAACTTATTTCTTTTTTCAGTTGATTATTACTAGAGTTTTTTAATAAGAAATAGTTTTATTGGCATGATGTTTTTAAGAAATGCTATATTTGCAATATTAATAGTCTTAATAAAGATGGATGCAAGTATAGTAGATAAAGATTTGATTGAAAGAATAAACAAAGGAGAAGAAAAAGCTTTTGAGGTTTTATATAATAGCTATTTTGTCTATCTCTGTGCTTGTGCTAATTCTTATATCTTTAACCCTGTGGAAGCGCAAGATATAGTTAATGAAACTTTTGCTAAAATATGGTATAGGCGTGGTGAGTTATCTTTTCCTATTCATGCTTATTTGATACGTGCTATTCAGAACGGGTGTTTGAATTACCTCCGTTCGCTTCACAGCCGTGAAAGAATTATAGATGAATACCGTGAAGCATTACTTGAGTATCAAGAAGAATTTTGTGCTTCCGAGTGTTCGCCTTTGCAAGAAATGGAATTAGCTGATTTGGAAAAATCAGTCCAAAATATAGTGTCTTCCTTGCCTGATAAATGCAGGTTCATTTTTGAGCAATATCTTTATTCCAATCTGACTCCTCAAGAGATTGCAGATAAAAATAATATTTCAGTCAATACAGTCAGAGTACATGTAAAAAATGCCATGGATAAAATAAGAGAAAAGGTGGGATCTAGAGTAGGGATTCTATTATTTTTTCTTTTCTAAAAAAAGAATGAAAAAAATCTGTTTTTGGCTTAAATGTTTTGTCTGTTGCTTGTGTATTATCTATAGTAGATAATTCCAAAGATATAAAATGAACAGCCAAATAGATGAATTTGAACGAATAATGCTGGATTATCTGAAAGGCGAAATCTCGTCTGAAGATATGCAGAAACTAACTATATTACTGAAAAGAGAGAATGCTTGTCGCGAAAAATATCGTGAAATAGCCCGTTCTTATGCATTGGCATCCTCTTCTTGGTTTGCACGCAGGAAAGAGCAAAACTTTGAGCAATTGTGTGATACATTGAATTTCTATTCTTCTCGTAAACATTCTTTTTTCCGTAAAATAAGCGTTTGGAGAAGCGTTGCTATATGGACTTTACTGATTGGTTGTAGTATAACATTCTTTTATTTATATCATTCGTCTAGTCCAGAAGTTCTTACTCCTTCTTATTGTCAGATTGAGGTTCCCCAGGGGGCCAGTTCGAAATTATTATTGCCTGATAGTACCATTGTTTTTCTGAATGGGGGGACGGTTTTAAAGTATGATGTTTCTTTGCAGCAGCGGACTGACCGGAAAGTTTTTCTTTCAGGTGAGGCTTATTTCAAAGTTTCTAGAAATATGCTCAAGCCTTTTATTGTTCATACGGGGGAATTGAATATAAAAGTATTAGGTACAACATTTAATGTGGCTTCTTATCCTGATGATGCGGAAATAAAAGTGAGCCTTGTGGAAGGTAGTGTGAATGTTTACACTACTTCAGATGCTAAAAAGAATATTCTTCTTTCTCCTGATGAGCAAGCTGTTTATAATAAAAATGATAAGGTATTGTCTATGAGAAAGATAGATGCGGTATCTCAAGCAGCATGGACTACAGGAAGACTGGTATTTGTTAATGAAAAGTTATTTGATATTTTGAAAACAATCGGGAAAAAATATGATGTACAGATACTTGTGCAGTCTCGGAAAGTGTATACTGAATATTTTTCAGGAAGTATAGATACGAATCTGACTTTGGATGAAATTCTTTCTTATTTAGATGTGGATAATAAGTTTATGTGGAGAAAGAAAGGAAAAACAATAGTTATTACAGACCGGTAACTGATAGATAAAAAGTACTGTGAAAAGTACATGCTTAAATAATTGTTAACTAAAAATTCTAAGTATGAAAAAAAACTTTTGTAAAGTTCGTAGGGGGCATTGCCTCTCTCTTGTATGGATAGTTTCATTTCTACTATGGGGAAATGTCACTATGGCCGCATTGCCTATTCAGGAGGCAAAACTTTCTATACAACAGCGTTCAGTGGCTTTGAGTCGGGTTTTTTATGAGATTGAAAAACAGACCGGCTACTCTTTCCTTGTTCGTAATAATGATATTAATATGAATGAGAAAGTATCTATTGATGTTAAAAATAAAAGTGTGGAAGAGGTGCTTGAGATGTTGTTTGTAGGGAAAAATATCCGTTATAAAGTGGAAGGGGAGCATATTTCTGTTTATAAACCCCAGCAATCAAGACAAAATGCAATTACCGGATTGGTTATGGATGTGGCAAAAGAACCAGTTATTGGTGCTTCTGTTGTGGTAATGGGATCTACTAACGGGTGTATCACAGATTTTGATGGAAAATTTTCTTTAGAAGTTTCTGAATTTCCTGTGAAGTTACAAATCAGTTATATTGGTTATAAATCTCAAGAGGTAACTGTACGTGATACAAAAACTATTCAGGTGGTATTACGTGAGGACACTGAAACTTTAGATGAAGTGGTGGTAGTGGGATACGGTTCGCAGAAAAAAGCAAACCTGACAGGAGCCGTTGCCTCGGTCAAGATGGATGAAGTGATAGGCAATCGTCCTTTGTCACAAGCTGCTGATGCATTGCAAGGTACGGTTCCCGGCTTGTTTGTGTCTAGTGATGGCAATGCTCCAGGTAAAAGTAAGTCATTCCAGATTCGTGGCGCTTATTCTGTAGGTATTAAAAATGATGATGGTTCTTATGGTAGTGCTATCAAGCCTTTGATTTTAATTGACAATGTGGAAGGAGACTTGGATATGGTTAATCCTGAGGATATTGAAACGGTTACAGTGTTGAAAGATGCTGCTTCAGCTGCCATTTATGGTGCCCGTGCTGCCGGTGGTGTAATTTTGGTTACTACCAAACGTCCGAAAGGAGAAACTTCTTTCCAACTGAATTATAATAATAACTTTGCCTTTGCAACTGCCATGAATTTGCCAGAACAGGCACCGTTGATGGAATATTTGCAGGCCTATTCTGATGCAGCCGGAGATCAATTCTGGACAATGGGTTCGCCTAGTGTAAGCAAATGGATGGGATATTTGGAGCAATATCGTAATAATCCGTCTTCTATTCCTACTGTCGGCGATGGTATCTTTAAAGATACGGATGGGGCTGTTTATTATATGAATGAAAAGGACTTGGTGAAGAACATGCTTGAGACTAGTTTCCAGCATACACATAATATATCAATGACAGGTGGTACTGATAAGCTCCGTTATCGTCTTTCTGCCGGATTTATTGATAATGACGGTGTGCTGATTACTGACAAGGATAAATACAGACGAATGAATGTCAGTGGATTTATATCTGCCAATGTTACAAAATGGTTTACTCAGGAAGCCACTTTTAGCTATGCACATAGTAAAAGAATGGAGCCAAAGTCTGCTTTGGGCGCTGTTTACAGTACTCGTCTTGCTTCTTTCTATCCGGAAGGCAATATGCCGGAAGGTATTTCTGCTGCAGGCGATGGATTACCTTTCTTTACTCCGTCCAATCAGATACGTTGGTCCAATCCAGAAAAAACATTGTATGACAATCCTCGTATTTTCCTGAAGTCTATATTGAAGCCATTAAAGGGATTTGAAATAGCATTTGAATATACTTTCGACAAGAATATATATGATTATAGCTGGTATACGGGAAGTGTGGTATATACTACTGTGCAAGGTGGTAAAGACACGACTCCGACCAATGACTATCTACAAAAAAAGAAAAGATATACCGACTATAACTCAATCAACTTGTATGGTACTTATGATTTCTCATTGGGTAATCATCAGTTTAAGATAATGGCAGGTTTCAATCAAGAATCCAGTTATCAGGAAACAATGGAGGCTTTATCCTATGGACAAGCTGTTATTGAGGTGCCTTCATTGGGTTCGGGTACATCTACATTGAAAGCTACGGACAAGTATAATGAGTTTTCTGTTCGCGGCGGATTCTTCCGTGTGAATTACAACTATCAGGATAAATATTTGCTGGAAGTAAACGGACGTTATGACGGTTCTTCTAAGTTTCCTAAAGAATCACGTTACGGTTTCTTCCCCTCTGTTTCGGCCGGTTGGAACATTGCACAGGAAAAATTCATGGAAAGTACTCAGAATTGGTTAGGTTCTTTGAAGCTACGTGCTTCTTATGGTATGATTGGTAACCAGAACGTGCCTGCTTATTCGTTTATTCCAACTATGGCGGTGAATAATAAATACAATGGTTGGATATCCAATGGTAATTATGTAACCGCTATTACTTCTATTCCTTCATTGGTAAGTCGTAACTTTACTTGGGAAAAGGTAGGGACATTAGACATCGGTATTGATTTCTCTATGTTCAGTAATCGCTTTACAGGTACTTTTGACTGGTATCAGCGTAATACGAACGGCATGCTTGCTCCGGGTGTGCAATTGCCTGCTGTAGTAGGTGCGGATGCTCCTTATCAGAATACGGCAGATATGCGTACACGTGGCTGGGAACTGAGTTTCAATTGGCGCGACCAGATTGGAAAGGTGAGCTACCGAGTCGGTTTCAACCTGTCCGACAGCAAGTCAAAGATTGTGAAGTATGACAGTAACTCATCCTACATATTAAGCAGCCAAAAGACGAATGCGCTGACGGGTGGAACATATACATTTTGGGAGTTTTATAAAGGTAAGGAATTAGGCGAAATCTGGGGATATGAAACAGATGGTTATTATACCGTAGACGATTTTGTCGATACTTCTTCATGGAAATTAAAGGATGGCGTTCCAAGCATAGATGGCTATAATCCTCGTCCGGGTGATGTGAAGTTCAAGAACTTAATGGATGATGAAAGAGGGACAAATATGATTTCCAGCGGCAACAATACGTTGAATAATCCGGGCGACCGTAAAGTGATTGGTAATGAAACTCCTCGTTATCTTTATGGTATTAATCTAGGATTAAACTATAAAGGTTTTGATTTGAGTGCCTTTTTGCAAGGAACCGGTAAACGCGATAAATGGATTGCCAATACATTGACTTTCCCATTATATTCTGACTTTAAGTTTATTCCTTTATATAAAGGTTTGGGTGATTACTGGCAACCGGTAGATGCTGCCAATGGTGATTACACAGCAGTTAATCCTAATGCTGAGTTCCCACGTATTTATGGCAACTATGGTAACCAAGGCTCTAATTACCGCCAGTCAGACAAGTACTTGTCCGATGCTTCTTATCTGCGTATCAAGAATGTTACTTTGTCATATACATTCCCCAAAGCATGGATTACCAAAATATCTTTGTCGCAGTTACGTGCTTTTGTCAGTGTAGAAAATCTGGCAACGTTCTCATCATTGCCAAAGGGTATCGACCCGGAAACGCTGAAATGGGATTATCCCGCATTCCGCACAGTATCCTTTGGGCTTAATCTTACATTATAAACCTTAAATTAGTACGAGTATATGAAAAGATTATTTATAAGTTTAGCAATTCTCGCAGGAATCAGCCTCTCTAGTTGTAATGATAGTTTCTTGGAAAAGACTCCTGTTACAGACTTGACGGAGAATAATGCATTCAATTCCTACGATAACTTCAAGGCTTTTATGTGGCCTTGTTATGAGATGTTTACAAATAATACTATTCGCACTTCCTTACAAGGATTCGGACAAGACGGACAGTATAAGGGCGATATGGCAGCAGGATACTTTCAGCAAAAATATGAAAGTGGCTACAATGAATTTGCTTATCAGACAGTTGCCAGTGTAGCATCCGGTAATGGCTGGGATTTTAAATCATTTATCCGCCGTGTTAATATCATGCTTTCACACATTGATAATTCTAGTATGACAGAGGCTCAGAAAGACCATTGGCGTGCAGTAGGATATTTTTTTCATTCTTTTTGGTATATGGAATTGATAGATCGTTTTGGCGATGTGCCTTGGGTGGACCAGGTATTGCAGGAAGATTCTCCCGAAGCTTATGGACCTCGTGTGGATAGAAAAACCGTAGCCGACAAGGTATTGGAACGTCTGCAATGGGCGGAACAGAATATTGGAAATTTCACATCACAGGATGGGGACAATACGATTAACCAAGATTGTGTACGTGCCGTTATTTCGCGTTTCGGATTACGTGAAGGTACATGGAGGAAATATCATGAATTGGGTGATGCTGAAAAATATCTGCAAGAGTGTGTACGCGCATCCGAGTTATTAATGGCCGCTTATCCTACTCTTTACACAGGAACAGACGGTCAACCCGGTGCCGGATATGGTGAAATGTGGACAACAGAGGATTTGGGACAAGTTCCAGGTATCATTCTCTATAAATCTTATGTGAAGGATATAAATCCTATGGGCATGAGTTATATTGAACATACTTCTTCACACTATGTGGAGATGAACCAGAATACGGTAGATCTTTATTTGATGAAGAATGGCAAGCCGATTTTGGCTGACGGATCGGGCTACCATGGAAATAAGGACATGTATGCGGTATTTCGTGACCGTGACCCGCGTTTGTATCACACGGTTATACCTCCTTATAAAGTAAAATCTGGAAAAGGCGACTATCCTACCTGGTCGTATACAGACAATCCGGCAGACCGTGAATATATTGATATTATGGGAGCAAATGAAAGTTGCAGTAACCCGGGTGTTGGTATGAAACGTTTGCCTGGGCAGAACTGGAGTGCATCACTTGTACCTGAAATACCAAGATTAGGTACTGGAGCATTTGTGACTTGCCGTTCAGGCTACTATGTATGGAAGAATTGGGATAACTGGGAAACCAGCTTTAATAATGGTAATTTGAATACAGCTGACAAACCTATTTTTAAAATTGAAGAAGTCCTGTTGAATGAAGCTGAAGCCAAATTTGAATTGGGAGTATTTGACCAAGGGGTTGCAGACAAAACAATCAATAAGTTACGTGATCGTGCCGGTGTAGTCAAAATGGTGGTTGCTGACATTAATGATAGTTTTGATCCTAACCGTGGAAAATACTATCCTAAAGGTAATGAAAGTGGTATTTTGGTTGATCCTGTCTTATGGGAAATTCGTCGCGAACGTATTATAGAATTGATGGGTGAGGGATTTGGTATTTATGATATCCGTCGTTGGCGTATGGCTCCGTGGTTCCTCAATAAACCTGCAACTGGTCTTTGGATGAGTAAAGAAGAGGCAATGAAAAATAATATGACTTTATATAATCCTGAAACTGGTTATTCTGATGGAACTGACGGTTCATTGACGGAAGGTAATTTGTATCTTTTCAATGATCCTCTAAAAGAAGGTAAAGGTTGGTTAGATAAATATTATTTGTATCAAGTACCGACTACCGAAATATTATTGAACCCAGAACTGGAACAGAATCCTGGTTGGTAATTTATAGTGTGATACGAATGAGGCTGTCTCAAATGCGGAATAACGTATGGAGACGGTCTTGTTTGGTTTTTAAACTTAGAAAAATCGAAATAAAATGAGATTTCAGAAAATAGGATTGACTACTGTAGTGTTGTGTACCGTAGGAATACAACAGAGCTTTTCTATCGATATAGTTACAAAAGAAAAACCTAATATCGTGTTTATTTTGGCTGATGATTTAGGTTGGACGGATTTGGGTGTAATGGGCAGTGATTATTATGAAACTCCTAATATAGACCGTCTTGCTACAGAAGGAATATTGTTTGACAATGCTTACGCTGCAGCCGCCAATTCAGCACCTAGCCGTGCTTGTATGATGACAGGAATGTACACACCACGCCATGGAGTATATACAGTTAGTCCTCCCGACCGTGGTGATCGTACCAAACGTAAATATATAGCTATTCCCAATGTAGAAGATGTCTGTGCCGACTTTGTGACTATGGCCGAGGCTTTGCAAGAACAGGGTTATCAGTGTGGTCATATCGGGAAGTGGCATTTGGGGGATGATGAGGACGGTACAGGACCCTTGTCACAGGGATTTATATGGAATGTGGGCGGTAATAGAGCAGGAGCTCCCTATTCTTATTTTTATCCCTATTGTCTGCCTGATAAAAGTAAATGTCATGTGGGATTAGAAGAAGGTATATTGGGTGAATATCTTACTGATCGGTTGACTGAAGAAGCTGTTTCTTTTATAAAATCTCATAGTGAAGGTCCTTTTTTCTTACATTTGTCCCATCATGCCGTACATACGGTTTTGCAAGCACCTGATTCATTGATAAATAAATATCGTAATAAAACTCCCGGTAAATATCATAAGAATCCTATATATGCTGCAATGATTGAAAAACTAGATGATAGTGTTGATAGGATATGCCAAGTTATTAAGACATTAGGAATAGCAGATCGTACAATAGTCATTTTTTATTCAGATAATGGAGGTTCGGAACCAGTGACAGACAATTATCCGTTAAATGGAGGAAAGGGAATGCCTTATGAAGGTGGGAGCCGTGTGCCGTTGATTATAAGGTGGACTGGTAAAATAGAAGGAGGCATCCGTTCATCTGTTCCAATAACAGGAGTTGATTTTTATCCAACTTTTGTTACTTTGGCACAGGGTAAGATTCCTGCTAACTTAGATGGAAAAGATATTTTTACGCTTATAAATAATAATGAGACGGAACGTGATCTTTTCTGGCATTTTCCGGCTTATTTGGAGTCTTATTTAAACGGGGGAAGAGATTTCCGTGCAAAACCTTATTCCAGTATTCGTTCAGGTGATTGGAAATTGATATATCATTATGAAGATAAGTCTATGGAACTGTTTAATTTGAAGAATGATCTGGGAGAATCACAAGATCTATCAGGTTCAAATCCTGTAAAGCGAGGAGAACTTTATCAGAAACTGATGAAGTGGATTCAAGAAACTCATGCTCCTATTCCTGTGAAATTGAATCCTTATTATCGAGAGTAGGTGAATGATATTTTTTTCTTCTATAGCTTTGCAGCCTAGGATATTTTCTCTAAATTGCCGATGTTTATAGCAGGAGTAGTAATTATTAAATTCAGTAAAAAACAGAATATATGAAAAATCGAAACCTCTTTCTTTTAACCAGTGGATTAGCATTTCCTCTATTAGGCGCTTATGCTCAGAAAACTCCTAAACCGAATATCATTTATATTATGTGTGATGATATGGGTTATGGTGATTTAGGGTGTTATGGTCAGTCCTACATCAGTACACCGAATATTGATAATATGGCTAAAGAAGGTATGCGTTTTACACAAGCGTATGCCGGTAGTCCGGTGAGTGCTCCATCACGTGCGTCATTTATGACCGGACAACATTCCGGACATTGTGAAGTACGTGGGAACAAAGAGTACTGGCGCGATGCCCCTGTTGTGATGTATGGAAATAATAAGGAATATGCCGTGGTGGGGCAACATCCATACGATCCCGGTCATGTGATTATACCTGAAATAATGAAAGATAACGGTTATACTACCGGTATGTTTGGTAAATGGGCAGGGGGCTATGAGGGATCTGTGTCTACGCCGGACAAACGGGGTATTGATGAATATTATGGTTATATTTGTCAGTTTCAGGCTCATTTATATTATCCGAATTTCCTGAACCGGTATAGTAAATCGGCTGGTGATACGGCAGTGGTTCGTGTAGTGATGGATGAGAATATCAACTATCCTATGTTTGGTAAGGACTATTTCAAACGTCCGCAATATTCTGCGGATATGATCCATGAAGAAGCAATGAAATGGTTGGATAAACAGGATGGCAAGCAACCTTTCTTTGGTATTTTTACTTATACGCTTCCTCATGCAGAGCTGGCGCAGCCCGAAGATTCTATTCTGACAGGTTATCAAAAGAAGTTTTTTGAAGATAAAACTTGGGGTGGACAGGAAGGATCAAGATATAATCCGTCGGTACACACCCATGCGCAGTTTGCCGGCATGATTACTCGCTTGGATTATTATGTAGGAGAAGTTTTGAACAAATTAAAGGAGAAAGGACTGGACGAAAATACCATTGTGATTTTTACCAGTGATAACGGCCCCCATGAAGAAGGGGGGGCTGACCCTACCTTCTTTGGTCGTGATGGCAAACTTCGTGGATTGAAACGTCAATGTTATGAAGGGGGGATTCGTATTCCGTTCATTGTGCGTTGGCCGGGTAAAGTACCCGAAGGAACGGTTAATGATCATCAGTTAGCTTTCTATGACTTGATGCCTACATTTTGTGACTTGGCAGGTGTGAAGAATTATGTGAAGAAGTACACTAACAAGAAAAAAGACATGGATTATTTTGATGGTATTTCTTTTGCTCCGACTTTGTTAGGACAGGAAGGACAGAAGAAACATGATTTCTTGTATTGGGAATTTGATGAAACCGATCAGATTGGTGTACGTATGGGAGACTGGAAGATGGTAGTGAAAAAAGGGACTCCTTTCCTTTACAATCTTGCTACAGATATTCATGAAGACCATGATATCGCTGCCGGACATCCGGATATTGTGAAACAAATGAAAGAGATTATCAGAACACAGCATACTCCGAATCCTCATTTCTCTGTGACTTTGCCTTCATTTGAATAAATAGATTTTTTATTCTGATATTCCTCAATCGTAAGCATTCGGCCTCGTGCGTGTTTCTCTCCAAGTTATAATAAAGTCAAAAGCC
>ERZ779746.617-NODE-617-length-17378-cov-4.216591_pt1 | contig 17378 bp, 10 predicted proteins | sample MGYA00511888_ERZ779746 | MGnify/ENA primary metagenome ERZ779746 (study PRJEB29588, sample SAMEA1964695) | human gut metagenome | biome: human gut; feature: human-associated habitat; material: faeces | place: Denmark | collected 2008/2010 ... | reverse complement strand
TGTATCTACCTTAACTTAATGATTTTGATAAAAATCATTAGGGGATTCATCAGTATTACGTGGGTAGGATCAAAATGCCGCTTTATGGTGACTCACAAAAATTCACCACATCCCTCACAACCACCTTATTACGCCCGGTCTCTTTCGCCTCGTAAAGTGCGTTATCAGCCAGTCGATAGATCTCATTTGGGTTTAACGCATTTTCCTGAGTCACAACAGCGCCAATACTAATCGTCACTTTTTGTGGTATAGCGTATTCAGGATTATCGCCAGTTAAACGCTCAACATTTTCCCGAATCCTTTCCGCTAAAGCTTTCGCACGTTCAGTATCGATGTCCGTCAGCAAGACGCCAAACTCTTCGCCGCCGACGCGCGCTAAAAGGTCATCTGGTCGTATGCTTTTCCCAATGATATTCACCACTGTTTTTATCACCTGATCGCCAACCGGATGCCCCCAGGTGTCGTTGACTTTTTTGAAGTGGTCGATATCCATAATCATGACGCAATAAGGCGTTTTTTGGGCTGATGCTGATTGAACTGTCAGTTCATTAAAAAAATAATTTCTGTTAAATATATTGGTTAAGGGATCGCGATGTGCAATGTTCTTTGTTACTCGTAGCGCACTGAATATATGGCACATAAATATTACCATAACGGTTAACTTACTGACTACTTCAATAGTGCGACTAATATACCAAGTGGACACGCTATACCTGCTCATAAATAACAGAGAGATATTGTACAGTACGGCACAAAAAGCAATCACCGTCACTCCATTCCAGATATCATAGCGTAAACCATTAAAGTATAGATTAACCGAAAGCAAGGTTAACCACATGAAAATCATTATGGTAACATATGAGGCTTTCCAAACCACCTGACCATTTTCATTGGTTAACTCGGCAATGTGTAAATTGTAGCTCTCATAATGACTAGAAAGTATGTGAGCAACTATCGGCCCCCCAAAAACAAAAAACAAACTTATGCACAAAGTCATTTTTTTGGAAAATAAATTGCGCTGTTTTGTGTTTTCACTAACTTTATTCACCAATGCCAGAAATATTAATATGCACAAACTCATCTGACGAAACAAATAATAGATTGCAATGTCATTTTGGACAACACTGCTTGTCAAACGCTCCTCAATAATTTGCTGAATGATAATGACGGTTATAACAAAGTAAATCAAACAACTCAGAAAAGCCAAACTAAGTACACAGTTTGAAAATTGCCTACGGTCATAAATGAAATACAACTGCATAAAAATAAATGCAACAGTATCGATAAAAAATAAAGCAATCATTACCATCAGATAGGTTGATCGTGGAACAACTTCCTCAACGCCTGGCTGATTAAACCAACTATTCACCAAAACCAAAGCAAGCCCAAACAATAAGCTCACTAATACAGTACTACTAATTCTCAAATAGTCTTTTTCCATAAAGCTACACCAATCTGTAGGTTGTAGATCCCTTTCTATTATTAATAGATATAAGAACTGTACTGTTGTCAATATGAAATTCCGCCCACAAACAATACCGATGATGATAGTTGCTGAATGTAATTATTATTGCCTAAGTGCTTTATACATTGTTTGCAACAAGCCAGGCTTGAAAATACTTATAAATGGTTATAGAAAATCCTTATAAAACATTAATTCATAGATACATTAGGAATAACAATTAAATCCGTGAGTGCCGTAGCGCAGCCTTTCATCAGGACTTTCGAAAAATCCGAAATCATGCATCGGAATTTACTGATTTAATTATTTTAATCCTAATTTATTTTGAAAAAGGCATTGGGATTTATGCCGTATTCCTGAAGATCCTCATCATTGGAATGGATTTTCGGGCGAGAAAAGGATTTTATATGGACACTCTGCTCATCATTTCTTCTTCTCATCATCAACAATTCACGTCTCTCTTCCGCGTTTAATAACGGATTATGAGGTGCAAAAATATCTTTCTTTTCAGTTACCTGTAATTAGATACAGAGAGAGATTTTGGCAATACATGGAGTAATACAGGATGTATTCAAGTAGCAGAAAAAGGTGCCCGAAAACCAAATGGGCTTTGAAACTTCTTACTGCCGCATTTTTAGCAGCGAGTCCCGCGGCGAAGAGTGCTGTTAATAACGCCTATGATGCATTGATTATTGAAGCTCGCAAGGGTAATACTCAGCCAGCTTTGTCATGGTTTGCACTAAAATCAGCACTCAGCAATAACCAAATTGCTGACTGGTTACAGATTGCCTTATGGGCCGGGCAAGATAAACAGGTTATTACCGTTTACAACCGCTACCGTCATCAGCAATTACCAGCGCGTGGTTATGCAGCTGTCGCCGTCGCTTATCGTAACCTGCAACAATGGCAAAACTCGCTTACACTGTGGCAAAAGGCGCTCTCTCTGGAGCCGCAAAATAAGGATTATCAACGGGGACAAATTTTAACCCTGGCAGATGCTGGTCACTATGATACTGCGCTGGTTAAACTTAAGCAGCTTAACTCTGGAGCACCGGACAAAGCCAATTTACTCGCAGAAGCCTATATCTATAAACTGGCGGGGCGTCATCAGGATGAATTACGGGCGATGACAGAGTCATTACCTGAAAATGCATCTACGCAACAATATCCCACAGAATACGTGCAGGCATTACGTAATAATCAACTTGCTGCCGCGATTGACGATGCCAATTTAACGCCAGATATTCGCGCTGATATTCATGCCGAACTGGTCAGACTGTCGTTTATGCCTACGCGCAGTGAAAGTGAACGTTATGCCATTGCCGATCGCGCCCTCGCCCAATACGCTGCATTAGAAATTCTGTGGCACGATAACCCAGACCGCACTGCCCAGTACCAGCGTATTCAGGTTGATCATCTTGGCGCGTTATTAACTCGCGATCGTTATAAAGACGTTATTTCTCACTATCAGCGATTAAAAAAGACGGGGCAAATTATTCCGCCCTGGGGGCAATATTGGGTTGCATCGGCTTATCTCAAAGATCATCAGCCGAAAAAAGCACAGTCAATAATGACCGAGCTCTTTTATCACAAGGAGACCATTGCCCCGGATTTATCCGATGAAGAACTTGCGGATCTCTTTTACAGCCACCTGGAGAGTGAAAATTATCCGGGCGCGCTAACTGTCACCCAACATACCATTAATACTTCGCCGCCTTTCCTTCGGTTAATGGGCACGCCTACGAGCATCCCGAATGATACCTGGTTACAGGGGCATTCGTTTCTCTCAACCGTAGCAAAATATAGTAATGATCTTCCTCAGGCTGAAATGACAGCCAGAGAGCTTGCTTATAACGCACCAGGAAATCAGGGACTGCGCATTGATTACGCGAGTGTGTTACAAGCCCGCGGTTGGCCTCGTGCAGCAGAAAATGAATTAAAAAAAGCAGAAGTGATCGAGCCACGTAATATTAATCTGGAGGTTGAACAAGCCTGGACAGCATTAACGTTACAAGAATGGCAGCAGGCAGCTGTCTTAACGCACGATGTTGTCGAACGTGAACCGCAAGATCCCGGCGTTGTACGATTAAAACGTGCGGTTGATGTACATAATCTTGCAGAGCTTCGTATCGCTGGCTCAACAGGAATTGATGCCGAAGGCCCGGATAGTGGTAAACATGATGTCGACTTAACCACCATCGTTTATTCACCACCGCTGAAGGATAACTGGCGCGGTTTTGCTGGATTCGGTTATGCCGATGGGCAATTTAGCGAAGGAAAAGGGATTGTTCGCGACTGGCTTGCGGGTGTTGAGTGGCGGTCACGTAATATCTGGCTCGAGGCAGAGTACGCTGAACGCGTTTTCAATCATGAGCATAAACCCGGCGCGCGCCTGTCTGGCTGGTATGATTTTAATGATAACTGGCGTATTGGTTCGCAACTGGAACGCCTCTCTCACCGCGTTCCATTACGGGCAATGAAAAATGGTGTTACAGGCAACAGTGCTCAGGCTTATGTTCGCTGGTATCAAAATGAGCGGCGTAAGTACGGTGTCTCCTGGGCTTTCACTGATTTTTCCGACAGTAACCAGCGTCATGAAGTCTCACTTGAGGGTCAGGAACGCATCTGGTCTTCACCATATTTGATTGTCGATTTCCTACCCAGTCTGTATTACGAACAAAATACAGAACACGATACCCCATACTACAACCCTATAAAAACGTTCGATATTGTTCCGGCATTTGAGGCAAGCCATTTGTTATGGCGAAGCTATGAAAATAGCTGGGAGCAAATATTCAGCGCAGGTGTTGGTGCCTCCTGGCAAAAACATTATGGCACGGATGTCGTCACCCAACTCGGCTACGGGCAACGCATTAGTTGGAATGACGTGATTGATGCTGGCGCAACGCTACGCTGGGAAAAACGACCTTATGACGGTGACAGAGAACACAACTTATACGTTGAATTCGATATGACATTCAGATTTTAAGGATAAATATGTTACGTAATGGAAATAAATATCTCCTGATGCTGGTGAGTATAATTATGCTCACCGCGTGCATTAGCCAGTCAAGAACATCATTTATACCGCCACAGGATCGCGAATCTTTACTCGCCGAGCAACCGTGGCCGCATAATGGTTTTGTAGCGATTTCATGGCATAACGTTGAAGACGAAGCTGCCGACCAGCGTTTTATGTCAGTGCGGACATCAGCACTGCGTGAACAATTTGCCTGGCTGCGCGAGAACGGTTATCAACCGGTCAGTATTGCTCAAATTCGTGAAGCACATCGAGGAGGAAAACCGCTACCGGAAAAAGCTGTAGTGCTGACTTTTGATGACGGCTACCAGAGTTTTTATACCCGCGTCTTCCCAATTCTTCAGGCCTTCCAGTGGCCTGCTGTATGGGCCCCCGTCGGCAGTTGGGTCGATACGCCAGCGGATAAACAAGTAAAATTTGGCGATGAGTTGGTCGATCGAGAATATTTTGCCACGTGGCAACAAGTGCGAGAAGTTGCGCGTTCCCGGCTCGTTGAGCTCGCTTCTCATACATGGAATTCTCACTACGGTATTCAGGCTAATGCCACCGGCAGCTTATTGCCTGTATATGTAAATCGTGCATATTTTACTGACCACGCACGGTATGAAACCGCAGCAGAATACCGGGAAAGAATTCGTCTGGATGCTGTAAAAATGACGGAATACCTGCGTACAAAGGTTGAGGTAAATCCACACGTTTTTGTTTGGCCTTATGGCGAAGCGAATGGCATAGCGATAGAGGAATTAAAAAAACTCGGTTATGACATGTTCTTCACCCTTGAATCAGGTTTGGCAAATGCGTCGCAATTGGATTCCATTCCGCGGGTATTAATCGCCAATAATCCCTCATTAAAAGAGTTTGCCCAGCAAATTATTACCGTACAGGAAAAATCACCACAACGGATAATGCATATCGATCTTGATTACGTTTATGACGAAAACCTCCAGCAAATGGATCGCAATATTGATGTGCTAATTCAGCGGGTGAAAGATATGCAAATATCAACCGTGTATTTGCAGGCATTTGCTGATCCCGATGGTGATGGGCTGGTCAAAGAGGTCTGGTTTCCAAATCGTTTGCTACCAATGAAAGCAGATATTTTTAGTCGGGTTGCCTGGCAATTACGTACCCGCTCAGGTGTAAACATCTATGCGTGGATGCCGGTATTAAGCTGGGATTTAGATCCCACATTAACGCGAGTAAAATACTTACCAACAGGGGAGAAAAAAGCACAAATTCATCCTGAACAATATCACCGTCTCTCTCCTTTCGATGACAGAGTCAGAGCACAAGTTGGCATGTTATATGAAGATCTTGCCGGACATGCTGCTTTTGATGGCATATTGTTCCACGATGATGCTTTGCTTTCAGATTATGAAGATGCCAGTGCACCGGCTATCACGGCTTATCAGCAAGCAGGCTTTAGCGGGAGTCTGAGCGAAATTCGACAAAACCCGGAGCAATTTAAACAGTGGGCCCGCTTTAAAAGTCGTGCGTTAACTGACTTCACTTTAGAACTTAGTGCGCGCGTAAAAGCCATTCGCGGTCCACATATTAAAACTGCACGAAATATTTTTGCACTTCCGGTAATACAACCTGAAAGTGAAGCCTGGTTTGCACAGAATTATGCTGATTTCCTAAAAAGCTATGACTGGACCGCTATTATGGCTATGCCTTATCTGGAAGGTGTCGCAGAAAAATCGGCTGACCAATGGTTAATACAATTGACCAATCAAATTAAAAACATCCCTCAGGCTAAAGACAAATCTATTTTAGAATTACAGGCACAAAACTGGCAGAAAAATGGTCAGCATCAGGCTATTTCTTCGCAACAACTCGCTCACTGGATGAGCCTATTACAACTGAATGGAGTGAAAAACTATGGTTATTATCCCGACAATTTTCTGCATAACCAACCTGAAATAGACCTTATTCGTCCTGAGTTTTCAACAGCCTGGTATCCGAAAAATGATTAATCGCATCGTATCGTTTTTTATATTATGTCTGGTGTTATGCATACCCCTATGCGTAGCGTACTTTCACTCTGGTGAACTGATGATGAGGTTCGTTTTCTTCTGGCCGTTTTTTATGTCCATTATGTGGATTGTTGGCGGCGTCTATTTCTGGGTCTATCGTGAACGCCACTGGCCGTGGGGAGAAAACGCACCAGCTCCCCAGTTGAAAGATAATCCGTCTATCTCCATTATCATTCCCTGTTTTAATGAGGAGAAAAACGTTGAGGAAACCATACACGCCGCTTTAGCACAGCGTTATGAGAACATTGAAGTTATTGCCGTAAATGACGGTTCAACAGATAAAACCCGTGCCATCCTGGATCGCATGGCTGCACAAATTCCCCATTTGCGGGTCATTCATCTGGCGCAAAACCAGGGGAAAGCCATTGCGCTTAAAACCGGAGCTGCCGCGGCGAAAAGTGAATATCTGGTGTGCATTGATGGCGATGCGTTATTAGACCGCGATGCGGCGGCATATATTGTGGAACCGATGTTGTACAACCCGCGTGTGGGTGCCGTAACCGGTAATCCTCGTATTCGAACACGTTCTACCCTGGTGGGTAAAATTCAGGTTGGCGAGTATTCCTCAATTATTGGTTTGATCAAGCGAACCCAGCGTATCTATGGAAACGTATTTACCGTTTCCGGTGTTATTGCCGCATTTCGTCGCAGCGCCCTGGCAGAAGTGGGTTACTGGAGTGACGATATGATCACCGAAGATATTGATATTAGCTGGAAGCTGCAGTTGAATCAGTGGACGATTTTTTACGAGCCACGGGCACTGTGCTGGATATTAATGCCTGAAACGTTAAAAGGGCTGTGGAAACAGCGCCTGCGCTGGGCTCAGGGCGGTGCAGAAGTATTCCTCAAAAATATGACAAGGTTGTGGCGCAAAGAAAACTTTCGAATGTGGCCGCTGTTTTTTGAATACTGCCTGACGACAATATGGGCCTTCACCTGCCTGGTCGGTTTCATTATTTACGCAGTCCAACTTGCCGGTGTACCGTTAAATATTGAATTGACACATATCGCTGCGACACATACTGCCGGAATATTATTGTGTACGTTATGTTTACTGCAATTTATTGTCAGCCTGATGATCGAGAATCGCTATGAGCATAATCTGACTTCATCGCTTTTCTGGATTATTCGGTTCCCGGTTATTTTCTGGATGCTGAGCCTGGCAACGACATTGGTATCATTTACACGAGTCATGTTGATGCCTAAAAAGCAACGCGCCCGTTGGGTAAGTCCCGATCGCGGGATTCTGAGAGGTTAATATGAACAATTTAATTATTACGACCCGACAATCACCAGTACGTTTACTGGTTGATTATGTTGCCACAACCATCTTGTGGACATTATTTGCGTTGTTCATATTCTTATTCGCCATGGATCTGCTGACGGGTTATTACTGGCAAAGCGAGGCCAGAAGCCGACTTCAGTTCTATTTTTTGCTGGCAGTGGCGAATGCCGTCGTGTTAATTGTCTGGGCGCTGTACAATAAGCTGCGTTTTCAAAAACAGCAGCATCATGCAGCCTACCAATATACGCCGCAAGAATATGCAGAGAGCTTAGCAATACCTGATGAGCTCTATCAGCAACTACAAAAAAGCCACAGGATGAGCGTACACTTCACCAGCCAGGGGCAAATAAAAATGGTTGTTTCAGAAAAAGCGCTAGTCCGGGCATAAACACCCAAAACAAAGCCCGGTTCGCCCGGGCTCTGCACCGATAACACACTTAACTGTAGGCATGCAGCGTACGTTGGCAAAGTGCCGAACGTACGCAGTCCTCTTTACCGAACCGGACGATCCCAACCATTTCATCTTCTTCGAAACGTTCCAGCGCGTCACTTAATCCGGAGCACACGCCGCGAGGCAAATCGCATTGCGTGATATCACCGTTGACGATAACCGTCACGTTCTCCCCGAGGCGGGTTAAAAACATTTTCATTTGCGCGGCAGTCACATTCTGCGCCTCGTCAAGAATGACGACTGCATTTTCAAAGGTACGTCCACGCATATAGGCGAACGGCGCAATTTCCACCTTCCCTATTTCCGGTCGCAGGCAGTACTGCATAAAGGAAGCCCCTAAGCGCCGGACCAGCACGTCGTAGACCGGGCGAAAATAGGGAGCAAACTTTTCTGCGATATCTCCAGGTAAGAAGCCAAGATCTTCATCGGCTTGCAGAACTGGACGGGTGACGATAATCCTGTCGACATCCTTATGTATCAGGGCCTCTGCCGCTTTTGCTGCGCTGATCCAGGTTTTTCCGCACCCGGCTTCGCCCGTGGCGAATATCAGCTGCTTACTCTCAATAGCCTTCAGATAGTGCAATTGCGCTTCATTTCGCGCGAGGATGGGCGAAGTATCGCGACTGTCGCGGGCCATACCAATGGCTTCTACGCCGCCCATCTGCACAAGCGAGGTGACCGATTCTTCTTCACGCTGCTTATGGCTGCGCGAATCCCGTCTCAGCACACGTTTTGCCTCGCGACGAGCTTTGATCACTGCTTTTTGTCTTCCCATGGAGAGCACCTTGAGTTGTTTGTATTCATCACACGCGCCGTTGGCAGCGCGATTATGCGCACGAACATCAGAGGGTTGGCTTCCTTGTAAGCCATAGTTTGCTTTTGGATAAAATGCCGAAAAACGGCTACGCGCACCGTTTACGGCGTCGGTAACACATGAAAAGAAAGGATGAGGTTGAAAATGCAAAGTGACGAGATGACTACCGGAGGAGAAAACTCCGCGAGTGGTGGCGCGTTGATTATCTAAAACATGTCCAGTACAGGACGTTACCATCCGCGATCTCCATAGTGACTGACTATCACTGCCGGGAACTTCCGCTGCTACTTAATAAGTACAACAGATCTCGCATTTATTGCAACAATATATTTACTTATATTTAACTATAAAACACCATTTCAGTGACATTAGTTTCTACTGGAAAGATGACAGAGTGATGACAGTGATGAAAAAAGCTGTGTGCTTTCAGCAGGATTTGCATCAGGCATCAGTGCACGATCGCCGGATGCGGCGTGAACGCCTTATCCAGCCTACCAAACCCGCACTGATTGTAGGCATGATAAGACGCGCAAGCGTCGCATCAGGCATCTGCGCACAAATGCCTTATCCGCCTAAAAACATTAAACCCGCAATAACGCGCTTCCGAAATAATCGTTCGCGTCCTTCACCCCCGGCAGCGCAAAAAAATAACCGCCGCCGATAGGTTTAACGTATTCCTCCAGCGCTTCGCCATTGAGCCTTTTTTGTACTGTCAGGAAGCCTTTTTCCAGATCGTGTTGGTAGCAGACAAACAGCAACCCCATATCCAGTTGCCCGGAGTTGGTGACGCCCAGTGAATAACTGTAGCCACGACGCAGCATCAGGCTGGACTCACTCTCCGCCGTGCGGGGATTCGCCAGCCGGATATGGCTGTCCAGCGCGATCACCTTCCCTTCCGGGTCGCTGGCGTAATCAGGCACATCATGCTCATGCTGCATTCCCAGCGGCGCACCGGTTTGCTTATCACGGCCAAAAATCGTCTGCTGTTCTTTCAGCGGCGTTCTGTCCCAAAATTCCACTCGAAACTGAATCAAGCGTACTGCCTGATAGCTGCCACCGATTGTCCACGCAGGCTCCTGCTGATCTGCCGTTACCCACACCACTTTTTGCATCAACTTATCATTCTGGCTATCGGGATTGGCAGTGCCGTCTTTGAAACCCAGCAAATTAATCGGCGTCTCTTTGCCTTTACTACGCGCCGCGTGATCGGAAATAAACCCTTCCCGCTTCCAGCGCACACTGAGCAAATCCGGCGTGTGTTTGATGATATCGCGCAGCGCATGGATAACCGTGTCCTGGGTGTTGGCGCAAATCTGTAGCAACACATCACCATGACATAACGCCGCATCCAGCGAGTCGTTGGGGAAACGCGTCATCTTCTGCAGCTTTTTTGGCATCTGTGGCGCAAGGCCAAAGCGCTCATCAAACAATGAGTGACCCACCGATAACGTGATGGTGAGATTATCGGGCGCAATGTAGCCGCCAAGAATGCCGGAATCGAGTGGTGGCAGGCGCGGATTTGGCGTTTCTGGTGCTGCTCCGCCCTGAGTCAGAAAAGCAAAACGCTGAGTCAACAAGCGAAACAACCGCTCAAGATCGGCTTTATCGCTGGCAAGCACATCAAACGCCACCAGCATCATTGCGGCCTGTTGTGGCGTCAGGATCCCTGCCTGATGCTCACCATAAAACGGCTGTTTCTCATTGCGAGCATCCGGTGAAAGCGTACCCGGCGCACTTTGCGTTTTTTGTGCATGAGCGACCGGACAACTTCCCGCCAGCGCCAGTGCACCTATCACTTTCAGTAAACGTCGGCGTGACGGTTCATTCACGCCGTTTTCATCTTTATACTGCATAACGCTTAATCCAGTCCCAGCACACCGCGAAGTTGCGCCAGATCTTCCGCCAGCGCAGTAATCGGTCCTTTCAGTGCATTCCGGTCGGCATCGGTCAATTTGTCGTAGGTTTCAAAACCGTCTTTAGTACGGTATTTCGCCAGAATGGTATCGACCTTTTTAAAGTTGGCATCGACTTTTGCCAGCAGTTCCGGGTTGGCTTTTTGCAGTTGTGGACGCAGCAAATCGACAATTTTCTGCGAGCCTTCAACGTTAGCCTGGAAATCCCACAGATCGGTGTGGCTGTAGCGATCTTCTTCACCGCTAATTTTGCTGGCTGCCACTTCCTCAATCAGTCCGGCTGCGCCGCCGACCACTTTTGAAGGTGGGAAAGCCAGTTCACTGATGCGTTTTTGCAAATCGACCACATCGGTATAAAGCTGCTCAGCGTACTGATCCATCCCTTTGGTGGTGTTGTCGCCAAACAATGCTTTTTCCAGACGGTGGAAACCAGTGAATTTTGGGTCGGCGGCTTTTTGCTCGTAATCATCTTCACGGGCGTCAATGCTGCCATCCAGATCGGAGAACAGTTCAGCAATCGGTTCAATACGCTCATAGTGCTGGCGCGTCGGTGCATACAGTGCTTTCGCTTTTTCGATATCGCCTGCTTTAATCGCGTCGGTAAAGGCTTTGGTGTCGGTCACCAGCTGCGTGGTTTCCGCCATGACATACGCTTTATATGCAGTAATTGCACCACCAAGACTTAACAGCGCATCACTTTGCGCCGCATCCGCCGTTGCCTCACCTTTGACGATCAACTTCCCTTTCGGGTTAGTCAGCAGACCGCAGGTCATATCGTATTCGCCAGGCTGTAAATTCGCCGTCATTTTCTGGCTAAAGCCAGGGGCGATATTTTCCCGCTCTTCCACCACCATCACGCCTTTGAGGATCTCCCACTCCAGCGCCTTCTGGCTGTGGTTCTGAATAATGAACTGTGTTTTCCCGGCGTTAACCGTAATGGTCATCGGTTCGCACTGCTTATCCGTCACGGTCACTTTGACCTGCGGCACATCAGCGGCGTTAGCCATAAAAGCAGAAGAAAACAGCGCAGCCACGCTCAACTGCAATGCGTTACGGCGGAAGTTAATGGTCATGACGAGACTATCCCTTTAAAGTATGTTGTAACTAAGCAAGAGTTTGCGTCGTATTTGTTACGCGGAGCGAGACGCTGTCGCCCCTGCGCGTGGTGGCAGAGCAAATGCCACCAGCGCCGGGATGAGATAAATAAACCAGACGGCGACTTCGCTGACGCTCGGCGCTTCCTGATAGCCAAAAATCCCTTCCATCAGCGTGCCAAACAGCGAGTGAGTTGAGAGCACCGCACTCATATCGAAGGCGATTTCCTGAAAGTGGTTCCACAATCCGGCTTCATGAAATGCGCGAATGGCACCAGCTGCCAGCCCTGCGGCGACGAAGAGAATAAACAGGCTGGTCCATTTAAAAAATGCACCAAGATTGAGGCGAATACCGCCCCAGTAGAGCAGGAAGCCTAGCACCACGGCAGTAGCAAGACCGAGCATTGCACCCAGCGGCGGCCAGATCCCGACATCTTGTTGAAATGCCGCCAGCAGGAAAAAGACCGACTCCAGCCCTTCCCTTGCAACGGCAAAAAAGACCATCATCACCAGCGCCCAGCCATGATGATTTCCACGCTGCAATGCGCTATCGACTGCCTGTTCCAGTTGCACTTTGACGTTGCGCGACACTTTGCGCATCCAGAAAACCATCCAGGTAAGGATCACCACGGCGATCACCGCCACGATACCTTCAAACAGTTCCTGTTCTTTTTGCGGAAATTCGCCGGTGGTTTCGTTAATGAAGATACCCAAGCCCAGGCACAACGCAGCGGCAAGCAACACGCCAATCCACATCACACCAATCCATCGGCCTCGCTGGGTACGCTTAAGATAGCTGGCAATCAAACTGACAATCAGCGCGGCTTCAAGTCCTTCGCGCAACATAATGAGAAACGGAACAAACATGCCACCCACCCTTAAACGTTTTTCTGAGTCAATCTATGCAAAGAAAAGTAAATCGCAGTGATAGCGATTATCATTACGGCAAAGAAAAACACAAGCGGAATGTTTATAAAATGATGTTGGAATGTAAACAAAGAGAGGTAATGCCAAGGGATATAAACGATTATTCCAGGGTAGAAAGATGGGATTGTTTGCAAAGAACCATGTGTTCTTGCCGGATGCCGCGTAAACGCCGTATCCAGCCGACAAAACTGTCCAGACTCAATGCATCAGAGCTTCCATGTAAAACTGATAAGCGGGTGTATCAAGCAATTTCGTCCATCCGCGATTATCAAATCTAACTTTTTGCCCGGAACATAATAACAGCTCGGGTGTTGGTGGCGTCAAAATCGCTGAAGCGTTCCCCGAAGGCCGGGACAGCAGGGGGCGGCGGCGATTGGCCGCCCCCTGCGCGCTCCCTGCACCATTCAATTTATATGGCGAGGCACATTAAGGGAGCGCAACCCGCTGCTGAAGCCAAACAAAACCGCCGCAGGCTAAGTCCCTTAGCTTTCCTGCAACCGTGACGGCGGAGCCGAATGATAGTGCGCATCGGCCTCGGCAAAGCGTTTTTGCATCGCCGCTGACGGCGCTTTACCCAGCAAACTAAACACTACAATCCCAATACTGCCGAAGATAAAGCCCGGAATAATTTCGTACAGTCCCAGCCAGCCGAACTGTTTCCAGACGATAACCGTCAGCGCACCGATGATCATCCCCGCCAGCGCACCGTTACGCGTCATGCGTGACCACATCACCGAGAACAGCACCACTGGACCAAACGCCGCGCCAAAGCCTGCCCACGCGTAGCTCACTAAGCCCAGCACGCGGTTTTCCGGGTTTGCCGCCAGCGCAATCGCCACCAGCAGCACCATCACACGCCCTACCCACACCAGCTCTTTCTGGCTGGCATGTTTACGCAGAAACGCTTTGTACAAATCTTCGGTAATCGCACTGGAGCACACCAGCAGCTGGCAACTTAAGGTTGACATTACCGCCGCCAGAATTGCCGACAGCAGAATCCCGGCAATCCACGGGTTAAACAGAATTTGCGCCAGTTCGATAAACACACGCTCGGCGTTCTGATTTACCGCACCAGCCAACGCCGGATGATCGTTAAAGTAAGCAATCCCAAAGAAGCCGACAGCCACCGCCCCTGCCAGGCAGAGGATCATCCAGGTCATACTAATACGACGCGCATGGACAATGCTGTGGTGAGAATCCGCCGCCATAAAACGCGCCAGAATGTGCGGCTGCCCGAAGTAACCCAGCCCCCAACCCATCAGTGAGATAATGGCAACAAAGTTCAGACCTTTGAGCATATCAACGTTTTCGATGCTCTTTTGTTTGATCACTTCCAGCGAGTCACCAAAGCCACCGACACTGATAATGACGATAACCGGCGTCAGGATCAGGGCAAAAATCATCAGGCTGGCCTGTACAGTGTCAGTCCAGCTCACCGCGAGGAAACCGCCAATAAAGGTGTAAAGGATCGTCGCCGCAGCGCCCGCCCACAGAGCCGTTTCGTAGCTCATGCCAAAGGTACTTTCAAACAGACGCGCGCCTGCCACAATGCCCGAAGCGCAATAAATGGTGAAGAACAGCAAAATAACCAGCGCAGAGATAATGCGCAAAATGCGGCTTTTATCTTCAAAGCGCCCGGTGAAATAATCCGGCAGTGTTAAGGCGTTATTGTTGTATTCGGTATGCACACGCAACCGCCCGGCCACCAGCTTCCAGTTAATCCACGCGCCTAATGTCAGGCCAATGGCGATCCAGCTTTCGGAAATCCCGGAAAGAAAAACAGCGCCCGGCAACCCCATTAACAGCCAGCCGCTCATATCCGACGCACCCGCCGATAATGCCGTCACGAATGGCCCAAGACTACGACCGCCCAGAATATAGTCGTCAAAGTTTTTCGTTGATCGCCAGGCGATAAACCCAATCAATATCATGCCAAAGATATAGACACAAAATGTCACCAACATCGGTGTGCTAATAGCCATCTAAAGTCTCCAAAAAATTATTATCGGCAATGTCGAAACTTGCCGTTATATCTGCCACCGGAACGGGGTAACAGAGTTTATGTTTTACCAGGGCGACCGTATCCTGCCGGAAGCGCTGGTTATTCACAATCGATTTAACACACCATTTACATTAAATTTTAGTGCTCAGCGACACTATTTTTCATCAGGTTGCACTCTCTCACATTTTTTGCGGTTGCACCTTTCAAAAATGTTAACTGCCGCAGAGAAAAAGTCTGAGTTATTTTTTTAATCCCTGTCATATCGATTTCTTTTATTAACATTTCATTCATTTTTAAGCTTGCTACGCATGTCACATTTAACATGGTTGCACAAAGTTGCAACATCATGGATATTTCACGATAACGTTAAGTTGCACCTTTCTGAACAACAGGAGTAATGGCATGGGAACCACCACCATGGGGGTTAAGCTGGACGACGCGACGCGTGAGCGTATTAAGTCTGCCGCGACACGTATCGATCGCACACCACACTGGTTAATTAAGCAGGCGATTTTTTCTTATCTCGAACAACTGGAAAACAGCGATACTCTGCCGGAGCTACCTGCGCTGCTTTCTGGCGCGGCCAATGAGAGCGATGAAGCACCGACTCCGGCAGAGGAACCACACCAGCCATTCCTCGACTTTGCCGAGCAAATATTGCCCCAGTCGGTTTCCCGCGCCGCGATCACCGCGGCCTATCGCCGCCCGGAAACCGAAGCGGTTTCTATGCTGCTGGAACAAGCCCGCCTGCCGCAGCCAGTTGCTGAACAGGCGCACAAACTGGCGTATCAGCTGGCCGATAAACTGCGTAATCAAAAAAATGCCAGTGGTCGCGCAGGTATGGTCCAGGGGTTATTGCAGGAGTTTTCGCTGTCATCGCAGGAAGGCGTGGCGCTGATGTGTCTGGCGGAAGCGTTGTTGCGTATTCCCGACAAAGCCACCCGCGACGCGTTAATTCGCGACAAAATCAGCAACGGTAACTGGCAGTCACACATTGGTCGTAGCCCGTCACTGTTTGTTAATGCCGCCACCTGGGGGCTGCTGTTTACTGGCAAACTGGTTTCCACCCATAACGAAGCCAGCCTCTCCCGCTCGCTGAACCGCATTATCGGTAAAAGCGGTGAACCGCTGATCCGCAAAGGTGTGGATATGGCGATGCGCCTGATGGGTGAGCAGTTCGTCACTGGCGAAACCATCGCGGAAGCGTTAGCCAATGCCCGCAAGCTGGAAGAGAAAGGTTTCCGTTACTCTTACGATATGCTGGGCGAAGCCGCGCTGACCGCCGCAGATGCACAGGCGTATATGGTTTCCTATCAGCAGGCGATTCACGCCATCGGTAAAGCGTCTAACGGTCGTGGCATCTATGAAGGGCCGGGCATTTCAATCAAACTGTCGGCGCTGCATCCGCGTTATAGCCGCGCCCAGTATGACCGGGTAATGGAAGAGCTTTACCCGCGTCTGAAATCACTCACCCTGCTGGCGCGTCAGTACGATATTGGTATCAACATTGACGCCGAAGAGTCCGATCGCCTGGAGATCTCCCTCGATCTGCTGGAAAAACTCTGTTTCGAGCCGGAACTGGCAGGCTGGAACGGCATCGGTTTTGTTATTCAGGCTTATCAAAAACGCTGCCCGTTGGTGATCGATTACCTGATTGATCTCGCCACCCGCAGCCGTCGCCGTCTGATGATTCGCCTGGTGAAAGGCGCGTACTGGGATAGTGAAATTAAGCGTGCGCAGATGGACGGCCTTGAAGGTTATCCGGTTTATACCCGCAAGGTGTATACCGACGTTTCTTATCTCGCCTGTGCGAAAAAGCTGCTGGCGGTGCCGAATCTAATCTACCCGCAGTTCGCGACGCACAACGCCCATACGCTGGCGGCGATTTATCAACTGGCGGGGCAGAACTACTACCCGGGTCAGTACGAGTTCCAGTGCCTGCATGGTATGGGCGAGCCACTGTATGAGCAGGTCACCGGGAAAGTTGCCGACGGCAAACTTAACCGTCCGTGTCGTATTTATGCTCCGGTTGGCACACATGAAACGCTGTTGGCGTATCTGGTGCGTCGCCTGCTGGAAAACGGTGCTAACACCTCGTTTGTTAACCGTATTGCCGACACCTCTTTGCCACTGGATGAACTGGTCGCCGATCCGGTCACTGCTGTAGAAAAACTGGCGCAACAGGAAGGGCAAACTGGATTACCGCATCCGAAAATTCCCCTGCCGCGCGATCTTTACGGTCACGGGCGCGACAACTCGGCAGGGCTGGATCTCGCTAACGAACACCGCCTGGCCTCGCTCTCCTCTGCCCTGCTCAATAGTGCACTGCAAAAATGGCAGGCCTTGCCAATGCT
>ERZ779746.608-NODE-608-length-17597-cov-3.360107_pt1 | contig 17597 bp, 14 predicted proteins | sample MGYA00511888_ERZ779746 | MGnify/ENA primary metagenome ERZ779746 (study PRJEB29588, sample SAMEA1964695) | human gut metagenome | biome: human gut; feature: human-associated habitat; material: faeces | place: Denmark | collected 2008/2010 ... | reverse complement strand
CTGATCGGCCGCGCACCGCGGATCGAATTGCCCGATAAGATGGTGACCTGTGCGTATCAGGCATGTCTTGCGGATATTTTTGTTATGCGGGAGGAGCAGGCAGACGGCAGAATCGCCGGCCTTGCAGGAACGGAAATGTACCGCGCAGCCAACACAGGCGAGCCGTGCTTTCAGGCTTATGCCCTTTTGCGATCCGGATTTTACGAAGCAGCCAGGGAAAATATTGAGTTTGTGGCGCAGTTCCAGGAGCCTGACGGCAACTGGGAGGATGCGCGCCAATGGGGCCGGATGATGTGGAGTGCTTCCGGATGGAAATCCTCTGCAATCCGGGAATACTATCTGTTTACAAAAGACAGAGCGTTTTTGGAAGAACAATTTCCGCGGATGCTTGCCAGCGCCCGCTGGTCGCAGAAGCAGCGCGAGGCGACGAAGAAAAAACATATGCCTGCGGATAGAAGCAAAAATGATCCGCCGGAGTGGGGGCTCATGCCCAGAGGAATGGGAGACTGCGGACTGAATGATCACGGCGACCTTTTCGGCGTATTTTACCCGCACAATTTCCTGCACTGTATGGGGCTGGAATGCGCGGCCTGGGCGGCAGAAGAGCTCGGGTATGAGGAGGAAGCCGAGGAACTGCGGGGATATTATGAGGATATGCACCGGTGTCTTCTGGAGTCTTTGAAAAAGGGATGTATTACGGAACCGGACGGCACACAGTGGATTCCGGGCGCGCCGAACGCCGCCACGGGAAGCAGATGGGGCGCGGCGGACGCCATCTATCCTGCCGGGATTATCCCGGAGCACTGCGCACTGGCGGACGGTACCATGAAAAAGTTACAGGGGACATTAAGTGAAGGCGGGCTGCCTGTCAATTTAGGCTGGCTTCAGGACGGGCTATGGGTTGCCATCGCGCTTGATGCGATTGCGTACGCCAATGTCGTGCGCGGAGATGAGGACATTGCGGCGGATTATTTGTATGCGGTCCTGAATCACGGTACGCCTCTGTTTACCTGGTGTGAGGAACGCGGACCGGAACCGGGCGCAACGGTTACAGGCGGGGACCGCCAGCACGCTTGGACGCCGATTTGTGTGGCACGCTTCTGCCGTGATATGCTGGTGATGGACGGATGGAAGGAAGAGGCCGTTTATCTGAACAGAATTGTACCGCGAGACTGGTATGCGGATGGCTGCACGCTGTCGGCCTCCGACGTGCCGACACATCACGGCGTGATTTCCTATTCTGTCAGAAGAGAAGGCCGCAGGCTCCGTTGTGATGCGGATTTGAGCCGTATGGACGGCAGGTGCCCGGTCCGGCTCTATGTCAGGCTTCCCCAGCGCACAGACACGCTGATCTTCGACGTACAAAACGGCAGTCAGGTATTTACGCTGCCTGATGCTTGACGGCAGCTTGACGGTACAGGAAAAATAGCAAAGTTTTTTTACAGAGGGCGAGGCCGTGCCCCGGTCTCACCCTTGTGTTGATGATACCATCCTTCTGATGCGATACTTATGTTCCATAAATGACTCCTTTGTGTTGCTTTTTCTCAAAAGCATTTTATCACAACCGGGTCATTTATTTTTTTACCTTGTCCATTATCTATGGTATTATAACAATATGCCCTTTACCGGCAGGGTCTGTTCAGCGCCCAAAACGCGCTGCGCTATGCGCTGAACAGCGATGGCATGTCAAAGAAGGTCAGATCTTAGAAGCGAAGGAGCCTCCGTTTTAAAGAAGACAGTTTAAACGGTTTATGCTGTTAAATATACTGCGGGAAGCGGGGCGCTGGCAGGCTACGTGCCGGATATCGATGCGGTTCTGAAGGCAAAGAAAGGGCTCTGCTTTGATTATGCGGCGCTGATGACTGCCGGCCGACCCTTTGGTTTCGGAAGGCAGGGAGGAGGGACAGAATATGGAACCGTGCGATGCAACTGCGTTTCTGCAGGAGCTGCTGGATCAGGCCGGAAGCAATCATCCATCTTGCAGACCACGCAAATTGCGCTATGCTTGAAAATAATCAATTCCGCTGCGGTGGTGGCGGCCAAGGCAGAGATGGCGGCTGTCCGTATAGCCCGAACATTACCATCGAAGGCGGTATTTGGGATGGAAATAATGTGAATCAGGACCGGTGCAGCAGGGAATCGCGTTTTGCGCTGAAGGAATATGATCCGGAATACTATTTCGGCATTTGTTTGCGTATCAGAGGCATGCGGGATTTTACCTTCCGGAATGCAACCATTAGCAATCCGGAGAGCTACGGAATTCAGATATCCGGGGCAGTATATTTTACCGTGGAAAATATTTTCTTCGACTATAACATGAAGCGGCTGAATATGGACGGCATCCATATGGCCGGCCCGGCGCTGTGTGCTAACCCGGCGTCTGGTTTGCATGAATCTGATTTAAGGAGTGGATTATGTGGAATTTTATTTTTGTATTATATTATTGACTGCGGTGGCGGTGCTGCAGGTGATTTTACTGGTCAGACAACATAAAAATCCGGATCTGCGGCCGGAGCTGGATAGGCAGACGCGTGAGATGCGGCAGATGGTTTCAGACCTGCAGCAGTCCTTGCAGCGATTTGTCGGAGATGAGCTGCAGCGCGGACGCGAGGAAAATCGGGCGGTGCTGGGTGAAATTAATAAAAATATCTTGGAGCAGCAGCGGGAGTTCTTAAAAAATGAAACGGAGTCACGGGACCGGCTGCGCCGGGCCCTGACCGCGCAGTCGGATCGGATCAACGCGGTTTTGGCAGAGTCTGTCGGGAAGCTTCAAGAGAGCAATGAGAAGAAGCTGGACCAAATGCGTGCCACAGTGGACGAAAAGCTTACATCTACCCTGACCCAGCGCCTTGACGTCAGTTTTAAGACAGTAGGAGAGCAGCTTCAGAACGTATACCAGTCCTTGGGTGAGATGAAGAATCTGGCGGTAGGTGTCAGCGATCTGCAGCGCGTGCTTACCAATGTAAAGGCCCGCGGCACTTGGGCGGAGGTGCAGCTCGGCACAATTCTGGAACAGACGCTTACCTCTGATCAGTACGAACGGAACGTTTCTGTCCGGAATAATGGAGAGCGTGTGGAGTATGCGGTGAAAATACCTTCCCGGGAGGAAGATGGAAAATCTGTTTGGCTTCCGATTGATTCCAAGTTTCCGCAGGAGGATTATGTGCGCCTGCAGGAGGCAGCGGAGCGGGCCGATAAAGAGGCTGTGGAAAAATGTGCAAAGGCGTTAGAATTGAAAATTAAGGCAGAGGCTTCTAAAATTGCCTCCCTTTATATTTCTGTTCCGCAGACGACGGATTTTGCAATCATGTTTCTTCCTACAGAAGGATTATACGCAGAGATTCTGAGGCGCCCCGGGCTTGCGGAAGAGCTGCAGAATAAATCCCGGGTCATGGTTTGCGGTCCGACAACGATAACCGCATTTTTAAACACGCTGCGCATGGGCTTTCGGACAATTGCGCTGGATAAACGGGCCGCCGAGGTTTGGAAAGTGCTTGGCGCGGCCAAAACGCAGTATGAGAAATTCGCCGTGGTTCTGGATAAAGCCAAAAGAAAAATCACTGAGGCCGGAAATGTACTGGAGGATGCCGAAAAACGCAACGGCATCATCAAAAAGAGCCTGCGCAGCGTGGAGCAATTATCCCCGGAGGAAGCGGATCAGCTTCTTCTCTCAGACACTCCGGAAAGAGAACTCCGCCCGGCTGTCCTACAATCTGAAGCCGAGGAAGCAGACCTTTCCCATTAACTCCATATCCGGCCGGCCCGCCCTGCCTCCCCCTCTGCATACCCAGTACTTCCGGCGCCTTGCTCTGCCTCCCTTTACCTCGTTTATTTTACCTTATCTTTCCTTTCCTTTATTTTTTACCTCTCGGGTAGTTTGCGCGTTTATTTTACCTCTCGGGTAGTTTACGGAATGCTTGCCGGTCGTTTGTGCGAGTAGTTTTGCGGCAGGGACTGTGGTATAATCTGTAATAGTAGTTGTTGTAATCTATGAATGGGCAGGGTCAAGTATATTGGGTGATGAGACGGGAAAGGAGTAAGGTCTATGAGATGTCGGTATACGGTATTGCTGATATGTTTGCTTTTTGTGCTTCTTTTTGTTGGATGTTCAAGCAGCGGGAATGATTTCGGTCCTGCGTATGATGCAGATGGAGACGGCAACGGCAAGCTGCCGGAACAGTCTTCGGGGGATATTGGGGTTCTGCCGTCTTCTGGTGAACGTAAAATTATTACAACTGCGCTGTATGAGATAGAGATTAAGGATTTAGATAAAACCGCAGACCTGCTGACAGGTAAAATTCAGGAGGCCGGAGGATATATTGAAAGCTCTAAGTTAAACGGCAGCACAGAATCAGGAGGCAGTGCTGAGTTTGTTTTACGGATTCCGTCGCATACATATGATGTTTTTGACGGCTACTTGAAAAGTCTGGGCAACATCCTATACTGCACGCAGCAGGGGGAGGATATTACTACAAAGTACTATGATACGGAGAGTAAGCTGAATACGCTTCGGATTCAGCAGGAGCGCATACTGGAACTGCTGAAAAAGGCAGAAAACCTGCAGGACATTTTAACGCTGGAAAACGAATTAAACAGAATTCGTACGGAAATTGAGACGCTCACGACACAGCTGAAGCTATATGACAATGAGGTTGCTTATGCGACTGTTCGGGTAAACCTGCAGCAGGTTGCGGAATATCGGAAATCTGATGTTGGCTTTTGGTCTAAACTCGGCGATACTTTTCAACAATCACTATCTGGGGCAGGATATGTTTTTCAGCAGATTTTCCTTGCACTTATTTGGATGCTGCCATATCTGGCAGTAATTGCAGTCATTTTATTCATTATATTCCTGTGCAGGAAAAAACGGAAGATAGGGAAAAGAAAAGAGAAAGAGTCTGTGCGCAGCGCCCCGGAGGTAAAAGAAAGAGCGGACAAATCGTGAAACATACTATCGGGCACGGGAAAATAGCAATCCGACGGCAGCAAAAAATGGCGGTATGCCGTTAAGCTATAAAATCCGGCCAAACAATTCCTGCAGACAAAGCAAAAGGGGCTGCAGAACCTTACTTTACCAGCCGAAGAAGAATCAATCGGGCTTTGGGGACAGATATATCTGCAATATATCAAAAAATACCGCAAAGGCTTATTTATAAAGTTTGCTGACAAGCGGTAAACTGAACGCTTGCCCTGCCGGCATCGACAAACCGGCGCAGGAGATGATGTTGGTGCTTACAAGGCAGATTGCAGAGCAGAAAAATGTAACAGAAAATCTGAAAGCTGATCATGCTGTGCTTTAGACGCAAAAAATGAACGAGATACAGTCCAGAGTCAAAAAAATGATCTGTGCGGAAATAGTATATGCTTAAAGGATGTAGTGTTTATGGACCTCAAAATCGCGGCGGGTAGGGTAAAGACCTTGCCCATTTCTTACCCATCCCTTACCCATCATATTTTATACTTCAAAACAGCTGAAAATAAACGGTTTTGAGAGCAAAAGGCCTTACATGATCTGTTTAAACATAATTCAAATAAGCTAAACGAATGCTTTATTCCTGATATAAAAAAGAAGTAGAAAAAGCCGCCGTTTTATGATAAAATATAACCTATAAAAACCAAAGAACAAAGTTTTATGAAAGATCTGTGCAGCGAGAAAGTATGAAGGAAAAATGTTAGTAAAAATCAGAAAATGGGAGCCTGCGGATGCAAAGGATTTAGCGGCAGCGCTTTCCAACAAGAAAATTCAAGACAATCTTCGGGACGGTTTACCTTACCCTTACACTGAGCAAGATGGAAAGGCATTTATTTCCGCTATGCTTGCGGCTGATGAAAACGGAACCTTTGCCTTTGCAATCACGGCAGACGAAAAAGTGGTCGGCAGTATCGGAGCATTCCGTCAATGCAATATTCATAGGCAGACCGCCGAACTTGGCTATTACATAGCGGAGGAATATTGGGGTAAGGGTATCATGACCGAAGCCGTAAAGCAGCTTTGTGATTATGTATTTTCCCATACCGATATTATCCGTATTTACGCAGAGCCCTTTGCTTATAATGTCGGCTCTTGCCGCGTACTTGAAAAATCAGGTTTTCAATATGAAGGAACATTACGCAGCAATGCAGTTAAGAATGGGAAAGTCTTGGATATGAAGATGTACTCCTGTTTGAAAAAAAATTAGGATTGGAGAGACTTGCAATGGCATTTGATTATAAGAAAGAATACAAAGAATATTATATGCCGCCTAAGAAACCGGGCATCGTAGAGGTGCCGCAAATGAACTATATCGCTGTTCGCGGCAAGGGTGATCCCAACGAGGAGAATGGCGCGTATAAAGCTTCTATCGGGTTGCTTTACGGCATTGCGTTCACTATAAAGATGAGTGATAAGGGCAATCATAAGATTGACGGATACTTCGCGTATGTAGTCCCTCCGCTGGAGGGCTTTTGGTGGCAGGATGGTGTGGATGGCATTGATTATGCACATAAAGAAGATTTCAACTTTATTTCGGCGATTCGTCTGCCAGATTTCGTTACAAAGGCTGACTTTGACTGGGCGGTTGCCGAAGCAACAAGAAAAAAGAAAACCGACTTTTCAAAAGTCGAATTCTTTCCATATGACGAGGGGGAATGCGTACAGTGTATGCATATCGGCGCTTATGATAATGAGCCTGCAACGATAGCGGCAATGCACGAATACGCAGAGCAAAACGGCTATGAATTGAATATCACGGACGCGCGCTATCATCACGAGATTTATCTTTCCGATCCGAGAAAATGTGATGATAGCAAACTTAAAACTGTTGTGCGGCACCCAATAAAAAGGAGGCTATAGAAAGAGTCGAACAAAAGAAAAGACATTACATAATAAACCCCGGTAAAATCACGGTTTATCGGGTTTCTTCTTTTTACCCCCTGTTATTTTGTTAAGAAGCAGCATTGCGAGAATGATAACCCCGGTTACAATAAATATACCGAGCATGCCTTTTCCCATAATGGGCAGTGTATCTAAAAATGCTTGATAATTCATAACAGTCTCCTTTCTGCCTCAGCAGGCAGCGCAGCGATCGCAGTGCTGCGATCTATGTTTATTTGCCGGTTATCCAACAAGGTTTAATATCAGCCCGCCGGCAATGACAGAGGCGATCTGACCGGATACATTGACCCCGATGGAATGCATCAGAAGGAAGTTTTGGTCATCCTCTGCAAGCCCCATTTTGTGTACAACTCTGGCAGACATGGGAAATGCGGAAATTCCGGCAGCGCCGATCATGGGATTGATCTTTTTCTTTGAAAAAAGATTGAGAAACTTTGCAAAAAAGACACCGCCTACTGTATCAAAAATAAATGCGATCAGGCCAAGCCCTAAAATCAGCAGCGTCTGCGCTGTAAGAAATTCTGCGGCCTGCATTCTGGAGGCAATTGTAATTCCCAAAAACAGAGTAATCAAATTGGCAAGAACATGCTGCGCACTTTCTGACAATGCATTGAGAACGCCGCACTCCCGAATCAGATTTCCAAACATGAGAAACCCTACGAGCGCAACAGAACGAGGAGAAACAAGTCCGGTGACAACAGTAATTACAATAGGAAATAAAATCCGCGTCAGTTTTGAGACCTCTTTCTGCGTATACGGCATACGGATGCGGCGTTCCTTTTTTGTAGTAATCAAACGAATAATCGGAGGCTGAACAATCGGTACGAGTGCCATATAAGAATATGCTGCAACGATAATTGCCCCGAGATAATTGGATTTTAAATAGTTTGCAACGAAAATGGAGGTCGGACCGTCGGCTGCGCCGATAATGGCGATGGAGGCCGCATCATTTATTTCAAATCCGAAGAGCGCGGCCATACTAAAGGTAAAAAAGATCCCGAATTGGGCTGCTGCACCGAATAGCATGAGCTTCGGATTGGAAAGCAAAGGACCGAAATCAATCATCGCGCCAATACCGACAAAAAGCAGCAGCGGAAATAATTCATTTGCAATTCCGTTGTTGAACAGCAGGTCGATCACACCGACCTCTTCCGTACCATTGTGAATTTGTGTGACAGCGCCGGAAAATGGCAGATTCACCAAAATTGCGCCAAATCCAATGGGCAGCAGCAGCGCCGGTTCCATATCCTTCTTGATTGCCAGATAGATCAGAATTCCGCCGATTCCCCACATGACTACCTGCTGCCACTCAAGTTTCAGTATGTTTTCATAGAGTGCTTCCAATCCCCTTCATTCCTTTCAGAGCTATATTGATTGCGAAATCATAATTTTATACATAAAAAGACTTTTACTGTGTCGTTGGATACACAATAAAAGTCTTGCTTTTTCAAATAAAGGCGGATTCCTGAGAATCGGATTGTATCCAAGTCAGCAATCGTTCTGACGCCGTTTATTACAGCCTGTGCTGTAAGCTACTCCCTTTCACCTATGTCCATATTCGCTTTATTAAAAAGTCAGCCGCTGTTACGGTCCGCAGCCTATGATCTGTTTAAGCCGATAAAGCAGCTCCGTTTATACTGCCGCACATACCGCCCCGCACTGCCGGCAGTATGTCTGACGCGGAGGCAGAATAAACGGCGGAAAACAAATCGAAAAGAGTATATCATGAATTTTCCAATTCTGCACGATTTTTTTGCGGCTTATCAAGGAATACGGAACAAAAAATTCCGCCGGCAATCAAAATGAGATCGAGGATCACGGTAAAAACAAGCATTTTACTATCCATGCCTGACAGCTGGGTCTTATCTGCAAATACGCCGTCAAGGAATAACGTCGCAATTGCGCCGAGAACCAGCCCGAAAACAGCATAATATGTCAATGCTTCTGCCTTTTTTAACAGGTAAACCAGGAATTTCGCAATCAGAAGAAATCCCGCGATTGCGCCCAATGCAAAGGGCAGCACGACGAAAACACTGCTGCCTGAGGCTTTTACGCCTTCCCAGTTCCCCTGGACGAGGCTGGTCAGCATGTCGGCGCATTTTCCCACTGCATTATAGACGGAACCATACTGTCCGATCACCATCAGCGTAATCGAGCCGCTGATACCCGGAATAGACATCAATGAACAGGAGACCAATCCGGAAAAGAAGATTACCAGAAAATCTCCGATTCCGGTGATCTGCGGTATGGCTACATAGCTTTCCGCAGAACCCGATGACAGGTTTTTCGTGTAAAATGAGACAAAAAGGATCACGGCAAAGGTGATCAGGGGCAAAATCAGATAGACGGACCGGAACGGGACCTTTTTCATTTTTCGCAGAATTAGAGGGATGCTGCCTAAAACTAATCCGATAAAAAAGATATACGATTGATGGGTATATGTTTCGCAAATGTACAGCACCAGATTTGTGGAAATCAGAACACCGACCGCGGCGCCGATTACAATCGGCAGCAGAAATAGGATGCTCTTTTTTGTCTGCTTGCGCAGGTTGTTGACCGCCAACAGAATATCTTCATATAATCCCACAACTACAGCAAAAATGCTGCCGCTCAGTCCGGGTATGACTGCTGCGATCCCAATGAGTATGCCCTTTATAAAATGAAAAATTTGTTTCAAACGCATCGCATCCATTCTTTAAAATGAAAACATCGATAGAATACCATCTATTTTATTTTCACGCAACGCCTGTACAATCCGTTTTTGAAATATCCGCTGTCCGTTGAAACTTGAGCCGCCGCAGAATCGTTAACTGCATCGGGAACGCGGATACAGTGTATAAAATGAATTGGCATTTATGATGTTTATTTGTTATAATACGCGAACAGGGTACTGAATATGTACCCTGACGGTGCAGCCTGCTTTTTTGTTTGTCTCTATGCGGACTGTTATGCCGGCTGTCATAGCATCTTGCCTGTTATTCAGCCGCGTTTTAAGCAGAAGTTGATTTGTGATAATAATTTATCCTAATATTTAACTGAATTTAACTAAAAGAGCGAATATCAAGATTGCGGAAAAGAGGCGAAGTGCCGCCGGGACTGCGGCAGAGGACGGAGGAACTTTACTTGAGCAGAAATCGAACGATTTTAATGGAAAAAATTAAAGAGTCTCTGAAAGCGGTTATGCCGGTGACTTGTATTGTACTTCTTTTGTGCTTTTCGATTGCCCCGGTTTCAAACAGCACTTTGATGGGATTTATTCTCGGAGCGGTTCTGTTGATTGTGGGCATGGGGTTTTTTACCCTGGGGGCGGAGATGGCCATGACGCCTATGGGAGAGCGCGTCGGGGCGCAGATGACAAAGTCACGCAAGCTTTGGCTGATTATACTGGTCTGCTTCTTTGTCGGACTGATGATTACGATTTCAGAGCCTGATCTGCAGGTCCTTGCGGATCAGGTGCCGACTGTGCCGAATGCCATTTTAATCGGTGCTGTTTCAGTCGGCGTCGGATTGTTTCTGGTAGTAGCCATGCTCCGCATTCTCTTTAAAATTCCCCTGTCCTTTTTATTAATTGGCTTTTATCTGCTTGTTTTTATTTTGGCGCGGTTTGTTTCAACGGATTTTTTGTCGGTTGCGTTTGATTCCGGCGGTGTTACTACCGGACCTATGACCGTGCCGTTTATTATGGCGCTTGGGGTTGGTGTTGCTGCAATCAGAAGTGACAGGGAGGCCGGCCGCGACAGCTTCGGATTGGTTGCCCTTTGCTCAATCGGGCCCATTTTGGCTGTTTTGATTTTAGGCATGCTGTATCACCCCGGAGAGAGTCAGTATGCGCCTGTAGAAATTCCGGATATTGAAAATTCAAAGGAGCTGTGGGGGCTTTTTGCCCATGGCTTTCCGGAATATTTTAAAGAGGTCGCACTTGCGCTGCTGCCGATTGTGATCTTTTTTGCATTGTTTCAGGTGGTTTCCCTGCGGCTCAAAAAGCGGCAGCTGATTAAAATGCTGGTCGGTATTTTATATACTTATATTGGGTTGGTGCTGTTCCTTACCGGAGTGAACGTCGGATTTATGCCTGCCGGAAATTATCTCGGTAAATTGATCGGTAGCCTTGCGCAAAACTGGCTGCTTATTCCCATCGGTATGGTGATCGGCTATTTTATCGTTGCCGCGGAACCTGCCGTGCATGTGCTGAATAAGCAGGTTGAGGAAATTACCTCAGGGGCAATTCCTAAAAGGGCGATGCGGCTCAGCCTTTCGGTTGGGGTTTCTATATCCGTGGGTCTGTCTATGCTCCGTGTCCTTACCGGAATATCGATTATATGGTTTCTGATTCCCGGTTACTTGATTGCTATTTTACTGACGTTTATTGTGCCTGATATTTTTACCTCTATTGCCTTTGACTCCGGTGGGGTGGCCTCCGGCCCTATGACCGCGACCTTTTTGCTTCCTCTTGCTATGGGGGCGTGTGAAGCAGTGGGAGGCAATATTGCTGCAGATGCCTTTGGGGTGGTTGCCATGGTTGCCATGACACCGCTGATTACAATCCAGATTTTAGGGCTAACCTATAAAATAAAAATGAAACGAAATCCTGTTGGAAAGACACCTGAGACTAAGATTCCTGATGGGGAAGAGGAAATTATTGAACTGTAATGAGAGGGGTTTAGCTATGCGCGCTATATATTTCTTGATTACGATTATCAAGCGGGACTATTGTGAGGCGTATATAACATTTTACGAACGGCGCGGGCTGGCGGCGATCTTCAGCACTCCCTGCAACGGTACTGCGCAGCGTAAAATGCTCGATTACCTCGGGATTGAGAAAACTGAAAAGGCTATGCTTTTTTCAATGGTCTCCGACGAGGTGAAAAAGAGCCTTATGCATGATCTTGTGTATGAAATGGATATTGATGTACCTGGAAACGGGATTGCGCTTACCGTTCCTGTGGGCAGTATCGGCGGAACCTTGAGTATGAAATATTTAACTGAGGGGCAAGTTATTAAAATAAGTGAGGAAAATGAGATGAAAGAAGCACCGTATGAATTAATTGTTGCGATTACTGATCAGGGAAATACCGAGCTTGTAATGGATGCGGCGCGCAGTGCGAATGCAAAGGGTGGTACGGTAATCCATGCCAAAGGGACCAGTACCGAGCACGCGGAAAAATTTTTTGGAGTCTCCATTGCGGATGAAAAGGAGATTGTTTTTATTGTTGCCAGAAACCAAGATAAAAACGGGATTATGAAGGCTATCATGACCCAAGCCGGTTTGAAAACAGAAGCCCACACCATTGTCTTTTCCTTACCTGTGGACAGTGTAGCAGGCTTGCGCTCCGTCCAGCATGATCACGAAATAAATCCTTTGTCCGAATAGGTTATAAATAAATCACCTCTCTAAAGTACCTCTTCTAAATTACCTCTCGGGCAGTTTGCGTATTTTGCCGGATTCTATGCTTGGTGAGTAAATTAGGTATTGAATGATTCTTGTATAATTCTTGATCATTTGATTTGATGACTCGCCTTTTTATGAGATATAACTAAAATATCCCATTAAGAAAGGTGGGGCCTTTTATGATACGAGTTACTGTTTGGAATGAATTTATACATGAACGGGAATCTGAGGTGGTAAAAAATCTACCCGAGAGGTAAATTTTAAAAGATGAGTTTTTGTATTAATTTTAAAAAAATTATTATTGATGCTGCTTCGGCCAGACCCCCCGTTTGACAGCACCAAAAATATTTGTACGAAGATGTTTATTTTCTTTTTCTATTAATGAGATTAGATTCTTTGTGTTAGCCCTTTGACTGGAACGATCTACAGGGCAGGGGTTGAAAACAACAGGTAATCCGGATATTTCTGCGAATTGTTTAATTTCATATTCGGCTATATAAATAAATGGACGTATCACATGGATTTGTGTTCGATCCAACCAGGTATTTGGTGAAAAACAATAAAATCGTCCTTCCCAAAAAAGACTTAATAAGGCAGTTTCAATCACATCATCTCTGTGGTGCGCTAAAGCAACAACATTGCATCCCATTTTACGTGCAGCATCATTAACCGCTCCTCTTCGAAGATTCGCACATAATGCGCAGGGATTTGGTTCCTTTCGTATATCAAACACGATTTCTGCAATCGAAGATTCAATGATTGTATGAGGAACATTTAACCGCTGACAGTATTCTGTAACGAGTGAAAATGTCATGTCCGGAAAGCCTAAAGAGACTGTTACAGCACAAAGATCAAATTTTTTTGGATAGAAATTCCTCAGAGAAGCTAAAACAGTAAGCAGTGTTAAACTATCTTTTCCCCCGGATACGCCCACACACACGTGGTCTCCTTCCTGTATTAAATCGTAATCTTGGACTGCTTTTCTTGTCAAACTGAGAAGTCTTTTGAACTGTTCTTTATATGTTTTCGGCATCTTGATACAATCCCATTTCTCTAAAATTAATCTGTGAACTTCATCAGTATATCATATCAGTATTATTATTAAAATAACTAAAAAATAACTAACATACGGGTTCATTTGGGTTCGGCCTGCCTTTCATTGCCTTATTGGCAATCGTTCTGACAATGGTATAACTGATTCCTGTTATTCTTGATATTTGCTTATACGATATACCTTTTATTTTACATAATACGGATAATGCCTGCTGTAATTCATTCGCGTCAAGCTGAGCAAATTTTTTAAAATTCGATATTTTACTTGCTGCTTTGATCTTATCGGCAGCTTGTTTGTCATTTAAAAAATATTTGTGATCACCTTCTGAATAGTATTGTTCGGCCAGTGATTTATGGTTCTCAGTAAACGCCTTTATTTCAAGATGCGACATATTTTCATAAAAAGACATATCAATTTTAAAAGATACTGCGTTTTTTATCGCAAAAAGAGATTTCTTCCTTAAATAGAATTGATAGCTTGACCATTTATAATGTTCTGCTTTTTGTACGATTTTAGCCTCAACCGCATTTCGATGAATATACCGTATCAGTGTTTTTGCATATTTTACCGAATCAACATGCAGCCCGCTGTACGTACTCATAAATAAATGTCCGCGTCTGCCATATTTTCTGTTAAAATATTTTGCATAGCAGCTATTCAGATCCCGCATAAAAAATGAGACATTACACACAGAACAAGCGTTGTCACGGATAAAAAGATGGTAGTGATTATTCATTAATGTAAAAGCAATTATAGTAATTCTATATTTATTTACATATTTAGATAATAACTTTAAAAACACTAATTTGTCTTTATCTTCTAAATATATATTTTGTTCATTTACTCCTTTTTGGATTAAATGATAATATCCGCTCGGGCTTATCACACGTTTCTTTGTCATAATATCGATCCTCCTGCATTTATCACAATAATAAATTTTGCATTATTTCCCAGAATTCGTCAACTAAAATAAATGCAGTAATAAAAATTTACCTCTCGGGTAGCTTAAAGCCAATAGATAATAGGCGGGGTACAAAAGTAGGATACATTATTTAATAAATATGATATAATTAAAAAAAATAAAGGTGGTTTCTTCTTGGCGAGTAATATTGAATATATTATTTTTATTTTCGAAATTATTGGAACCGTTGCGTTTGCAATAACCGGAGTAATGGCTGCGATAGAAAAAGAAGTTGATTTTTTTGGTGCAATTGTACTCGGTGCTACAACTGCAGTCGGCGGCGGAGCACTTAGAGATATTATGTTGGGTATTACACCTCCGACCTTTTTTTACAAACCGGTTTATATATTAACAGCTGTGATTGTTTCTGCCTTTGTATTTCTCGTAATGTATATTTATAGAGGCGGCGGAAAACATATTGCATTTTATAATAATATAATTAACATATTTGATGCAATAGGACTGGCAGTTTTTGTAATAACCGGTATGAATACAGCAATTAGGCAGGGCTATATAAAAAATGGATTTTTAGTTATTTTTATCGGTACAATTACGGGAATTGGGGGCGGTGTTTTAAGAGATGTCCTTATTGGTAAAATACCGGCAGTTCTCAGAAAGCATATCTATGCGCTGGCAGCAATTATCGGAGCAGTTTTATACTATGTGTTTCTTATATGTAAAATAAATGAATCACTATCCATTTTGATCAGTGCTGCAAGTATCATAATCATCAGATTACTTGCCATTCGCTACAAATGGAATCTTCCGAAAATTTCAGATAGGCTTTAAAAATGTACCCGAGAGGTAAATAAAAAGGGTAAATAAAGAAGAACTTAAAATACACATACAAATAAATTAGAAAATTTTATATATTTTATTCTTTGACAATGTTTGATAAATATGGTATTGTTTATGCGAATAAAATAAGAACTAAAAACAGGAGGCGTAGTTAAAATGGGAAATAGTTGGAAGTGTAAATTGTGCGGCTGGGTATTTACGGGTGAAGAAGCACCGGAGACGTGTCCAATATGTGGCGCTAAAAAACAGGATTTTATTTTAGAAAATCATATAAATACATTACCGTTTCAACAGAATACAGATGAAACATTTATTGTGCTTGGCGGAGGCATTGCCGGCCTTGAGGCTGTAAAAGCTGTGCGGGAAAGAAACAAAACTGCACATATTAAGCTGGTTTGTAAAGAGGAAACATTGCCTTATAATAGACCTGCATTATCAGATGTTTTGGCAAGAGGATACGATTTTAAAAATATTTTACTTGAGAACCTATCATTTTACGAACAAAATAATATTGAAACAATATGCGGATTATGTGCCCGTATGATTGATACAGAAACTAATGAGGTAATATTAAGTGATGGAAGTATGCATAAGTATGATAAATTATGCATTGCAATCGGAGCGGTGCCGTTTAATATGGTCAGGCCAAGGGATGGTGCAATTCCTGTTTTTGTTCTGCGCACAATTGATGATGCGCTGAAAATTATGGATCAGGTACATAGTTCTGAAAATAAGGACAAGCATGTAGTGATATCAGGAGGCGGCATTTTAGGATTGGAGGCAGCAGTAGCACTTGTTGAACTTGGCGTACGTGTCACAGTGTTAGAACGTAGTACAAGAATTTTACCGAATCAGACAGACGAAAAAACTTCTATCCGTCTGCGGACTGCGTTAGAGGCATATGGCGTTAAAATTTTAACTGAACAAACAATCTCCATGGTATATGACGAAGGTGTAATTCTATCAAAGGGTTCATATATTAGGGCGGACTTTGTTCTGTCGAGTACTGGAATTAGAAGTGAAACTTTGATTGCAGAAGAGGCAAAACTTGATGTAAATATGGGAATTCTCGTAAATGAGCACATGCAGAGTTCGAATCCGCGTATATATGCTGCAGGAGATTGCGCTGAATTCCAGAAAAAGGTGGCTGGGCAGTGGGCTGCAGCAGCGCTGCAAGGGCAAATTGCCGGTGCTGCTATGGCTGGAGATGAATCAAAGTGTTATTTGCCTCCGGTACCTTTCACAGTATTTGAGGTTGGAAATTTTTCGTTGTTTAGTGCGGGAGCGATAAATGGGAGGGGGCTGAAAGCTGTTTCTTCTGCGGAAAATGATACTTATCGCTGTCTGACGTTCCGGGATGACCGATTAGCCGGAGCTATATTTTACGGAGGAAAATATAACAGCGGAAGAATCATAACAGCAATTGAAAATCAAATTGATATCGAATCAGCGCTCCCTTTATTATATGAAGCCATCTAATACAGAATTACTTTTATACAATTGTAAAATGTGCCCGAGAGGTTGCTGTGTCAACCGATTGTCGGGAGAGGCCGGGGTGTGTGGCGCAGTCGGAGCCGGGGTAAAAATAGCAAGGGCTGCGCTGCATTTTTGGGAAGAACCATGCATATCCGGAGTAAACGGGTCAGGTGCTATTTTCTTTTCCCACTGCGCACTTCAATGTGTGTACTGTCAAAATCGGGAGATCAGCAACGGAAAGATCGGTGCGGATATCACGATTCCGCGATTAGCTGATATTATGTTGGAGCTTCAGGATAAAGGTGCACATAATATTAATCTTGTGACCCCTGCACATTATGTACCGCAAATACTTGATGCACTTGATATTGCAAAAACAAGAGGCTTGATTTTACCATGCGTGTACAACAGCAGCGGATATGAAACCGTAGAGACAGTGAAACTTCTTAAAGGATATATTGATATTTATTTGACAGACTTCAAATATTCCGATATATACATGGCACAAAACTATTCTGGTGCCGGTGATTATTCATTTTTTGCAAATTTGGCGATAGAAGAAATGGTCTGTCAAATCGGTCCGCCTATATTGAATTCCGAAGGTCTGATGCAAAAGGGTGTCATAGTCAGACATTTAATATTACCCGGGAGGTCATTTTCCGGAATACGGCAAGCAAAGAGAATTATTCACCATCTGCATGAATGCTACGGTAATCGCATTTATTTTAGTATTATGAAACAGTATACGCCACCTCTCGGGCAGTTTACTGGTGAACAGTTGGAATTAAACCGAAAAATTACAGATAGAGAATATACAGCGGTTATCGACTATGCTGAACGAATTGGGGTGGAAAATGCATATATTCAGTACGGAGACGCTGCCCAAGAGAGTTTTATTCCCGCATTTGATTTGGAAGGTGTTCTTGCAGAAGAACATCGCATAACCAATGATACTGAAAAGGAAAAATGAGAAATATGCAGGAGGGGGTTGCGGACATTTTCTTGGACTATTCAAGCTGCTAATCCAAGGCTCTGCCTGTACTCC
>ERZ779746.603-NODE-603-length-17677-cov-2.110998_pt1 | contig 17677 bp, 12 predicted proteins | sample MGYA00511888_ERZ779746 | MGnify/ENA primary metagenome ERZ779746 (study PRJEB29588, sample SAMEA1964695) | human gut metagenome | biome: human gut; feature: human-associated habitat; material: faeces | place: Denmark | collected 2008/2010 ... | reverse complement strand
AAGGAATATCTCCCGCAGACCGCCTGCGGATTTGACGACAGCCGTATCCGAATTTATATTCAGGACGGACTGAAATTTGTCCGCACCCGGGTAGAGGCATATGATTTGATCATCGTGGATTCCACGGATCCTTTCGGCCCCGGAGAGGGGTTGTTTACAAAAGAATTTTACGGAAATTGCTTCAAAGCGCTGCGTGAAGACGGTATCATGGTCAACCAGCATGAAAGTCCGTTTTATGCGCCGGATGCCGAAGCCATGCAGCGGGCGCACAAACGCATTGCACAGTCCTTTGATATCTGCCGTGTCTATCAGGCCCATATTCCGACGTATCCCTCGGGACACTGGCTGTTTGGGTTTGCCTCTAAAAAATATCATCCCGTCAGGGATCTGAAAGCCGCGCAGTGGAAGGCGCTGGGATTGAAAACAGGTTATTATAATACAAATTTGCACAGGGGCGCTTTTGCGCTGCCGAATTATGTGGAGGATCTGCTGAAGCATGTGGAAGAAGAATGTTGAGACGTTTATCGGCTGTGAAAGTGAATATCAGAATGCGGACATAGTTCTGTTCGGGGCACCCTTTGATTCCACCACCTCTTATCGCCCCGGAACGCGCTTTGCAAGCAGGGCGATCCGCGGGGAATCCTTTGGAATCGAGACATACAGCCCTTATCAGGACAGGGATTTATGCGATCTCAAGGTATTTGACGGGGGAGATCTGGAATTGCCTTTCGGGGACTGCGGCCGGGCGCTGGCACAGATCCAGGCATGTGTCTGCGGGATTTTAGAAGACGGAAAGCTGCCGGTTATGATGGGCGGAGAGCATTTGGTGACGCTCGGCGCAGTGCGGGCAGCGGCGGAGCGCTATCCGCAGCTGCATATCATCCAGTTCGATGCCCATGCCGATTTGCGGGATTCCTATTTAGACGTAGCCCTTTCCCATGCCTGCGTTATGCGGCGCTGCCACGAGATCATCGGAGACGGCAGAATTTATCAATTCGGCATCCGCTCCGGAGATCGACAGGAATTTGCCTTTGCCGAAAAGCATACGTTTATGGAGCGTTTTACGCTGCATGAAACGCAGAAGCAGGCGGCGCTGCTGGAAGGAAAGCCCGTATATCTGACGATTGATCTTGATGTGCTGGATCCGTCGATCTTTCCCGGGACCGGCACGCCGGAGGCAGGCGGGGTCAGCTTTGCAGAGCTGCTTGCCGCAATCCGCGGAATCTGCGGAAGGCTTCATATCGTGGGCTGCGATATCAATGAGCTGTCTCCGATCTATGATCAGAGCGGCGTTTCTACAGCTGTGGCGTGCAAGCTGCTGCGGGAGCTTTTGCTGTCGCTCAGATAGGAATGATGATAGAAAGCCGTTACGGATACGGCAGAATGGAGGATTTCAGATGGGGAAAATTTTAGTAATCGGCTGCGGCGGCGTAGCAAGTGTGGCAATTCATAAATGCTGTCAGAACAGTGAGGTATTTACGGAGCTGATGATCGCCAGCCGTACAAAAAGCAAGTGTGATGCATTGAAGGCAAAGCTGGACGGAGGAAAAACAAAGATTTCCACTGCCCAGGTGGATGCGGACAATGTGGACGAGCTGGTCCGGCTCATTGAGCATTTCCGGCCCGATGTGGTTTTGAACCTGGCGCTACCGTACCAGGATTTAACGATTATGGAGGCGTGTCTTGCCACAAAGACGCATTATGTGGATACAGCCAACTATGAGCCCTTGGATACGGCAAAGTTTGAATATAAATGGCAGTGGGCGTACCGGGAGCGCTTTGAAAAGGCCGGGATTACGGCGCTGCTGGGCAGCGGCTTTGACCCGGGGGTAACAGGCGTGTTTTCCGCCTATGCGCAGAAGCATCATTTTGACGAAATTCATTACTTGGACATTCTCGATGCCAACGCAGGCGATCACGGCTATCCGTTTGCCACGAATTTTAATCCGGAGATCAATATCCGGGAGGTGACTGCAAAGGGCAGCTATTGGGAGAACGGCAGATGGGTAGAAACTGAGCCCATGGAGATCAAACGTGTGTACAATTTTCCTGAAATCGGAGAGCGGGATATGTACCTGCTGCATCATGAAGAAATCGAGTCATTAGCGCTGAATTTAAAGGGAATCAGGCGGATCCGCTTCTTTATGACATTCGGGCAGAGCTACCTGACACATTTAAAGTGTCTTGAAAATGTGGGCATGACATCCATTGAGCCGATTGCATTCGAGGGAAAGATGATCGTTCCGCTCCAGTTCCTGAAAGCCGTTTTGCCGGATCCTGCTTCCTTAGGTCCGAGAACCAAAGGAAAAACCAATATCGGATGTATTTTCCAGGGCATAAAGGACGGAAAAGAAAAACAGTATTATTTATATAATGTGTGCGATCATCAGGCATGCTACCGGGAGGTGGGGTCCCAGGCGATTTCGTACACCACCGGCGTACCGGCGATGATTGGCGCCATGCTGGTTATGAATGGTACCTGGCAGAAGCCGGGCGTATATAATATTGAGGAATTTGACCCGGATCCGTTTATGGCGGCGCTGAACCGGTGGGGATTGCCCTGGCAGGAAAGCTTTGCGCCGGAGCTGGTTGACTGAGATGGAGGCGGCGCAGCTCAATTTTGATATCCATGGCGCGGCAACGCCTGTCTACATTGTGGATAAAGCGCTGCTACGCCGCAATTTAGAAGTGCTGAAAGCGGTTTCTGATGAAACCGGCTGCAAAATTCTGCTGGCCCAGAAGGCTTTTTCCATGTACAGCCTGTATCCGATGATCGGCGCATACCTGGCGGGGACCACGGCCAGCGGCCTGTTTGAGCTTCGGCTCGGACAGGAAGAAATGGGAAAAGAAAACCATATTTTTGCGCCGGCCTACAAGCCGGAGGAAATGACAGAGATTCTAAGGCTTTGCGATCATATCGTATTCAACTCTTTTGCGCAGTGGGAACGCTTCCGGGAACAGGCGGTGAAAAGCGGAAAAAGCTGCGGAATCCGTATCAATCCGGAATGCTCCACGCAGGAGCATGGCATTTATGACCCTTGCGCGCCGGGGTCCCGGTTCGGCGTGAAGGCGGCGGACTTCCGGGAGGCAAGCCTAAAAGGCATCGAAGGCTTGCATTTTCACACACTGTGCGAACAGAATGCCGATGCCCTCGCCCAAACCATAGAAGCGGCAGAGGCACGCTTCGGCCCATATTTTTCCCGGATGAAATGGATTAATTTCGGCGGGGGACACCATATTACCCGCAGAGACTACGACGTGTCGCTTTTGATCCGCTGCATCAGGCGCATTCAGGACACATACGGAGTAACCGTGTATTTAGAGCCGGGAGAGGCGGTTGTACTCAACGCCGGCTTTTTAGTGGCGTCGGTAATGGATTTTGTAGAGAACGACGGCGCAATCGCAATCCTGGATACATCCGCGGCATGTCATATGCCGGACGTGCTGGAAATGCCTTATCGCCCTCCTGTGCTTGGCGCAGAGCTGCCAGGCGTGAAGCCGTATACGTATCAGCTGAGCGGGCCCACCTGCCTGGCGGGCGACCGGATCGGCACATACTCCTTTGACCGTCCGCTGCAGTGCGGCGACCGGATTGTATTCGGCGATATGGCACATTATACGATGGTAAAAAACAACACCTTCAACGGTATGAATCTGCCGGATATTGCGGTTGCGGAGGAAAACGGCTGCCTCCGGACAGTCCGTACCTTCGGATACACGGACTTTAAAAGCCGCCTGTCATAGAATTTTTACGGCCTTAGAAAGGGACGGAGATGGATCTGACTGTATGCCAAAAAATTGAGAATGCGTCCTCAGCGCGGATGGAGACGGTCCCGGATGCCTCGGTTCAGCTGATCGTAACTTCGCCGCCTTATCCCATGATTGAAATGTGGGATCCCTGCTTTGCTGAGCAGGACCCGGCGATTGCTGCTGCACTAAAAGCGCAGCGTATGACGCAGGCCTTTTCCGGTATGCACGGTGTTTTGGAAAGAACCTGGCGGGAGGCGGACCGGGTCTTGTCGCCGGGCGGTATCGTCTGCATTAATATCGGGGATGCAGCGCGCACCTGCGGCGGGATTTTTCAGCTGTATCCGAATCACGCTATGATCCTTTCTTTTTTTCAAAGCATGGGATACACGGTACTGCCTGATATCCTGTGGCGCAAGCCTTCCAACGCGCCGAACAAATTTATGGGATCCGGCATGTATCCTCCGGGCGCTTACGTTACCTATGAGCATGAATATATTCTGATTTTCCGAAAAGGTGAAAGGCGCGTGTTCAAGAGTATGCCGGAGAAGCGAATCCGCCGGGAGAGCGCCTACTTCTGGGAGGAGCGCAATCTTTGGTTTTCCGATCTCTGGCAGCTGAACGGTACAGCGCAAAGTATAAAAGACGGCAATCAGAAGGGGCGGGAAAGAAGCGCCGCCTTTCCCTTTGAGCTCGGTTTCCGCCTGGTCAATATGTTTTCTGTGAAAGGGGATACGGTTCTGGACCCATTTGCAGGACTTGGCACCGTGCTGCTGGCCTGTATGGCCTCACAGCGCAGCGGAATCGGATATGAAATTGATTCTGCCATCGCCGAACGGGCGCGGCAGGCACTATCCTCCGCCGCGCCGGAGCTGAATCGGTATATCGATGGCCGGATTGAAAACCATCTCCGTTTTCTGAAGGCGCAGCGCGAAAGCGGGAAGGATCAGTTTTACACGAATCTCCATCATGGCTTTGGCGTAAAAACCAGACAGGAGACGGAGCTGTGCGTTGAAAAGATCGCCTCAGTAACAGAGGCAGACGGCGGAAGGCTCCGTGTGACCTATGAAATGCCCGCGATTCAGTAATGGACTGTAATGCCGTCCTTTTTCTTTGTGTAGGTTATGATTTTGGCATGAATCTGTTCATTCAGCATGTTCATATGCAGATAGGTGTCCGGCTTGACGGATACGGGTTCGTCTCCGATATAGCCGTCAATTCCGACCGCCTCCTCTGCCGGGTCGGCAAGTCTGTAGGATTTCTTTTCCCGTTTTGCAATTTCTGAAATGACAGCCTTTTGTACATACAGGCCATCAAATGTTTTGCTGATTACCAGATCGGTTACCCAGTTCAGGAGCATTTCATCCGTGATCAGCGGCAGGGCCTGTTTTAAATTTTCTATTTGCTGCCGGACCCTGCCCACCGCAGTCTCGATGGTTTCCGGATACCGCTTCCGATACCAGGCTTCCCAGCGTTCGCAGGAAGCCTGCTGTGTCTCCTGCGCAAGATATTCCGGAAAGAGCTCTGACAGCTGACCGACAACAGCAGGCTTGGTCCCGCCTGCGTTCTGGTTGGCAATGTTCATTAGTTGTGTGGTATATTTCGGAAAATTCCCGTTTCCCGTAGCATTGATCTGAGAGATCCGTTTTTTGGAGAGCTTGAAATCTGCCATAAATGTGTGCTCCTTTCCGCAGCGGAAAATGCTTTATGCTTTAGCGGCGTCATTCTGCCGGATTTCTACCCGCCGGATCTTGCCGCTGATGTTTTTCGGCAGCTCCGGCACAAATTCTACAACACGCGGATATTTATACGGTGCGGTTACTTTCTTTACATAGTTCTGCAGCTCCTTTGCCAGCTCCGGAGAAGGGGCATATCCTTTTGCTAATACAACTGTTGCCTTTACCAGTTGGCCCCGCAGCTCATCCGGAACGCCGGTTACCGCACACTCAAGTACCGCCGGATGCTCCATCAATGCGGATTCTACTTCAAAGGGCCCGATGCGATAGCCGGAGCTCTTGATGACATCGTCCTTTCTTCCCACATACCAATAGTATCCGTCTTCATCTTTATATGCCAGGTCGCCGGTATGGTAATATCCGTCATGCCACGCCTGCGCGGTCAGCGCAGGATCTTTATAGTAGCCCTGGTACAGGCCGACGGGCCGTCCGCCCGCAGCTTCTGAGGTATTGATCACGATTTCACCAACTTCGCCCGGATAGCAGGACTGCATATGATCATCCATAATATCCACGTGGTAGCAGGGTGAGGGCTTGCCCATGGAGCCGGGCCGGATTTCCATCCAGGGAAAGGAACATACAAGGGCGACAACCTCTGTTTGACCGTAGCATTCCCGCATCCGGATTCCGGTTGCTTTATAGATCTGATTATAAACCTCCGGGTTCAGGGCCTCGCCGGCCACGGTCAGTTCCTGCAGGGAAGAAAGATCATATTCTGCAAGATTTTCCTTCATCATAAAACGATAGATGGTGGGAGGCGCGCAGAAGCTGGTGAGCTTGTGCGCGGCAATTTTCTCAAGCAGATCTTTTGGCTCGAATTTTTCCATATCATATACGAAGATGGCGCTTTCGCCCAGCCATTGTCCGTACAGCTTCCCCCAAACCGCCTTTGCCCAGCCGGTTTCCGCCACAGTCATATGCAGTCCGCCTTCCTTCACGCTGTGCCAATAGCCTGCGGTAATAATATGGCCCAGGGGATAGATGAAATCGTGGGCAACCATTTTCGGGTAGCCGGAGGTTCCGGAGGTAAAATACAGGAGCATCATATCGTTGTTGCATGTAGCCTCTGCACCTTCGGGCCGCAGAAAAACATCGGATTCAGAGGCAATCTCAGCGTCCAGGTCGATCCAGTCCCCAAGGTCTCTGCAGAAGGGACTGTTTTCCGGAAAATATCCGCCTGCAAAAAGCTTAAACTGCAGTGTGGGGGAATCCTTCTGCGCGCAGTCCACCTGCAGGCCGAAATCATGTTCTCTTGTACAGATCACTGCTTTGATGTCCGCCTGATTATTCCGATACACCAGATCCTTTGCCGTCAGCAAATGCGTGGCCGGAACCGCAACTGCGCCGAGTTTATGCAGCGCCATGATCACATACCAGAACTGATAATGACGCTTGAGCACCAGCATCACGCTGTCTCCCTTGCGGATTCCTAATTTTTTCAGATAATTTGCAGTTTTATTCGCATAAGACTGGATATCCTTATATGTGAAGACCCGTTCGTTTCCCCGGCTGTCGCACCAGACCATTGCGCGGGCGTTTGGCTTTGTTTCCGCCAGCACATCCAGTACATCATAAGCAAAATTGAAATTTTCGGGAACAATTATGCGCAGGTCCCTCTTAAACTCTTCATACGAACTGAACTCTTTTTTGTTGACGAATTTTTCAAACAATGCCATTTTTCTCATCCTTTCTGAAAGATTTTTGCTATATAAAAAGTCCCCGTCTCGATTGAGACGGGGACTGAAATCCTCCGCTGTACCACCCAATACGTTATATATTCACCGGATTCCCATGAAATCCTCGCAGATAACGGTGCTTACCGGAAATGCTTACTATCTTGCTTCAGCATTTCTGCTCAGGAGGGATTTGTCTCTTCGTGATCGCCGCCGGTTCGCACCAAGCACCGGCTCTCTGCAGGCTCTGCAAAAAGACCTGTCTCCGTCACAGCATTTGCAACAAAATGTATTGTAGCACTGCCGACAGGGATCGTCAAGCTTTTTTTTTGTCGTTTTTTCTCCTGAACGGCCGAACTTTCTCACTTGATTTGCCGCGCTCCTGCGGAAATAATAATAAGGAACGGACCTGATTTCACCGGGGTGCATTGCGCCCGGAGATAAGGGAGGGGATCGCAGTGAACAGAAAACGGATTTCTATATGGATGGTGATCATTTTGGCGGCAGCTGTTATGGCAGGGTTTCGCGCACAGGCGGAAAAAGAGCGTACAGCAGAGCAGCAGGTTCTGGACAATTGGATGTGCGCAGGCGGTGTGTGGAAAGAGACGGATACGGAAATTCAGGCAGACAATAGAAAAGTGGGGGATGCTTTCTATTTGTCGGACCTGCATATTGACGGCAGCACGTCTTTCATATATGAATGTGACGTCATATTTAAAGGAAGAGCTGTAGGGATCATCTTCGGCGCAGCAGATAGGGAAAAACCTTCTGCAGCATGGTATTGTCTTAATGTAGAACCGGGAAGTAATATATCCCGTGCTTTTTTTGTAAGAGGGGGCCTTGTGTGGAATGTCAGCCGGCCGTTGGAATCTGAGGAGCAAACAAGCAAGCCCCATCATCTGAAGGTGGTGTTTCTGGCCGGAAATGAACTGATATTCTACCTGAATGAGAAACAGGTAGGCAGCTACAGCACGGCTGATTTTGCTGGCGGTTATTTGGGTCTCATGACTTGTGAAGCAGACGCTGTGTTCAGCAATGTCCGCTATACGGAGTTTACAGCCCCGGAAATTGAACAGATTACTTTCCTGAATCTTGACTTTGAACAAGAATATGCACCGGAACGGACAGAATATTCTGCATATGCGGATTATACTAAAGATGTGCTGCGCTTTCAGGTGCTGTTCGGCGATGCGCTTACTGTTACCGTGGGAGAACAGCATATAAAATCCGGTGAAACGGTTTCGGTTCCCCTGCAGGTCGGATATAATGAAATACCAATTCAAATTCATTGGATTATGGAGAATCTGCAGGTTGACATGGTAAAATACCTGCTGGTGCACCGTGACCAGGATCCGGCGCTTTTATATCATGAAATATATCGGCCGCAGCTTCATTACTCTTCCCGGAGCGAATGGATCAATGACCCCAACGGTCTGGTATACAATGCCGCAACCGGGGAATATCATTTGTTTTACCAGACCCGTCCGCGGACATCGGTATTAAGCCCGAATACCAGCTGGTACCATGCGGTATCCAAGGATCTGGTTCACTGGGAGCAGATTGAACCGGCGCTGCTGCCGGATGACTTAGGACTGTGCTGGTCCGGCTCCGGCGGGGTAGATTATCAGAATACTTCCGGCCTGTTTGATCCGGCTTCCGATCCTGCAGGGCGTCTGGTGCTGATTTATTCATCTGTATACGGCGACACCTTCTATGGCACTGAAAAGCTCAGTTTGGCGTATTCTCAAGATAACGGAAGGACCTGGATCAAATATGAGGGCAATCCGATTATAAAAAACGGAAGCAATTACGTGCAAAAATATAATGACGGCTTCCGTGACCCCAAGCTGGTCTGGTATGCGGATGACTCTTACGAAGCCGGCGGCATCTGGATCTTAATGGTAGGCGGCGGACAAGGGCGGATCTTTTCTTCTCCTGACCTGCTCAACTGGCGGTTTGAAAGCGCAATTACGGGACTGAATCAGGAGAAACTGTCAGGAGAGTGTCCGGATTTCTTTCCGATTGAGGTGGAAGGGAAGCCGGGCAATGTAAAATGGGTATATATCGGCGGCCACGTTCAGGTGGAGCAGAATATTTTTCAGACGTATGCTGTGGTAGGATCCTTCGAAAAAAATGAAAAGGGGACCTTTGTTTTTACCGGCGAACAGGAGAAGCAGGTATTATTCGGCGGAAATACGATGTATGCGTCACAGACCTTTTTTAATGATTCATCAAATCGCAGAATTCAGATCAGCTGGCTTCGGGAGTGGACCGCAGTTCAGCCGGATACTGCAAACGGAGAAGATGACCGCTTCAGCAAGGACTGGAACGGACTGATGTCCTGGCCTCTGGAATTGAAGCTGCATAATCAGGACGGTAAATACGTATTGACCTGTTATCCCGTGGAGGAGATGGCAGCCCTGCAGGAGGAGGTCCTGTTTGAAACAGAGGTGCGTTCGGTAAGCCCGGAAGATGGTAATCTGCTGGCTGGTGTCAGCGGCAGCTATTATGAAATTCTTGCGGATATTCATCCAGGCACTGCTTCGGAATTTGGCTTCCGTCTTCGCAAAGGGGACGAAAGGGCAACTGTCATCACATATCATACGGATACGGGTCTTCTGACGGCAGACGGCATACAGTCCGGAAAATATGGCGGGACTGCCGCGGATGTAACGCTGCTGCCGGGAGAAAACGGCAGAATTATGTTGCGGATTATTATAGACAGCAACATTGTGGATGTGTTCGGCAACGATGGTGCACAGTCTGTATTTGCACTGACCTATCCGCTGCCGGAGTATACTGAAATGGAATTTTTTGTAACAGGAGGAGACGTTTTCGTGGAATCTATGAAAATTCAGCGTCTTGCCTCCATTTGGGGAGAACCGGATTTGCCGGCGGCGCGGAAAAACCAATCGGCTGTTCTTGAAAGGATGCTCTGGGGACTTGCAGGTGGGTTTGTTTTGCTGCTGTTTGCTGCCGGAAGTGCTTTATGGCTTCTTCGTAAAAAGAAGAAGCGCTGATTTTGCATACTGTCCTTAATATACATATCACCCAAGCGGAAACGGCTCGGATGCGGCAATCGTATCCGGGCTGTTTCATTGCGGGAAATGGCGGCAGAAGCAAAATATTTTTATAATAATTAAAATATTTTCCTTGTTGCCTCCGGCAAGGTAGGATATAATGCCACCGTATCAATGAAATATCAATGCGATTGAAATTGCATATCACCGGAGGTGGCGTTTATGAATTTAAAGGAAAACGCAATGGCGGTACTGCTTTACGAGCCATATGAAAAGATGCCCATCGTTTCGTTTGGCTATTGGAGCGAGACCGTGGAAAAGTGGGCCGAGGAAGGCTATATCTCCCAGGAAGATGCCCAAAATTACAACCGATATGGTGATAACGGCCCGGGGGACAAAGCGATTATGGAAAAAATCGGCTTTGATTTTAACTGGAACGCCTGTGTGGGCGGCAATAATGGTTTATTTCCGTTTTTTGAAGAGGAGGTGCTGGAGGTGGATGCGCAGGGCGCGCGGACGCTCCGGAACAATGAAGGACTCATCATTCGGATTACACCGGGAGCCGGCTCGATCCCTTCTGAGGTCGGTACGACGCTGACGGACCGGAAAGCCTGGGAAGAGTTGTATTTGCCGAAGCTGCAGTACGACTGCCGCCGCGTTGATATTGAGGGCCTCCGGGCGGCAACGGAGGCCGCTTCGGACACCCCCATCGGACTCCATTGCGGGTCCCTGTACGGCAGCATTCGGAACCTTTTAGGCGTTGTGCATCTGAGCTATTTATATGTGGATGATGAAGATTTATATACAGAAATCATAGACACTATGGGAAATCTGAGCTATCAGGTAACCGAAAAGATCCTAAAGAGCGGGATCAAGGTGGATTTTGCCCATTTTTGGGAGGATATCTGTTTTAAGAACGGACCGTTGGTTTCTCCTGCTGTTTTTAAAGAAAAGGTGGGACCTCATTATAAACGAATCACGGATTTGCTGCAGCAGTACGGGATCGATATTGTTTCTCTCGACTGTGACGGCTGTATTGATAAATTAGTGCCGATCTGGCTGGAAAACGGGGTAAACACCATGTTTCCCATTGAATACGGCACTTGGGGCGGGAATATTGCACCGTGGCGCGCGCAGTACGGCAAAGCGGTGCGCGGCGTGGGCGGAATGAATAAAACCGTGTTTTCAAAGGATAAAAAAGCAGTGGATGAGGAAGTCGAACGCCTTTTAGGCCTGATTGCATTAGGGGGCTATATCCCCTGTCCGGACCATCGAATCGCGCCGGATGCCAAGTTTGAATTGGTTGCATATTATTGCGAAAGACTGAGATCCATGCTGTGATTCTGCGCCGCTTCGGAGTTCCGGGGCGGCGTTTGTTCTGTATCGTCCTTTTTGTTCTGCTGCGTCCGGTAATCGGAGGGGGTGCAGCCTATTTCCGCTTTAAACATCCGATTAAACTGACGCTGACTGTCATAGCCGATAAGCGCCGCAATTTTTGTAATACTAAGATTCGTATTCGCAATCAGACTGCAGGCTCTGCGGATCCGTTCTGCTTTCAGCATGTCAGAGAAGGAAGAATTCGCCTTCATCCGGATCATCCGGCTCAAATAGGCGATGGAATAGTTAAAATGCGCAGCGACGCTTTTCAGCGTGGCGGTCTGTATGTTTTCCTGAAGGTACATCTGGATTTCCGCAATCAAGGGCGCCTGATTTAAAATATTTGTCTCATATTCTGCCCGGTCGATATGATCCCGCAGCAAAAAGTTGAGCGCCGAGGATAAAAAGGAATCCATCAGCAGATAACAGTATTTTTTATTTGTGATATACTCCAGCAGAATTGTTTCCAGCATTCTGCGGATATTTTCGTCCCCGTAGGTATGGAACAGCAGATAGGAATTTTCATTTTTCATATACAGTCCCTGCGTAAAAAATGCCGACATCAGATTATGCTCCGTCAGAAAGCTGTTGAAGGAATTGATAAAATAGTCGCGCTTGATTAAAAGGCTGACCAGAATCCCATCGCTGTACAGCGAAATCTTGTGGGACATGCCTGGCGGAATCAGACAGATGTCTTCTTCTTTCAAAATAATCTGCTTGTTGGGAATTTCAATTTTACAAACTCCGTCCGGCATATAGAAAAACTCAAAAAAATCATGGCTGTGAAATGCAGAAGGATAGTAGCGTTTATGACGATAAATCTCGATGTTTCCGCTGAACTTTTCCGCTGTGCGCGTTTCCTCGTGGGCGCATTCCGCCTCGAGCATATGCGTAACTTTACTGCGGTATTCGGGTATAAGAGTGGCCAGAAATGCATCAAAGGTTTGCTTTTGCTGTTTTTGTCCATCATAATACCGCTTAAATAAAATTTCCAGCTCATGGAACGGAATCAGTGCTACGGCCAGACGCGGGTGCGTTACCACGCAAAATCACTTCCTTTTTCAGAATGCTGTTATTATATCATAATTTCCGGCATGTTTCCGATAAAAAAGGTCGATGTCAAAAAAAGACCAATCTATAGTTAATACGCACCATTGTGACATGTTTGTGAACTGCATATACTGAACACACGATAAAACCTGAAGGGCGGTGCCGCAGATGTTTTACCTTTCCGTACACGGCGGAGGCAGCAAAATCGAGATCCTTGCGTTCAACGAAAAATGTGAAATATTAGGGCGAGGATGCAGCGGGGGAATCAATAACTACTTTGAACCGTACCAGAGCATTCTGCAGCACATCTCCGAAGCAATTGTACAATGCGTTCTGAGCTTGTATTCTTACGGCTTTACAGGCCAATTTGAATGCGCCTACTGCTGTCTGGTAGGCAGACCGTCCGACCTGCAGGAGTGTTTCCTGCAGGTCGGCTATGAAATCAAGGAATACGTTCTGCTGCCGGAGCAGTATTGCTACCTGCTGGCCGGCAGTTTGTCGGAAACCGGCTGTGTCGCTCTGTCCGGAACCGGTTCCTGTACCGCGTACTACAATGGGCGTGATGACTTTCTGGTTACCGGCGGTTATGGAACGCCCATCGGAGACGACGGTAGCAGTACATATATTGGAATCAGGGGCATCAATATGGTCACGCGGGCCATCGGCGGTTGGGGGGAAAAAACAATTTTATATGATTTTCTCTGCGAATCTCTGGGCAGAAGCGAAGACCGGGTGGATACGGTGCGTCTGGTACAGATCCTGTATCCGGAAGGAACTCTTAACCGCAGGCCGATATATACGGCATTTTCCAGACAGGTGGTGCGCGCTGCGTCCTGCGGAGATCAGGTAGCGATTTCCGTTCTGACAGAAGCTGGAGAGCTGATGGCGCGGCAGATGCTCAGCGCATATCGGCTTTATCAGATGGGGGCGCGAGGAATCCAGAATTTAATTTATATCTATATGCAGGCGCGTGAACAGGGGCTTGTGGACCTGTGCTTTGACCGAGCACAATCTGCTCCGGATATATACGCCTGCGGCAGCACTTGGTCCGGCAATCCGGTTATGTACCGTGCATTTACCGCCTATGTTAAACAATATCTTCCCGATGCGCGGTGCATCGCAGCGGAGCGTACGGCAGTATATGGCGGACTGGTTTATTTTGCCATTGAAAGATACGGAAGAGCGGACTTTAAAAAAGCATTGCATTTACTGACAGAGGTGCCTTCAAAGGGTGCTTTGGAAAATCATGAATAACAGAAACGGAGGAACATTATGAAACGCAGATTTTATGGTATGAAGCGGAAAATGATGCTGGCGGCGGTTCTGGCCGTACTGCTGATATTATCTGCAGGCAGTCCGGCGGCAAATGCCGCGGTATTTACATCAGACAGCAGCTTTGAGGATGAAGAGGCTGGTACTGATGCGGGAAATACGCAGAATTTTGCATTTGATTGGGTAGGTGAAAAGGGGGTTGAAGCCAGTTCTGCCGTGGTGGCGGAAGATGATACCGGAAAATATCTGCATATTGATAATTACTATGAATTTTATTCATATGATTATTTTGATGCAGGCTATCCCTTTTCTATCGACGTGCGGACGGCAAACGGCGCCGCTGCCGGCTTCTTTGTCCGTTCAGGCAGAAATCCCGAAAAGTTTCCTTTTTATGAGTGGGATTGGTATACGGAAAGGGGCGGAAAGAACGGGGAGTCCGGAATCGGCGGAACGGGCATCAGCGTGCATCTGCTGGCGGATGTGGTTCGTGTCAATATTAAAAACTACCAGGCAGACGGCTCAAATGTCTCCAATTCCTATTATGACTTTACAAATGTGGAAGGATATCTGAACCCTGCGGAAAATTTCAATACCATATCCATAGCGGATGAAGGCGAACGCATTGTAATCCATATCAACGGGAGGCTTCTGGCGACGATTGCGCTTTCCAATGTGGGTACATACGAGGTTGATAAGGAGCTGCCGCCTCTGGACTTTGTCTACTATAAAACCGCGGTTATGAAAAATGCGGCCGGAGAAGAGATCCTGAAGATTGATAACGCCCGGGTTCTGGCAGAGGATTATATGGCCGCCATCGGGATCCGCGGCGGCAGCGCGGATATTGATAATGTAACAATCAGCTATGAAAAAGCGGATGAACCGGATCAGACGGAGATGCCTAATACTACGGCTCCGGCAGATCAGACGGAGGCCCCTGAAGCTACGCAGCCTGTTTCAGCAGCGACTGCAACTATAAAGCCTGCGGCAACAAAAGCCCCTGGAACAGAGCCGGGCACAGAAACAGATGCGGACAATCACCTGGCTGTCTGGATCGCGGCAGCTGCTGCGGCAGTGGTGATCGCTGCCATAATCGTGGTGCTCGTTGTTCGGAAAAAGAAAAATAAATCATGAAATCAATAATCGGAGGTTGAAGAAAAATGAAAAAGTTTTTAATTACCTGTATTGCGCTGCTAAGCTGTCTTTGTCTCTGCCCGCTTTGTACGGCGGCCGTGACCTTTGACGATGCCCAGGCGGACACCGCGATTGCGGATTTATCTGAATTAATGGCGGATTGGCATTATTCCTTAGGTACGCCGACCACCGCGGCAAAAATCCAGGCTGACGGCAATAACGGAAACGTTTTATATATGAATGGATATGTACATATGCACTCTACGAAGGTGCTGGAGACACCGTATACCTTTGAGACGGAGTTCCGGACAGAACAGCCCCTGGGCTGGTGTTTCGGAATGTTTATCCGCGGCGGCATTACGATGCAGTACTTGTTCCCATATTTCGAGGTGGATGGATACGACGGTGCAAACGGGTCCATGGGACTTGGGGGCAGCGGTATGACGATTGCAGTTGAAACGGATGGGATCTATCTACGAATCAAAAACTACCAGGAAGACAGCAGGCACATCTCCACAAGCATCTGCAAGCTGAACTATAATGGCACATTTGACAGCACGGCGTACAACCGGCTCGTCATGGAGGACGATGGCCAGACCATTACCATCCGCCTGAACGATCAGCTGCTTGCGACTGTAGCCATGTCGAATCCCGGCCGGTATGACGACGGCAGACTGGAGCTTCCGTTTACTTTTTACAAAACCGCCGTAGTAAAAGATGCCGCGGGTGAGACTTTGCTGTCCATTGATAACGCAAGGCTGGTGGCAGAGGACTTCTGCGCCGGGATCGGCGTCCGGGGAAACACGGCGTATTTCAAAAGAATTGCGCTGGAGGAAGTCCAAGAGCCGCTGCCCACCACAGTACCTGTCGATACCACGCCGGAACCCGAACCGCCGGTGGCAACAGGAGACGGTCCGGTATCCGCTGCGGTCTGCTGTATCGCAGTAGGATTTGCGGGCTTATTATCGGGAATGCTCCTGCGGAAAAGACGCCGTGAAATGACGGAGAAATGACTATGAACACAAAATCTATATGCAAATGGATTTTTCTGATCCTTTTTATCGCGATTGGGGTGACGGCAATGTACGGGTGTGACGGTGAGAAGCAGCGCCAGCATTATGAGATTCCGGAGACGGAGACAGACTCCCAAACAAATCTCGTTTGGGAGGGAAAAAGCAATTACGCAATCATTTACGGAAAGGACGCATCTGCTTCGGAGAAAACAGCGGCCAAGGAGCTGCAGAAATATCTGAAAAAAATGACCGGCGCCGAGCTTTGGCTTGCGGACGATGCCTCAGAGCCGGAGGGCGAACTGGAGATTCTGGTGGGAAAGACCAACCGGGAAGCCGGCGGCGCCTATTCGGTGGATCGGGCCGATCTGGGCAGCGACGGCTTTGAAATCAAATGGTCTGGGAAAAAGCTGGTGATTGCCGGCGGCGAGGTGCGCGGTACGCTTTACGGGGTATATGACTTTCTGGAACAGCTGGGCTGCCGTTTCTTCAGCACGGATACGGAAGTGATCCCAAAGGCAGAAACCCTGACCCTTGATACGACGCAGACAACAAAAGAAAAACCGGTGTTCGAATACCGGGATCTGTTTTGGACCTGCTCATTCGATGAAGTCTGGAGCGCAAAGCAGCGTCTGAACGGCAGTGTTATCAGCGGTGAAAACGGAAGGGTCATTTCGGATGCTTACGGCAACGGACTCGAATATGCGGGAGATCATTTTGTTCACACCTTTCATTGTCTGGTGCCTGCGGAAACGTATTTTGCGGAGCACCCGGAATATTTTGCGGAAATTGACGGTAAGCGGACGTCCGAGTATCTTTACAGCCAGCTTTGCCTGACCAATCCGGACGTACTTCAGATTACCGTCGAAAAGGTAAAAGAATGGCTGCGTGCAAATCCAAACGCCAAAATCGTATCCGTTTCCCAAGATGACTCCTTTGTAATCAATTCTTATTGCACCTGTGAGGCGTGCAATCAAGTGAATAAAGAGGAGCGCTCCAATTCCGGAACGCTGATCCGGTTTGTGAATGCAGTGGCGGATGCGATTAAAGAGGAGTTTCCGGATGTGGCGGTGGATACGCTGGCTTACCAGTATTCCGTGGAGCCGCCGCGCAAAACCGTGCCGCGGGATAATGTCATTGTCCGCGTCTGCACCGGTGTCTGCAGCGCACATGCCATCGGTACCTGCGGCAGCTCGGCCGGAATCAAGAACAATATTCAGCGGTGGGCGCGCATCAGCGACCGGATCTATATCTGGGATTACACCACGGATTTTGCAGAATATCTGTGTCCGTTTCCGAATTTGAATTCTTTGCAGGGCACGGTTCAGTTCTTTGCGGAGAACCATGTAAAGGGCGTTTTTGAACAGGGAAATTACCAGGAGGGCAAAAGCGGCGAGTTCGGAGAGCTCCGGGCTTATCTGCTGGCAAAGCTGCTTTGGGATCCGTATACGGATATCGCGGTTCATACCCAGGAGTTTTTGGAGGCATATTACGGCAAAGCTGCCGGCAGCGTAAAGACGTATCTTGATTATATGCACAAGGTCATTGCGGACAGCGGCAAATGCTTTAATCTTGTGGTGCAGGCTCCTGCCTTGTTTGAGGGACTGATTTCCGATGAAGACCTGAACATGCTGGATGGGCTTTGGAATGAGGCGAAGGCT
>ERZ779746.600-NODE-600-length-17695-cov-3.147109_pt1 | contig 17695 bp, 19 predicted proteins | sample MGYA00511888_ERZ779746 | MGnify/ENA primary metagenome ERZ779746 (study PRJEB29588, sample SAMEA1964695) | human gut metagenome | biome: human gut; feature: human-associated habitat; material: faeces | place: Denmark | collected 2008/2010 ... | reverse complement strand
GGAAAAGCTGCCGCCGTAAAAAGCAGCCTGCACCGCATCATAGCGATGTGCTACCGTAAAATACCCCTCAAGCATAGAATGGATTTCTTCTGCCGAAGGGGCCCGGACATTTCCGCTGATGACCTTCTGATTGCAGAAGCAGCAATCATGAGGACATCCTGCGTGCGGTATAAAAATTGGAATAATCAACAAACGCAACGCATCATATCTCTTTTCTGAATAAAAAATACACCGCCGCATCTCATCACGGACGCTGCGGCGTTTCGTGCAGCCATTTGATCAATTCTTTCGCTGCATTTTGTTCCGCCTCTTTTTTAGAGCGGCCTCTTCCGGCAACAGGCGGAAATGAGGCAGCTTCTGAGGCATTCGGCGTATGCTCGCGGGAGGCGGAAAGAGACACCTCGGAAACATAAACACATGCATGCGGCGGCCCATCTATTTCAACAATTCTATAGGAAACCTCCAGTCCCTTTTTCCCTACCGTCTCCTGCAGCAGCGTTTTATAGTCCACTCTTTCATAATTTTTACGGCAGCGGATAATATCGGATTTCATGCTTATGCCGTCCAATAAAACACGTTCCGTCTGCTCATAGCCGGAATCGAGATAAAGTGCCGCAATCAAGCTTTCCATTGCATCTGCAAGGATAGAAGGCTTGTCCCTTCCTCCGGTCTGTTCTTCACCGACCCCCAGCAGCAGATAATCCTGCAGCCGAATCCGGCGGGCAACCTCAGCCAATGCAGACTCACAAACGACACTGGCCCGCAATTTAGAAAGATTGCCCTCCGGCAAATCCGGATAGTGCCTGTAAAGATAGGTGCTGATCACCGTACTCAGCACGGAATCGCCTAAAAATTCAAGACGCTGGTTATGCTCCGGCTTCTCCTTCCCGTTATGCCCGTGTTCATTCGCATAGGAAGTATGCGTCACAGCAGTTACCAGTAAACTTTTATTTTGAAAGCAGTACCCGATCCCTTTTTCTAACAGTGCAAGCTTACTGAATAGATTTGACATACTCTACCGCGTCGCCTACAGTCGTGATCTTTTCAGCCGCAGCATCGGGGATCTCGATTTCAAATTCTTCCTCGAGGGCCATGATTAATTCCACAATATCCAAAGAGTCTGCCCCCAAATCATCAATAAAGGAAGCCTCCATTGTGACCTCGTCTTCATCCACGCCTAATTGCTCCACTACAATTTTTTTAATTTTTTCAAACATGATACTCCATCCTTTCCGGCCTATGCCAAACAACAAATCGTTTTTATATTATAATCAAATGCCTGTCAGATTATTTTATTTTTTGACAGCACATTAAATTCACCTTTAATATCCTCCAGAAAGCTGCTCTCGGCCAGCGCGCAGGCCTTCAGAACCACATGCTTGATGGTTCTGGCATTGGAGCTGCCGTGACTTTTGATTACCAGACCGTCCACGCCTAAAATCGGTGCACCGCCGTTGACGTCTGCATCCAAAGAACGCTTGAAGGTTTTTAATCCGTCTTTCAGAAACAGCGCGCCGATCTTGGATTTCACATTCTTATAAAGCATGCCCTTGATTTCACCGAAAATATATTTAGAAGTCCCTTCAATAAGCTTTAATACCACGTTGCCCGTAAAGCCGTCTGTAACAACGACATCTGCAACGCCTTCCAGCAGATCCTTTCCCTCCACGCTTCCCACGTAATTCAGGGAAGAAGCACGCAGCAGCTTATTGGCATCTTTTACGTCCTCAGTACCCTTTTCATCCTCAGTCCCTACATTGATCAGGCCCACCCGGGCACGGTCTGTTCCGAACACGGCTTTCATATAAGCGGATCCAAGATAGCCGAACTGCAGATAGTGATTCGGGCGGCAGGAAGTATTCAGGCCGGAATCAAGCAGCAGCATACGGCCTCTTTTCGTGGGGATCACGGAACCGAGCGCCGGACGATCCACGCCCTTGATGCGCCGGATAATCGTCACGGAACCCACCAGCAGCGCGCCGCTGCTGCCTGCCGAAATAAACACATTGCCCTCTTTTTGCTTAAGCATCTGGAAACCTACTGCCATAGAAGAATCCGGTTTCGATTTGATTGCCTTTGTCGGCGATTCGTGATTGGTGATTATATCAGACGCATGGCGTATAAAAAGTCTGTTTTTATCATATTCCGCATCTATCAAAATATCCTCGATCCGCCGTCTGTCTCCAATCAGCGTGATACAGAAGTCCCCTTTCATTTTCAATGCGCTCAGGCAGCCCTGTACAATTGCCTCCGGCGCATTGTCTCCGCCCATTGCGTCAACCAATACCATCATATCTGATTAAACACCCGCCTCACCATTCAAAATGTACTTGCCTCTGAAAACTTCAACGCGCTCACAGTAAATCCGGACCCAAACTACGATTGAGTTTTTTCTTGCCGCTTTTACCTCTCCTCTGGCTACCAATTTAGCACCAACCTTTACCGGCGTCTTATATTTGATGTTCGCTACTCCGATCAGCGCTGCAGGCAGATCCGCGATTGCAATGGCCAGGCGCTCTGCCATAGCATATATATATTGTCCGCGTATCATTTCCATACGTTCAAAGCACATCTCTTTTGCCGCAGCCATAACGGAGATTCCCCGCACGCCCGCCTCGACATCCAGAATCTCCCCATCCAGTCCGCCGTCTATTATGGCATCACTGGTATCGATGCTCGTCTCCGCAACCGACATGACACGTTCCCGCAGCTCAGGAATTCCCAGCGCCAAGCGGTCCAGCCGGACTGTTGAAATGCTGACGCCTAAGAAAGCAGCCAAGTCGCCGTCTGTCATAAAGGGCTCCTGCCGCAGCTTTTCCTGCAGCAGCTGATGCCGTTTTTCTCTATCCGCAGAATGTCTTGCCAATGCTCCCGGTCCTCCCCTCTCTCCTTTACCTGCCGCCGCGTTTTTGGTACCAGGTGGTAACAATCCGCAGCGCGGAGGAATTATACAACATTCATTCATAAAATGCAAATAATTTTCTTCTTGCTTTTTTTACCGGTAAATGTATATAATACTTCCATATCACGAGAGGAGTGATTTTTTTTGAATTTGCCCAACAAACTGACGGTTTCAAGAATCATTTTGGTGGTAATCTTTGTAGTATTTGCATTTCCGCTGCCGGCATGGCTGACTCCAGAGGGAGAGGCCTTCCGCACTATCGAAGAAATAAAACCGATTATTGCATTGATCATTTATATAATCGCTTCTCTGACAGACGCAATCGATGGCCATATCGCCAGAAAAAGAAACTTAATTACCAGCTTCGGTAAATTTTTAGATCCCATCGCAGATAAGCTTTTAGTAACCGCCGCGCTGCTGGCACTGGCAAATGTGAATATTTTATATTTATGGGCTGCAATGGTGATCCTGGCGCGGGAATTCATTGTTTCCGGAATTCGGATGATCGCTGCCAGCGAAGGGGTGGTAATTGCAGCAGGCAGACTTGGTAAAATGAAAATGGTATTTCAGACCATCGCGGTCATCGTGCTGCTGGTGGCCGGAATCATTCCCGAGGACTGGAAGCTGTCTGCACGTTCCGTTCAGGAAATTTTCTATTTCGGAGGAAATCTCGTGATGGTGCTGGCCGTCATTCTGACCATTGTATCAGGCGCAGAATATGTTGTGAAAAATAAAGCATTGCTGAAAATAAAAACACCTGAAAAAAAATCTTGACAATTGCGTTTATAAAGGTTCACGCTTCTGTATAAGAACGCAGCGGCGTCCAATGACTTGTAAAATATACCGTGAAAATTACATCATATTTCATAAACAGTTTTCACAATAAAATGAGTTTTATCTATAATGTGCAAAATGTTCTGTGTATTTATATATCCACCGGAATGCAGGTAAATATATAAACCGTTTTTCGCAAGAAGATAAAAAATGTATATACTGTTTTCGATTTCGTTAAATCATTCCCTATAAAATCAGCTATCAAAGCACTATACTGCCCCTATAATGATAAAATCAGAAAGGGGATTCATCTTTATGACAGCAAAAAAATTTTTGGTTCTTTTGATTACAGTCGTTCTCTTGATCGGCCTCATGCAGACGGCTTCTATGGCAGCAGAGGAGCATTGTATATTGCCGGATTCACTGCCGACAGAAGAGATCTCCGGCGGCGAAGGCGACCCCAAAACCTCAGGTCTTAACTTCAAAACAAGTGAAAGCGGTTTTTTGACCGAAATCCGTTTATGGATTGCAGAAGGCAGAAGCGCAACCCAGTCCATAACAGTGTGGGATACCGCTACCCAAACCAAGTTAGCAGGTCCTTATACTTGGACAATTGACCAGAACAGCATAGGATGGCAGAAATTCAGACTGCCTGAAGCTTTGGAAATCACAGCAAATACATATTATGCCGTGGCAGTATCTAATACGGATAATTTTATGAGCGCAATTCATTCCTTTTGGGATACGCATTCCGCTGCCTCTGATGTGTTTACCGCTTATGAAAGAGGTTTTTCCTGGGATGCAGATACCATGCCGACCAACTGGAATATGGACGGAACCTATCTTGTGGATGTCGTATTTATCAAAGCCGACGAATTTGTCCGGCCCGGAACAGATCCGATCACCAATCCGGAAACGCAGCCGGGATCTCAGCCGAATACAAATCCGGAAAGCGGCGACGGTATGTTTACGGGACTGTTGCTATTATTCACAGCAGCGCTGTTATCCTGCCTATCGCAAAAAATGATCCGCCGGAACAAACGCTGTGCAAAGGGGGCGATTAAGAATGTTTAAAAAATGCATAGCATTGCAATCCGCGCTCCTTAGCATCTGCATTTTTTGTCTTTGCAATTTTTCTTCGTTTCCCCATGCCGCTGCGGAGGAAGCGCAAACACCGGTCTCTATCTTCAGTGATATTTCAGGCGAAGAGATTACAGTCTCCAGCGAGGATGGCGTGGCCCTTCATCTGGGTACGCGCTTTGCATCTAAAGTTTCCGGAAAAATCACAAAAGTACGTATGTATACCAGTGCTGCGGAAAACGGAATCTATATAGTTTCTCTATGGAGTGTGGCAGACAGTACACTTTTGGAAACCTATGAATGGAAAATCGAAACGGGGATTGACGGATGGCAGGAATTTGCGCTGCCGGAAGCGTTTGCGGTAGAAAGCAGCACGGATTATATTCTTTCAATCAAAAACAATGACCAATCTCAGCATTACAGCTTTATCAAAAACTATTTCCGCAATACGGATTTTTCCGATACCCTGTTTATTCTGCAGAATGACAGCGGCATTTTTACGACTGCAGACGACACCATGCCTGCCAATACAAATACGGTATCCAATCCGGCCTTTCTGCGCGATATCGTATTCATTCCGGATGCGTTAGAACCGGCTCCGCTGCAGAATGAAAAATGGAAAGAAGCACAGTCTATATTTGTCAGCGATCTGTCACTCGGCGGTTCCTATTCATACGGAAGCGCGCTGCAAGTTGACATGGCAACAGATTTTGAATATCTCTCCATAGGAGCGGATGGCGGGGCAGAATATGATAAAGGATTTGCAATGTATGCCTCCTCCAAAGAAGGCGATGCCTATGTGGAAATAAACATTGAAGGACTTGGAATGAAAACATTTGCCTCCTATGTGGGAATTGCTTATACATTCGGCGTAAACACAACGGAAGGAACAGCGGTGTTTATTGTGGAAGCAGATGGCAAAGAGGTTGTAAGAAGTAACATCTGCACATATACGGATGCGCCGGCGCTGCTTTCCGCAGATATTACAGGGGCTAAAATACTGCGTTTATCTGTCGGGAATGCGGAGGATTCCTGCTCCGGCGATTTGGCGGTATGGGGCAATCCGATTATAAGCAAGTATCCAACGGCTGAAGAAATCTATACGGACCTGCCGGCAGCTGCAACACCGGCCGCCACGGAGGCACCGGAAGTCACGGCCTCGCCAAAGGCAACCGCTGCGGAAGAAGCAACGAAAAAACAGGCTGCCTCCCCGTCGCCTGCGACAAAAGAGAAAAAAGACAGAGTCCTTGGCCTAATATACGGGATTGCCGCTATTCTGGTAACAATCGCTGTCTTAAGTTTCATCTTGATTGTACGGAAAAAGAAAAAACAACAGGAGCAATGAAAGCTTACTATATCCGCAAAAGGAGGAACATTTATATGAAAAAAAAATGGATCAGTCTGCTTTCTCTGTGTCTGTTGGGAATCTGCGGCTGCTCCGGTGGCGGAAACAGCCAGAACGGCGATAGGGACTATTACGGAAATCGTGTAGAATCAACGATTGTTCCTCGTGTTAAAGCTTATGATGTCACAGACGAAACGATCCAATTAACAAATACAGTGAACTATTGCCTTGATTCATCCGTTGGCATGGCCGCCATTCGTGCTCTGCAGATCTTTCTGCCGGAAATACAATGGAAAGAAACAGAAAAAAGCCAGGCCAAGCTGATTCTCTCACATCAGGAGGACATATCGGAGCATGCGGAATATTATCAGATGCAGATTCAGCCGCAGTCCATTTCTATCACATACCGTGACAAGCTGGGCGCCCGGAATGCTGCCGCAACGTTATCACAGCTGCTCCTGCCTTCTGCCGATGGCTATACGCTTTCCTGCGGACAGATACAGGATTATCCGGACAGCACGTTCCGCTCTGCCCTGTTGGAATCCTCCGGAAGAGTATGGAAAAGCGTCGACGAGGTGAAAGAGGCACTGATACGCATGGCTTTGTCTAAGCTCAATTATGTACACTTCCATTTCATGGAATATATGGGGTGTATATTGCCGTTTGTCGCCTATCCGGAGCTTCCGGGGTATGGCGCCAAAAATCTCAAATATACAAAGGAAGATATCCGTCTGCTTGTCGAGTTTGCAGACAGTCTCGGAATTGAAATGATTCCGGGGATAGAAATGCCCGCCCATTCAGAGGCGATCTTAAAAGTAATCAAGGGTATGCGCTGTAAGCCGGATGACCGCAGCCCCATCAGCAGCTGGGTCGTCTGCGCCGGCAGTGAAGAAACATATCAGGTATACCGTACGCTTCTTAACGAAGTGACAGAATTATTCCCGGGAAGGTACGTTCACATCGGCGGAGACGAACTGGATTTTGGTGAGGGCAGCGGTTGGGAACCCTCCTGGATGAGCTGCAGCAGATGCAAAGCATTATGTAACAAGGAAGGATTGGCGTCCGAACGTGATATTTACTACTATATGATCCGCCGGATCTACGGCATGGTTTCCGGATTGGGGAAAGAAATGATCATGTTTAACGATCAGATTGATATTGCCTCCTCTCCCGATATTCCGCGGGAGATCGTCATCCAGTTCTGGCGGATTGCCACGCCGGGACGCGGTCCTTATGAGGGATGCTCTATGGAGCGTTTTTTAGAGGAAGGCTTCCGTATTATCAACTCCTATTATCCCGAAATGTATGTGGATTTTGAGGAATATGCCTCCGCAGACTCCATCCGTACATGGACGCCTCATAAGGGCCCGAACGGAGAAGTAAAAGCACAAGAGGGTCAGATCCTCGGCGGCGAATTCTGCGCTTGGGAAAACCATGCTCATTATGCGTATACGTATCCCTCAGTAACGGTCTTATACGGTGACCGCCTGTGGAATTGTACCGATGTTTGCGATTACGATGACAGCTACGGTGCTATGGTAACCAGAACGGTGCTTGGGATCAATACACCAAAAGATTTTAACGTATATACCTATCTCGGCAGTATATTGCCGCCGCGGGATGATACAAACAAGGCGTATACCGAGAACATGCGTGCCTCTGTGCAGGAAATGGAAGAAGCGATGGCGATACTCCGGGAGCTTTGTGCGAAAAAGGGCTACGGAGCCTCTGCGGCAGCAGCTTATGCTTCCTGTATACAGTGGGCACTGACCCAATAAATAGCTCCTATATTATAAGTCAAACGGCCCTGCATCACGTTTCAGTCAGAACACGCTGCAGGGCCGTTTGGGCTGCGCTTTTATATCTCTTCCTTCAAAATAACCGCTCCCGTTAAATCATATGCCTCCGCCAGCAGAATTTTTACTTGCACCATGGTCCCCGGCATCAGAGGCTCTTCTGCCGTAAAATAGATCCGGCCGTCTACGTCGTCCGGCCCCTCGCCGTACGAACGGCCGTAATAGAAAATGCCGTCCTCCGCCGTCCCCTCTACCAAGACATCATATATTTTCCCGATCCGTTCCATATTTTTTTCATATGAAATCTGCTGCTGAAGCTTCATCAGCGTATGATAGCGCCGTTCTTTCACCGCTTTTTTAATTTGACCGCTCATTCTCGCGGCCGGAGTGCCGTCTTCTTTGGAATAAGTAAAAATCCCCAGCCGGTCAAATTTCGTCTCCGCAACAAACTGTTTGAGTTCCTCAAAATCGGCTTCTGTCTCGCCGGGAAAGCCTACAATCAGCGTGCTTCGCAGAACGCAGTCCGGCATTTCAGCCCGGAACCGCGCAAAAATCCTTCTGATATCATCGGCACTGCCCCTGCGGTTCATGCGGGATAATACGGAATTGCTGATATGCTGAATCGGAAGATCCACATAATGCGCGATTTTTGCGCATTCCTTCATAACCGCAATCAGCTCCTCCGTTACCTCGTCCGGATACAGGTACATCAGGCGAATCCGATTCAGACCCGAAATACGGTCAAGCCGCCGCAGCAGCACGGGCAAACAGCATTCCCCATATAAATCCTTTCCGTATCTGGATGTATCCTGTGCCACCACAATCAATTCCTGAACCCCGGTTCTCACCAACCGCTCTGCCTCTTGCAAGAGATCTTCCATAGGACGGCTTCGGAATGGGCCGCGGATGTCCGGGATCGCACAATATGCACAGCGATTATCACAGCCCTCCGACAGCTTCAGATAAGCGCAGCCGCTGCTCCCGATAAGAATCCGGGGGCCGTTGAGATAACGCAGATCTGTGTTCATTTCGCAGAAAATACGCTTTCCCCCGTTTAAACAGGACTGAATGGTTTCCAAAATCCGATCATATCCGCCGACTCCGAGGATTCCGTCTACCTCCGGCAGCTGTTCTGCAATCTCTTCCGGATATCGCTGGGCAAGACAGCCTGTCACCAGCAGCACGCGGCACCGGCCGTATTTCTTATACTCCGCCATCTCAAGAATCGCCGCAATGGCTTCTTCCCGCGCCGGCTCAATAAACGCGCAGGTATTGATGACGATCACATCTGCCTGGGCAGGATCAGAGGTAATGCAATACCCGCTTTGCTGAAGCGACCCCAGCATAGATTCTGCATCTACCTGATTTTTTGCACAGCCTAAGGATACCAGCCCGACTGTAATCCGTTTTTCATTCATACTCTTCTTCAAATCCTTCTCTACATTGACGAACCGCATATTCTGCCGTCGCAGGGCTGAACCCTTTTCCGATCAAATACCGGAGCAGCTTATAATATGCTTTCCGGTCTGTCAGCGCCTCCCGGCTCATACCGCTCTTTTTTTTCAGAAGCCGCACCGCCTGCGCCAGATCGTCAATTCCGGCGGAAGCAAGAACCGACTCCGCAGTTTCTTCCGCAATCCCCTTTTGAATGAGCTCATAGCGCAGCATCATACCGGAGACCGGCTTGGTACGCAGAGCAAAAGCCGCGTACCTTTCCGCATACAGCAAATCATTTATATATCCCTTTTCTGTCAAGGCCTGAATCGCCTGATCCGCGGCAGCCGCATATATAGACTTCCAAATGGGCTCTGCATCTTTCTCATCCGCCTCATCCGCAGCAGGACAAATTCCCGGAAATCGTTCTGCGATTTTCGAGCGTACCTTCCGCTCCGGCTTTAAACCCGCCGCAGCATATCCAATCACGGCAGAAAACATGCGTTTTGCCAAGACATCCGTAAGCCATTGCCTGAAATCCCCGCGGACAGCGGCGCCTTCATCATACAGGCAGTATGTATAAACCTCTTCCGACGAAAAAAGCAGTTTCTCCTCATTTGAAAAGACAACGATATACCTATCATCCGTCTCCTGCTTCCGGCAGGAGATAATCGTAACCGGCACGATTTCTTCCATATCCATAAAAACCCGATTCGGCGCCGCCCACATCCCTTACCTGACGGCCGGTGCCGTCGGAGGCGGCGCGGTCTTTGCAGATTCGGCCTTTGCCTGATCTCTGCCGCTAAGCTTCTCTTTTGCCGCAGCCTTTGTTTTCTGCTCAATTTCGGCTAAAACATCGGGATGCTCTTTGAGATAAATCTTTACGTTTTCTCTGCCCTGTCCGATCCGCTGATCCTGATACGAATACCAGGAACCGCTTTTCACCACCACACCGTATTCTGCAGCAAGATCCAGTACGCCGCCTGTGCGGGAAATCCCTTCTCCGTAAATGATATCGAATTCCACCTCACGGAACGGCGGCGCAACCTTATTCTTGACGACTTTTACTTTTGTCCGATTGCCGATTACCTCTCCTCCGTTGCTGATAGGATCCTTTTTGCGGATATCCAAACGGATTGTAGCATAAAATTTCAACGCCCGGCCTCCGGTGGTGGTTTCCGGATTTCCGTACATGACCCCGACCTTTTCACGCAGCTGGTTAATAAAAATTGCAGTTGTTCTGGACTTATTAATGACCCCCGATAGCTTCCGCAGCGCCTGGGACATCAGACGCGCCTGGAGTCCTACATGCGAATCCCCCATATCTCCATCGATTTCAGCCTTCGGAACAAGCGCCGCCACAGAATCAATTACGATTACATCAATCGCCCCGCTGCGGACCAGCGCCTCGGCAATCTCCAATGCCTGCTCGCCGGTATCCGGCTGCGCAACCAGCAGATTATCAATATCAACGCCTAACTTTTTCGCATATTCAGGATCCAGCGCATGCTCCGCATCGATAAACGCGGCCTCTCCGCCCGCTTTCTGCGCCTCCGCTATGATGTGAAGCGCCACCGTCGTTTTACCGGAAGACTCCGGACCGTAAATCTCGACGATTCTGCCCCGAGGCACGCCGCCCACGCCAAGCGCAAGGTCCAATCCGATGGATCCGGTGGGAATCACCTCGATATTCATATGCGCGTTATCCCCCAATTTCATCACAGCACCCTTGCCGAACTGTTTCTCGATATGATCAATGGCGCTCTCAATGGCCTTTTTTTTCTCAGCCGACTTCTTCTCATCTATGATCGCATCCTGCATCGTTCTCTAACTCCCTTCCGTCCCATAGGACCAGCTGTACTCTGTCTGCAGAATTCTACATTTTTTTGCGTAAAATGTCAATGTCACACACTGCGTCGAAAGTATATATTTGATTTCCCAGGAAATATTTGGGTAAATAAGTTCCGCTAAAAATCTGCATTCTTGCTGCTTTCCTGATTCAAAGGACAGTTCTGCCGCCCTCATAAAATAAAAAAGGTTGACAGCGCCCCGCATAACCGTTATACTATCCCCATGGTTAGTTGGTCATATAATTAACCAGATAAGTATATAACCTTGGAGGAAGCATTATGCTGCAGTTCAGCTTCAATGATGAACGCCCGCTGTTCAGCCAAATTGCAGAGGGCTTGGAGGATGCGATCCTGGCAGGAATCTTCCCGGAAGAAAGTCAAATCCCGTCTATTACGGAAATGTCGGTAAACTATAAGATTAACCCCGCGACAGCACTGAAAGGGATCAATCTTTTGGTCGAAGACGGGATCGTGTATAAAAAAAGGGGGGTGGGCATGTTTGTCAGTGCCGGCGCCGTTGAAAGACTGCGAAAAAAACGGCGCGATCAATTTTTCGATACGTATGTGCGCGCATTGATTGCGGAGGCGAAGCGGCTTTCGCTTTCAGCAGAAGAAATTCAGGCAATGATAGAAAGAGGGTTTCAATGATGAACGGAATCGAAGTAAAAAATGTATGTAAAAGGTTCGGCAGCGTAACCGCATTAGAGGATGTCACGCTTACCTTTGAGCCAAAAAAAATATACGGTCTGTTGGGGCGGAACGGTGCCGGAAAGTCCACGCTGCTCAATATTATTACAAATCGAATTTTTGCAGACAGCGGCCAAGTCTTGGTGGACGGCGCGCCGGCACGGGAAAATGATGCCGCGCTGCAAAAGATATATCTGATGAGTGAAAAAAACTATTATCCGGAAAAAATGAAGGTTCGCGAGGCATTGGAATGGAGCCAGACGTTTTATCCCGAATTTGATATGTCTTACGCACGGGAGCTTTCCGAACGCTTCGGGCTTGATCTCAAAAAACAGGTCCGCGGCCTTTCTACCGGCTATCAATCAATTTTTAAAGTCATAACCGCGCTTTCCGTCAATACACCCTATGTGCTGCTTGATGAGCCGGTTTTGGGGCTGGATGCAAACCATCGGGATCTGTTTTATAAAATCCTGTTGGAAAAATATGCGGATAGCCCCAGCACACTAGTCATCTCCACCCATTTAATAGAAGAAGTCTCCGCAGTCATCGAAGATATCATGATCATCAAAAACGGGCGCTTGATTCGCAATGAATCCTGTGAAACCTTTTTATCAAAAGGATATACCGTAACCGGTTCCATTTCTGCGGTAGATTTGTTTACCGCCGGCAGAGAAATGATCGGCAGCGACACGATGGGTGGATTAAAGACCGCGTACATCATCGGAACCCCGCCGGATAAGCAGCAGATGCCGGAGGGGCTGGAGATCACAAAAATGGATCTTCAAAAATTGTTTATCCAGTTGACAAACATATAGGACACCGGCCGGAAGTCCGGTAGAATCATTTGCCGCCGCAGGCGGCAATTAGGAGGATATCAAATCATGAATTGGAACGCTTCTTTTAAATATCAGGCTACAGAAATCAAACGGCCAGCGGCAATTTTCTATTTTGTTGTGCTTTGTGTGACTATTTTTATGTTTATAATCGCATTTATGAATTCCGACAGCATAGGCGCGGCCCAATATCAGGGCTATGAAATCAGCACGGCGATTTTTGTATTTGTGCTCGGACTATGCTCATTTAAAGAATCCTTTGGCATGCTGCTGCAAAACGGTATATCGCGCAAGACAATGTTTTTGAGTAAAATGCTGGTTTTTCCGGTATGGTGCCTTCTGTTTGCAGTCATTGACAGGCTGTTTATTCTGCTGGGCAGCTGGCTGACAAGTTTGAATGAGAAAATCATCTATACAGGCCTGCAGTCCCAGATGTACCCGCAGCACGTGCAGGAAATCGGCGGCTTCCGTCAATTCGCGGAAGGCATTCTTTTTAATTTTTGTATGTATATGGCATTTGCAGCCATCGGCTTTTTCATCACAATTCTTTTCTACAGGATGAACAAGGGCGGAAAAATTGCAGTCTCCATCGGAATTCCGGCGCTGGCGCTCTTTGTGCTGCCGGTGGTGGATGGATACCTGTTTCAGGGCGCTGTTTTCCGGAAGCTCGCACAATTTCTGGATTTTTCCCTCGGATTGTCCGCGCAGAACCCTTTTGCCGCCATGATGACAGGTTTTCTGTGCTTCCTTATTTTCGGCGGTCTCAGTTATGCGGCTATGCGTAAAGCGGTTGTCAAAAATTAAGTAAAAGCAAGCAAAATTTCTCATTTCTTCCACCTGTCGGCGGAAAAAGGACTGCGCGGAAACCTTTTCGCGCAGTCCTTTTTCGCCTTTCTGTGTTCACACTTTCTGGGAAATGTACACATAAAATCTACTATTGCAATCCGCGCATAGAATGTGTTATTATTCACAATATAAAGATGCCTCAAAAGGCGGCATGAGTTTTCTCATGTTAAGGATTCCCTGTTTTTAAAATAATTATAAATAAATATTTTTATGATTTGGGAGGTAGTAAAATGAAAAGAGTTTTGATGGTTTGTCTCGTTGCTGCAATGGTATTTGCACTTTTTGCGGTACCCGCGGCAGCTGCGGACGATAATGCGCCGGGGCTCTACTGGACCACCACGCATAACCAAAGCTTAGTAACAAAGGGCAACAGCACTGAAGTTGCGGTGGAGGGTGACGTATTTAAGGTGACCTTTACAAACACTTCGGACCCGCAGTTTAATATCGCGGCGCCTGAGGGCAGCATGATTTCCGCTACAGATTATAAGTATTTGTGCATGATGATCAAAAAGACCGGCCCCAACAACGGCGATCTCTACTTTGAGACCAAAACCTCCGGCGGGTATGCCCCTGGAACAAATGCCACGTATGCCTATACGGACAGTGCGGATTGGCAGAAGGTAATTGTAACCACTTTAGCGACACACGCCAAGTGGAAGGACGAGATCAAACAGATCCGGATTGATCCCTTCGGTGAAGCGCCGGCAGATGCTGCTTATGAAGTGAAATATATCGCGCTGTTTAAGACAGAAGATGCGGCCAAAGCATTCAACGGCGATTTCAGTGCTTATGATTCTAAGCCGGAGCCAGTGGCGGAAAGAGTTTATCTGTGGGATACCAGTGCAAACCATGACGCATTTCCGGTAAGCGGCTCTGCTACGGATATCAAAACCGTAGGCGGTACGTTTACGGCGGAAAGCGGCAAACGGGTCATCAAATTCTATGTTGACAGTATTCCCAGCGGCGGACCCAGTCAGACCACGACCTTTACGCTGAAAATCTATAAATGGGATACCGATTACGCGACAAGCGTAAAAGCGGCGCCTGTTTATACTTCCGAAAAGAAAGCAGATCTTCCGGATAACGCTGCGGATGTTGAGTTTGTACTTGGAGAGAATGGGTTAACGGCAGGATCTTATTTATGGGTAATGGAAATTGAATCCGCTTATGCGCCCTGGTTTGTTGCAAGCCCGTCCCAAACAGCTGAGACCACTTGCTTCAGCAACGGTCAGGCACTGGAAGGAAAATATTTCAAGGTTTCTATCGTAACGCAGGAAGGCGCGCCGGACAGCGGCGATTCTGTAACTGTTTTCCTGTTTGTTCTTGTAGCGCTTGCCGCAATGGTGATTGTAAAGAAAAAGAGCTTTGCATATTGATGGAATGCACAGCGCGGCAGAATTATTTGACTTTTATAAAACGGCATGAATGATTCATGCCGTTTTTGTTTGTCGTATCAGAGCCTGCGTCTCCGGCTCATACAGATACATTGGCTCAGCCCCGTAGCAAGTGCAGCGCCGGTCCTCTTCCCGCAGCGCATACAATAGCCAAAAAGCACAATCAGACAAGCCGAGTGCTTTGGCTGCATCGCGGTAAAGCTCATCTGTTTCTTTGATTCTGACTCAGCGTCAGTCAGGCAGCGCGCCGTAAAATTCCATCAGCCGAAGGTCTTCCGGAGAGGTCACTTTTAAATTCATTTTATCGCCCTTTACAAAGTGGACATCGTATCCGGCATGCAGCAGCATACCGGCATCATCGGTAAATTCTTGCTGATGTGCCTCCTCTTCTGCCGCCTTTTCATGCGCTTCGCAAATCAGGTGATACAGAAAGCTCTGCGGTGTCTGTACCTGATAAAGCTGATTTCGATCCGGTATCGTATGCAGCTTTCCCGTCTCTGTGCCGTAAATAATTGTGTCCTGGACAGGAATTACCGTCTCACAGGCGCCGAACCGGTTCGCTGCCTCGATATTATCGCGGATGATCCGCGCCGTCAGATTCGGACGTGCACCGTCGTGAATCAGAACCACATCGTCAGGGGCACAGACGTCCTGCAGCGCCATAACCCCGTTGTAAGAAGATTCCCGCCGGGTCTCGCCCGCGGAAACAATTCTGTCCACCTTTGCCGACAATCCGTAACGCAATAGAAGCTCCTGCAGATACGATCGATAGGCCTTTAGGCAGACAAGACAAATATAATCAATCTCCGGGCAGGAGGCAAACGCCTGAAGCGCAAACAGGACCAGCGGCTTTCCGTTGATCTCAAGAAACTGTTTGGGGATGTCCGCCCCCATCCTGCGGCCCTGCCCTCCTGCAAGTATAATTGCGGCATTCATTTCATAATAACCTTTTTCATAAAAATTTCAGGCGCCTGCCGCCGGCTTTGCTCCCGGCAGCGGCTTACAGAAAAAAAGATTACTATGAAATAACGGGAATGTCAATTGTTACTTGATGGACATTGCCGTCGTCTTTCAGAAGAATCTCTTTCGACACCGGTATCTTTGGCGCCTCTGGTGCTTCTTTCTCCCGGCGCACGCTTCTTACCGTAATCTGATAAGTCGTATTGCCGTACCTGTATTGAAGTGAAAAGTTCTGCCATGAGGACGGAAGCCGCGGCGTCATGCATAACCGCCCCTTTCGTATCCGGAAACCGAGAAGATCCTCCAGAATGGTCATATACAGCCAGCTGGCCGAGCCGGTATACCAGCTCCAGCCGCCCCGTCCCATATTGCCCTGATCAGAGTATACGTCTGCGGCTACAACATAGGGTTCTGTTTTATAACGATTGATTTCTCCGGAGGTACGGCCGTGGTTGACAGGATTAATAGCACAGAGTAAACGGTAGCCCGTATCATTTCTGCCTGACAAGAGCATTGCCTTGGCAAGCCATACGGCAGCATGCGTATATTGGGCGCCGTTCTCCCGGATTCCCGGCGGATACGCGCTGATATAGCCGGGATCATCCTCTGTATTTCCGTTGCGTTCTCTGCAGAACGGCGGGGTCAGAAGCTTAATGATGTCATGATCATAATCAACCAGATAGTGCTCTGCAGCAGACAGCGCGCGTTCCGTGCGTTCGGCGCTACCTCTGCCGCTGATCACACTCCAAGACTGTGCGAGCGAGTCAATGGCACACTGTGCAGAGGAAGCGCTGCCAAGTTGCCGGCCGTTATCGCAATATGCGCGGATATACCAGCCGCCGTCCCACGCATGTGTTTCAATCGCCTGGGTAATTTCTGCTGCCATTCGTTCCCAGCTGGCTCGTGTCTCTTCCGATTCCGGATGATCCGTCAGTTTAGACATGGCGCACATGGCATCCAGCACCGTACATAAAAACCATCCTAGCCAAACGCTTTCTCCGCGCTCCTGAATGCCCACCGTATTCATGCCGTCATTCCAGTCGCCGCCGCGAATCAGCGGCAATCCGTGTTCTCCCAGGCGGCTGCCGGCCCGCACGGCCAGGCAGCAATGGGCATACAGCGTATCCGTATGTTCTGTTGCGGTTGGGATTTCGTATCGGTCCTTTTCTCCCGGCTGCAGCGGGGCACTATGCAGAAACGGCACCTGTTCGGAGAGAATCCCCCTGTCTCCTGTCCGTTGGATATACTGCCACGTAACAAAGGGCAGCCAAAGAAGATCGTCGCTGTACCGGCTGCGGATACCCGCGCCTTGGGGCGGATGCCACCAGTGCTGCACATCTCCCTCTTCGAATTGTCGGGAGGCATGGAGCAGAATCTGCCTTCTGACTGCCTGCGGATCACAATAGATCAGCGCCATAACATCCTGCAGCTGATCACGGAACCCAAATGCCCCGCCGGACTGGTAAAATGCCGTACGGCCGTCTATCCGGCAGGATTTTACCTGATACAGCAGCCAGCCGTTCATCATTCTGTTCAGCGCTTCATCCGGTGTATTTACCGTAACGGCCGAGAGCAGCCGGTTCCAGCTCTCCCGGACCTGCCGAAGCTCACTCAGCGCCGTGAAAGGATTGCGGTATTGATCGGCAATCTGCTGCCACGCCTGCTCGGTCTCTCCATATCCAAGCATAAAAACCACGGAGGCCTCATTGCCCGGCTTTACATGCACGCCTGCGCTGCAGCGCATAACGCCGCAGGAATTGCCGCTGTCCGCAGCGGCTTATTCTACGGGCCTGT
>ERZ779746.598-NODE-598-length-17698-cov-2.370969_pt1 | contig 17698 bp, 17 predicted proteins | sample MGYA00511888_ERZ779746 | MGnify/ENA primary metagenome ERZ779746 (study PRJEB29588, sample SAMEA1964695) | human gut metagenome | biome: human gut; feature: human-associated habitat; material: faeces | place: Denmark | collected 2008/2010 ... | reverse complement strand
CTCCGGAGGAGACCGGCAGTAAGTATACACAGGCAGGACAGGATTCCGCAGGTCTTACGGCAGCAGTGGAAGATCCGGAGAGCGTGAAGCGCCCGAATATCATTGTCATCATGGATGAGGCCTTTTCCGATCTGGCGGTGAGAGGCGATTTCACCACCAACGAGGACTATATGCCCTTTATTCACAGATTACAGCAGGGCGCGGAGAATACCAGAACCGGTTATCTGAATGTTTCCGTGCTGGGTGGAAATACTGCCAATACGGAGTTCGAATTCCTCACAGGCAATACCATCGGATTCCTGCCCCAGGGCAGTGTGGCTTACCAGCAGTATGTGCAGAAAGAGACACCGTCTCTGGCATCCTACCTGAAGGAGCTGGACTATCATACCGTGGCGATCCATCCGTATTATGCCAGCGGCTGGGACAGAGACAGAGTCTATCCGTTACTTGGTTTTGATGAGTTTTTATCCCAGGATGATTTCACGAATCCGAAACGGATCCGTAATTATATCTCCGATGAGAGTAGTTTTGCCAAGATCATCGAACTGTATGAGAATAAAAAAGAGGGAGAGCCTCTGTTTGTCTTTAACGTAACCATGCAGAACCACAGCGGTTACGAAGAGGAATTCCATAACTTTACCCCGGATATTACCGTGGATGGAATTGATTCCAAAGCATTGTCCATGTATCTGTCTCTGGTAAAACAGACGGACTCCGCTCTGCAGGGTCTGATCGATTATTTCTCTCAGGCAGATGAGGATACCATGATCGTATTCTTCGGAGATCATCAGCCTACGACTTATGTGAGCAATCCGATCTTAAGAAATAATAAAGTGAATCCGGAGACTTTAACAGACGAGGAAAATCTGTTAAAATATAAAGTACCTTACGTGATCTGGAGCAACTTTGACATCGAGGAGCAGACGGACGGAGAGACCAGTGCTAATTATCTGGCAATGGATGTGCTGGAGAACTGTGATCTGCCACTGCCTGCCCTGCAGAGCAGTCTGACCGGGCTTCGGAAGGAATACCCGGTGATCAGTGCAGCAGGTGTGAGAGAGGTGGACGGCACTCTTACGACGGTGAAGGAATGTGGGGAAGCATTCAACGATTACCGGAGCCTGGAGTATTATCTGCTGTTTGATTACGAAAGGTAAAACATTAGAGATCACGGAGAAGACTAAGATGAATGGCAACAAGACGACAGCAATAAGTGCAGAACGCAGGACGCAGAGAGGAATCTCTGTGCTTGCGTTCTTTGTGCCTGCATTTATTATGCTGATCCTTTTTATCATACGGGGCATATATCCTTTTGGTGACCGGAGTTTTCTGTTCTCCGACATGTACCATCAGTATATGCCTTTTTTAAGTGAATTCGTACACAAGATCAAAGCGGGAGAGGGACTGTCTTATTCTTACAACGTGGGGATCGGATCGAATTTCCTGGCATTATATGTCTATTATGTGGCAAGTCCTTTTAACTGGCTGGTATTTTTGCTTCCGGAGAGTCTGATCATGGAATTCATGAGTTATCTCGTGATCCTGCGGATCGGTCTTATGGGACTTACGTTCAGTATTTATCTGCGGAAGACGTTTGGCAAGGCGGATCCGGCGGTGATCCTGTTTTCCACCTGCTATGCCCTGTCCGGCTATCTGGCAGCCTATAACTGGAATGTGATGTGGCTGGACTGCCTGATCCTGTTACCTCTGATCCTTTTGGGAGCGGAGCGGCTGGCCAGAGAGGGCAGATGGATCATGTACACTGTGACTCTGGGGCTTTGCATCCTGACCAATTACTATATTTCCATTATGATCTGTATCTTCCTGGTGCTGTATTTCGGAATGCTGCTGATCACGGAATATTATACCATGACGGAAGGACAGAGCCAAAAAGTAAAAACGGTATTTTGCAGGATCGGAAGATTTGCATTTGCATCGCTGCTGGCAGGAGGGCTGGCTGCGGCACTGTTGATTCCGGAGGTCTGCGCTATCTTACGGACGGATTTTGGCAATTCGGATTTCCCCGCTACACTGGAGTCCTATTTTTCCGTGTTTGATATGCTGGCAAGACACTGCCTGTGCGTGACCACGGAGAGGGGACTGGAACACTGGCCGAACATTTACTGTGGTGTGGCAGTATTTTTACTGGTGCCCATGTATGCACTGAATGAAAAAATATCGGTGAGAAAACGGTTCTGCAATCTGGCACTGGCGGGATTTTTGCTGCTCAGCTTCGGAACCAATGTCCTGGATTTTTTATGGCACGGTCTGAATTATCCGGATTCCCTGCCGGCGAGACAGTCTTTTCTATATATTTTTCTGATCCTTGTCATGTGCTACGATGCTTTCCGGAATGTGGAAGGCACTTCTCCCAGGCAGATCATCTATGGGTATCTGGCGGCGGTGATATTTTTACTTGCCTGTGAAAAATTCGTGGAGAGCGAGGATTTCGACACGGGTATTGAAGTGCTGACGCTGGTGTTCGTTACGATCTACGGGGTGATCCTGTATCTGTACCGGACGAGGAAGAGCGAACTGATGAGGCAGGTGCTGGGGATTCTGGTGTTGGCGTGCATAGTGGCGGAGCTGAGCATCAATACATTTAATACGAGTCTGGGCACTACCGGACGAAGCGCTTATCTGGGAGACCAGGAGGATTATAAAGCGTTGTACACCCTGGCGCGGGAACAGGAGGGGGATGACTTCTTCCGTATCGAGAAGTTTACCCGCAAGACGAAAAATGACGGAACCCTGACCGGGTACCCTACGGCTTCGGTATTTTCCTCCACCATGAATTCCCAGGTCATGGATCTGTATAAGAAGCTTGGCATGCGCCACAGTAAGGTTTATTACGGCTTCGACGGAGCGACAGCTTTCGTTTCGGCACTCCTGAATGTGGATTACATGTTCGGCGGATCGGATAAATACGAAAACGGTCTGTATGAGATCGTGAATAACAGTGGAGATGTTTATTTATATCATTGTAAATATACGCTGCCCTTTGGCTATGTGGCACCGACGGGCTGGAATGTTACGGACGAGATCAGCACCGGTGTGAGAGCGCAGAATCAGCTGACCGAGGATCTGGGAATCGCAGAGCCCTTACTGGACCGGGCGACCAGTGAGACTAGCGGAGATAATGTATGTATTACGGCGGACCGGGCAGGCTACTATTACGCGAGGATCAATGCCACAGGGACGAAAAAGGTGCAGGTGCTTGGGGGAACGCTGGAGACGCAGGATTACAGTGATCTGAAGGACGGATCCATTCTGTATCTGGGATATCTGTTGGAGGGAGAGCGCGTGACGCTGACCAACGGGGATGATGAGGATGAGACGCAGAAGGTATCGGCGAAAGCCTATGTACTGAATGAAGAAGTGCTGGCACAGGCAGTGGAGATATTGTCAAAAGAACATCTGGAAAATGTAGAGATGGACAGCACTCATATTTCAGGAACCTTAAGTCTGGAAGAAGCCGGCAGACTGATCCTGTCCGTGCCTTATGAGGAGGGCTGGACGGTGCAGATTGACGGAGAAAATGCAGAGCCTGAGCAGTTCGGCGATGCCCTCATGGCATTTGATCTGGAAGCGGGAGAGCATACGATACAGATGCACTATGTACCGGAAGGACGGAATATCGGTATTTTAGTAAGCGCGGGAAGTGTACTGATCCTGTTGGGATACGTGCTGTACCAGAGGTGTGACAGGAAAAGGAAAGACTGTGCGGAGAATGAGCCTTCGCAAAAGGCAGCAGACGAAACAATGGAAAACGAGAATGCGGAGAAAACGCACACAGAGGAAGGTTCTGTGAAGGAAGAGGCAGGAAGGATGTAAGAAGGAGCGAATTATGATGAAGAAGAGTATTTGTGATACCTTGCGGCGTACCTGCCTGATCCTGGCGGGATCCCTTATTATGGCCGTGAATTTAAAAAGCTTTGTCCGCACCGGAGGACTGATCCCCGGTGGATTCAACGGTCTGACTCGTCTGATACAGGAGATCAGTGCACTGCTGTGGCACTGGGAGCCGCCCTTCTCGGTGATCAATTTTATCCTGAATGCGATTCCGGCTATCATCAGTTTCAAATTTATCGGGAAAAAATTTACCGGTTATTCCTGTCTGATGATCGTGGTGAGTGGTATCCTGACAGATATTGTGCCGTCATTTCCCATGACGCAGGATATTCTGCTGATCTCTATCTTCGGAGGATTGATCAATGCACTTGCCATCAGTCTGTGCCTGTTTGCCAATGCCACCAGCGGAGGTACGGATTTTATCGCAATTTTCCTGTCGGAGAAATACGGCATTGACTCCTGGAATTATATTTTCGCCGGAAATGTGGTGATCCTTGGGATCGCCGGAGCACTGTTCGGATGGGACAAGGCGCTGTATTCCATTATTTTCCAGTACACCTCCACCCAGGTACTGCATATATTGTACAAGCGGTATCAGAAGCAGACACTGATCATCGTGACCAAACGACCGGAGGATGTCTACGAAGCCATTGCGGAGATCACGCACCATGATGCCACACTGATCAAGGGAGAGGGCTGTTATTCCAAACAGGAATGTGATGTGCTGTACTCCGTGGTAGGACGCGATGAAGTGAATAAGGTTGTGAATACGGTGCGTAAGACCGATCCCCAGGCCTTCGTCAATATGATCCGTACGGAGAACCTGGCGGGAAGATTTTATCAGAGACCGAATGATTAAGAGTTGTAAAAAAGAGCCTGAGAGTCAGCAGTTTAACTGACACTCAGGCTTGCGTATTTTTTCGGGGAGATGCCCACGGCTTTGGTGAAAGCTTTGAAAAAATTGCTGTAGTCTGTGAAACCACTGCGTTCGAAGGCTTCCATGACATTACCGTTTTCGTTCAATACGGCTTTGGCGATACTGATGCGGCGGGCGGTGATGTATTTGTTGATCGTGGTGCCGGTGGCGGATTTGAAGATCCTGCAGATATAGGATTCACTTAAGTAAAACTGTCCGGCTAACTGTTCTATGGTAATGGGCTGGGAGATATTCTGGTTGATGAAGGTTAAAATATCGTCCACCTGATGGTTGTAGCGGTAGGAGCTGTCCTTGTATTCCGCGGCATCTGCGGTGTTTTCTCCGGTGGAGGTCTGTTCCGTGTTCCTGACGAACAGAGTGTTGAGCATGACCATCAGTTCCATGAAAGCGGCATATTCCGTAATGTCATGGGCGAAGCCCTCCGCAGAGGTGATTTTGTTGATATAATAGAGAAATCGCTTCTGTTGTTCCTTATTTAATGACAGCTTATGGGAAAAAGGGGCACTGCGGTGGGTGAAACAGAAGCTCAGATCTGTCTGCTCTGTGGAAATCTGTTTCATGAAGTCCGGCGCTACCGACAGGACGATCCGCTCATGGACGGAATTGTCGATCTGGGTCAGCTTGTGACTTTCATACTGATTGATGATAAAGAGATCCCCCGGGGCAATCGTATAGAAACAATTGTCGATCAGGAACTGTTTGCCGCCGCAGATGGAATAATAGATCTCATAGCAGTCATGGATGTGCATGTCCATGGCTTTTTCTTCTTTATATAAGTGGGCAATGGCAAAGGTCCCTGAGACTTTACAATTTTCTATGGCTGTTTTACAAGAAGTAAGTTCTTTCATTTTCATGTGTTCCTTTCTCTCGATATTTCTATTAAACATCAAAAGTTCAAAATTTGCAATGTTTAGACTAAATAATGAAAAGACATTGAGAATTTTTTCGAGTATACTTAAGTCATACAAAAGAGAAAAGCATTTACAGCCCTTCCGCCTTTTTATAAATTTTATAAAAATGTGTAAAAAGGTGTTGGAAATAGTTACAATGATATGTTATAATGTAAGTGCTTTCATAAAAAGGTAACATTCAATAGCGGCACGCAGGCCGCCCGTTGAGGAAAGAGAGGCGTAAGGTGGAACTTAGAACAGCAGTATCACCAAGAGATGTGAAGCATTACACCACAGAGCGTCTGAGAGAAGAGTTTCTGATCCAGAATCTGTTTGTACCCGGCGAGATCAAGCTGGTGTACAGCCACATCGACAGAATCATTACAGGAGCAGCAGTTCCTGTAAGCCCTATCACTCTGACCGCCGGAGATGAACTCCGTGCAGAATATTTCTGCCAGAGAAGAGAACTGGGTGTGATCAATATCGGTGGAGCAGGTATGATTACCGTTGATGGCAAAGTGTACAAGGTAGGCTACAAGGAAGCTATGTACATAGGAATGGGCTCCAAGGAGATCATTTTCGCAAGTGAGGATGAGAAGCAGCCCGCTAAATTTTATCTGAATTCCGCTCCCGCACATAAGACTTATCCGACCGTGCTGATCAAGCCGGAGGGTACTCCCGAAGAGGGTGTAGTCATTGTAAAGGATGAGAATAAAGTAGAGCTGGGTACTCTGGAGGATGCCAACCACAGAGTTATCTGCAAATATATCCTTCCAGGACAGGTAGAGAGCTGTCAGCTGGAGATGGGTATGACGAAGTTAGAGCCCGGTAGTGTATGGAATACCATGCCCTGTCATACACATGACAGACGTATGGAAGTATATCTGTATTTTGATATTCCCGAGGATGCATTTGTAATGCACTTTATGGGAGAACCCGATGAGACCCGCCACATCGTAATGCGTAACGAAGAGGCAGTCATCTCCCCCAGCTGGTCCATCCATTCCGGATGCGGTTCCAGAGCATACACCTTTATCTGGGGTATGGTCGGCGAGAATCAGGACTTTGATGACATGGACGGTGTCGACAACAGAGATCTGAAATAAGATCCTTGTGGAAATGTAACTAAAATAACAGTTTTTATAAAGAAAAGGAGAAAAAACAATGTCTGAATTCACTAATTTCTCACTGGAAGGTAAGGTTGCACTGGTTACCGGCGCGTCTTACGGTATTGGCTTCGCTATTGCTTCCGCATATGCTGAGTGCGGCGCTACCATCTGCTTCAACGATATCAAGCAGGAGCTGGTAGACAAGGGAATCGCTGCATACGCTGAGAAAGGCATCAAGGCTCACGGCTATGTATGTGACGTTACCAACGAAGAAGCAGTTAATGCTATGGTAGCTCAGATCGAGAAGGAAGTAGGCACCATCGATATCCTGGTTAACAACGCAGGCATCATCAAGAGAATTCCTATGACCGAGATGACCGCAGATCAGTTCCGTCAGGTGATCGACGTAGACCTGAATGCACCTTTCATCGTATCGAAAGCAGTTATCCCTGCAATGATCAAGAAGGGTCATGGTAAGATCATCAACATCTGTTCCATGATGTCCGAGCTGGGACGTGAGACTGTATCTGCATATGCAGCAGCTAAGGGCGGCTTAAAGATGCTGACCAAGAACATCTGCTCCGAGTACGGCCAGTACAACATTCAGTGTAATGGCCTTGGACCCGGTTACATCGAGACTCCTCAGACGGCTCCTCTTCGTGAGATCCAGCCCGATGGCAGCAGACATCCTTTCGATCAGTTCATCTGCGCTAAGACCCCTGCTAACAGATGGTTAAAGCCCGAAGAGCTGACCGGTCCCGCTGTATTCCTTGCTTCTGAGGCATCCAATGCAGTCAATGGACACATCCTCTATGTAGATGGCGGTATCCTTGCTTACGTCGGCAAACAGCCCCAGTAGAGCTTGTGCAAAAGGAAAACAAGCGGCCGCGTAGCGGACATTTGTTTTCCTTGCACAGCTCACGAGTAAATATCCGGTGAGTTTACGAGCCGGATGCAGAGTGCGAAGCACGAATTTACGAGTGAGTAGCTATGGAGCTTGTGCATTTACGCAGGATATCAAAAACAGAATAAACAATTCACACCAGGTCAGTCGCAGAAGAATTTCGGCGGCTGACTGTTGTGGCGTTTAGATTAGAAAAGGAGTATCTCATGAAGATAGCTTTGCTCAATGAAAACAGTCAGGCTGCCAAGAATGAAATGATCTGTGCTACTCTTAAAAAAGTAGTAGAGCCCATGGGTCATGAAGTATTCAACTACGGTATGTGCGGCGCAGAGGATCCCAATTCCCTGACCTACGTACAGAACGGTATTCTGGCAGCAGTTCTTTTGAACTCCGGTGCAGCGGATTTCGTGATCACCGGATGCGGAACCGGCGAAGGTGCCATGCTTGCATGCAATTCCTTCCCTAAGGTTCTGTGCGGACATATTGAATCCCCTCTGGATGCTTACCTGTTCTCACAGGTAAACGACGGTAACTGTGTAGCACTTCCTTTTGCTGAGAACTTCGGCTGGGGCGGTGAGCTGAATTTACAGTATACCTTTGAAAAACTGTTCTGTGCTCCCGGCGGCGGTGGATATCCCCCTGAGAGAGTTGTTCCCGAGCAGCGCAACAAGAAGATCCTGGATCAGGTAAAGGAAGTAACTCATACCGATATGGTTACTATCCTGAAGAATCTGGATCGTGAACTGGTAAAGGGTGCTTTATCCGGTGACAAGTTTAAGGAGTATTTCTTCGCAAACTGCAAGTGCGACAAGATCGCTGAGGCAGTGAAGGAAGTACTGGCATAAAAGTATTGGTTTCATTTTGCAGAAATATTTTCGGCAGGATCTCCTGCGAAGATTTTTCACATAACTATTAGTCTATAAGACAGAAAGGTGTTATTTATGAACGCAGTATTAGAGCAAATCAGCAAAATCGGTATCGTACCGGTTGTAAAAATTGACAACGCAGCAGATGCACTTCCTCTGGCAAAGGCACTTTGCGCAGGTGGACTTCCCTGTGCAGAGGTTACCTTCCGTACCAGCGCAGCAGCAGAAGCTATCAAGATCATGACCGACAACTTCCCCAGCATGTGTGTTGGTGCAGGTACCGTTCTGAACGCAGAGCAGGTTGACGCAGCAGTAGCAGCAGGCGCTAAGTTCATCGTAAGCCCCGGCTTAAATCCCAGAACCGTTAAGTATTGTGTAGAGAAGAATATTCCTATCACTCCCGGTACTTCCAGCCCCAGCGACATCGAGCAGGCTATCGAGCTTGGCCTGGATGTAGTTAAGTTCTTCCCTGCTGAGCAGTCCGGCGGTCTGGCTAAGATCAAGGCTATGGCAGCTCCTTATGTAAACATGAAGTTCATGCCTACCGGTGGCGTAAACGCTAAGAACCTGACTTCTTACCTTGACTTCCCCAAGATCATCGCTTGCGGTGGTTCCTGGATGGTTCCCGGTGACCTGATCAATGCCGGTGAGTGGGACAAGATCGAGCAGCTGACCAGAGAAGCAGTACAGACCATGCTGGGCTTCGAACTGGCTCATGTTGGTGTCAATGCAGAGAACGAGGAAGAGGCTGTTAAGGCTGCGAACCGTTTCGCATTCATCTTCGGTATGCCCGCTAAGGTTGGCAACAGCTCCGTATTCGCAGGTTCTGCTCTGGAAGTTATGAAGACTCCTTACCTGGGCAAGAACGGCCACATCGCTGTTAAGACCAACTACATCGAGAGAGCTGTCAACTACCTGAGCACTGTTCTGGGTGTTGAGTTCAACGAAGAGTCCGCTAAGAGAGATGCCAAGGGTAACCTGAAGGCTATCTACCTGAAGGAAGAGATCGGCGGATTTGCAGTTCATCTGGTACAGAAATAAGAATAGGATTCCGAAAACCGGACGGCTCCGTCGACTGCATATTTCAGTCACGGACCCGCTTCCGCTTCGGCCCTCCCGTAGCGGTACGTAAGATGCCAAAGTACGGCATCTAAGTACCGACGGTCGGTTAGAGTCCGTGACTAAAACACGCAGTCGGCGAATCCTGTTTTTGGATGGGATTAAGACTGTGAAGATGTTTAAAACAAAGTTAATTAAATGTGAGAAAGGAATATACCAAAATGGCAAAAGTAATTACCATGGGTGAGATCATGCTGAGACTGTCCACCCCCAACAACGAGAAATTTATCCAGGCAGACGAGTTCGATATCAACTACGGCGGCGGTGAAGCTAACGTAGCAGTATCTCTGGCTAACTACGGTCATGACGCTGAGTTCGTTACCGCAGTTCCTGACAACGAGATCGGTGAGTGCGCAGTAGCAGCTCTGAGAAAGTACAACGTAGAGACCAAGCACATCGCAAGATGCGGTGAGAGACTGGGTATCTACTACCTGGAGAGCGGTTCTTCCATGAGACCTTCCAAGGTTGTATACGATAGAGCACATTCCTCTATCTCCCCCGCAACCGAGGCTGATTTCAACTTCGATGAGATCTTCGAAGGCGCTGACTGGTTCCACTTCACCGGTATTACTCCCGCTGTATCCGACGCTGCAGCAGAGCTGACCGAGAAGGCTCTGATCGCTGCTAAGAAGCACGGCGTAAAGGTATCCGTAGACCTGAACTTCCGTAAGAAGCTGTGGAGCTCCGAGAAGGCTCAGAAGGTTATGACCAACCTGATGAAGTACGTTGATGTATGTATCGGTAACGAAGAAGATGCTGAGCTGGTACTTGGCTTCAAGCCCGGCGATACCGATGTTACCAGCGGTGAGCTGGAGCTGGCTGGTTACAAGTCCATCTTCGAGCAGATGGTTGACAAGTTCAACTTTGAGTACTGCGTATCCTCTCTGCGTGTAAGCCATTCCGCTTCCGATAACGGCTGGTCTGCTTGCATCTACTCCAGAGATACCAAGGAGTTCTATCACTCCAAAGAGTACAGCATCCATCCCATCGTTGACCGTGTAGGCGGCGGCGACTCCTTCGCAGGCGGCGTGATCTGCGGTATGCTGGATGGCAAGAACTTCAAGGATGCTCTTGAGTACGGCGTAGCTGCATCTGCTCTGAAGCACACCATCCCCGGCGACTTCAACCTGGTATCCAGAAAAGAAGTTGAGACCCTGGCTGGCGGCGACGCTTCCGGACGTGTACAGAGATAATGTAACTATTCAGAGCCAGATAATATTACCTAATATTCGTTGAATGCTTGCATTCATAAGAATATTTGGTAATATTAATATGGCGAAGTAACCACCATGAGCAAATAACATGTAAGCATGTTATTCAGGAAAGCATCGTAGATGCGATTTTGCGAATGGGGTGATGAATAGTTAATATGGATAAAAAGGACTCACCTGTGTGGTAACATGCAGGTGAGTTTTTTCTTGCCAAAACAGAAGATATAGGATATACTTCTTCCATAAACATTTCTTATAAAAATCTATTGTCAGCGTAGGCTGATATCGGTTGTCAATTTTGCAGAGATTCCTGTGTAATTACCGACAGAAATATTTTTCCGCATTATAAGTGCCTTGGATGGAGGTGTAGATTGTCAAAAAACGGTGGAAAAAGGATAAAACAGGGGAAACAAAAGGGTATGATTTTTATTGTGAGACATACCGACTGGTGTGAGTCTGACGGTAATAATACTATTAGTTTAGATCAAGTACGATACTACTCTGAAATAAAGTAAAAAGATACAAATATTAAACTTGACAAAGATACTCCATATTGATATGTTAACAATATGTATAAAGATGACATGAAAAATAGTAAAATCAGACAAAATATTAACTATATGGAGTGAGAATATGAATCTGTATTATGAATTGCTACAATACCCGGTGTTTTCCATGAAAGAAGTAAATGCCCTATATTCAAGTGAACGGACAGCACGAGCGGCATTGGAAAAACTTTTGAAAGAGAATATGGTATTAAAAATTCGAAACAAATTATACACGTGTGTCAGCGGGGAAAATGGAGGACCGGTAGCGAACAAATTTCAGATTGCCAGTGCTATCACACCATCTTCTTATGTATCCCACCATACTGCCTTTGAGTATTATGGAATTGTCGATCAGGTCTTCTATGAGGTTTATGTTGGCTCTGAGACACGTTTTCATGATTTTGAATTTGATGGATACACATATCGTTATATCAAAGGGCAGATAAAAGAAGGTATCGTTTGTCCGGAGTTTAGTGGTGGCGTGAGAGTTACAGATAAGGAGCGAACAATAGCAGATTCTATAAAGGATCTTAATCTCATCGCCGGACTGGAAGAGGTAATTTCATGTGTAGTATCTGTGAACAGTATTGATGAGACTAAAATGTTAACTTATCTGGCTGGATATGACAGTGCCTTTTTATATCAGAAGACAGGTTTTATTCTTAGCGAATACCAGAAGGAGCTGGGCGTAAGTGATGCTTTTATAAAGATATGTAAAGACAGGAGTGGAAATTCAAAGAGATATCTGACAAACGGTATAAGTGAACCCGGATATTCAGGTGAATGGAAACTGGTATACCCAAAAAATATTAAACAAATGAAGAACGGAGAGATAGAAAATGCCACAATATAACAGAAGGGAGCTTGATGTAAAAGCCCATGAATATGGATTTAACCGCGATACTTTTGAGAAGGTTCTTCGCTTGAGAACAATTCTTGAATTTCTGAATACGCACGAATATATGTACGAACACCTGATGCTCAAAGGGGGAACGGCAATTAATCTGACAGTTTTTAATCTTCCAAGATTGTCTGTTGATATAGATCTGGATTTTGTTCCGAATCTGACCAGAGAAGAGACAATAGACGAAAGAGAGCGATTGACTGAAATTCTGAAGAAATATATGTCAGAGCAAGGATATTCTCTTTCCGAAGCTTCAAGATTTAGCCACAGTCTGGACGCATTCCATTATAACTACGTGAATGCCGCCGGCAACAGGGATATGATCAAAATTGAGATTAATTATTCTTTGAGAACGCACGTGTTTTCCTCAGAAGACAGATTAGTTGTGACGGACGCTTTCGGAGAGCCGATAAAGGTCAGAACGGTTGCAGCTATGGAGATTTTTGCGGCAAAAACCAATGCTCTGATAAGCAGAGCTGCTGCAAGGGATTTGTATGACTTTTGCAATATGGCTGATATGAAATTATTTTCGGATGCGGAGAATATGTTTAGGAAATGCATCATTTTCTACGCGACGATTTCAGCAAATAAAGTTAACAAAAATTTTGATACATCTGCTATAGATAGCATTGCCTTCTCAAAAATAAAATCTGATTTGTTCCCCGTTTTGGCTGTGAGAGATAAGTTCAATCTTGAAGGGAAGAAACAACAGGCGAAGGAGTACATAGCATCGCTTATGAAATCGACAGAAGCAGAAATGGATTATATGGAAAGGTTTATGGCAAAGGAATATAAACCGGAGTTACTCTTTGAGAATACAGAGATTATTGAGCGATTGCAGAATCATCCTATGGCGTTATGGAAATGTAAATGATGGATTTTAGAAAAGTACTTTGTCAGTGGAATCATGATTGATGATGAATGGAAAGGGAATTGAACGAGATTTGATACTGAATGAGACTAAGTAAAATAAAGAGGAACGCAATAGACTATGGAGGAAAAATTATGAGTAACTTTTTTGATGAAACCATGGAGGGATTATTGGAAGCAGCGGAAATTGCAAAAGGAAATATTACGTTAACAGAGTGGGAAAATATGCCGGGTCCCACATTTTATGTCGCAGATAATGTGTAGATAAGATTGTTGAAATACGCAGAAAGAAGTTATATACAATGAAAATCTACGATAGATAGACTGGGGTCTACGAAGGAAAAGTTGTCCTCATAGCGATAAAATTGTAAAATACAGTCATGAAAATCGTATTTTTATAGTTTTACGGGAGGAACAGCAATGGATCAGGAAAAGATTGGGGTATTCATTTCTACATTAAGAAAAGAGCATGGAATGACGCAACAACAATTGGCGGATGCGATTGGTGTCAGTAACAAAACAATATCCAAATGGGAATGTGGCAAAGGAATGCCGGAACTGGCATTGATTGTTCCGTTATGCCACATTCTGCAAATTAGTATTAATGAGTTCCTGTCAGGTGAACATTTGTTGGAAAACGGTTACACTGAAAAAGCTGAAGTCAATATGATGAATCTTTTACAGGAAACAGAAAATAGCAAAAAGAAAAGCCGAAGTTCATTATTGGCTTTTGGGATAACTGTGATAATTTTTTTATTCGTTGTTTTATATTCTGTTATTACCAATATGGGAATCGGTATGAATATGCTTTTTGTGGATATGCCAACATTATTGAGTATGTTTTTAGTTACTGCTTTATTTTTACTGGGGACAAATTTGGGACTACCCTTTTTTGATTCCTCTCGAATTATTTTTGGAAAAAAGAAATCAGTATCAATAAAACAATTGTTTCAGGCAAAATCAGCGATAAAGCTTGCGAAAATCACATTTTTGGGAATGGGATTCCTCGAAAGCTGTATCAGCTTTATGGCAATTCAACCTATGGGGGAAGGAACACTTCTTTTTACAGGATTAAGTATTTCCATTTCAATTGCATTAAATGGAATTTTATATGGATTAATTGGTTTTCTGCTATTACTGCCAATTCAGGTAAGGTTAGAAATAATGTATATGCAGAAGCAGGAAGATAGTGAAAAGAAAACAGAGGATGATGCGGAATAAGTATTGTAAATATGCCCCACCAGCGGCTGCTGATAGGGCATTTGTTGTATAAGGTTCTTAGCTTTCGCTGTATTTCTCTTCGCAGTATTTGCAGCGGTAGATCTCTTTTTTCTCATCGGAGAGGACGAATACGTGGGGCAGTCCCTGCTCGATGGAAGTGATGCATCTGGGGTTGCGGCATTTGATGACGTTTTTGATCTGTTTGGGAAGTACCAGTACCTTCTTCTCTACGATCTCACCATTTTTGATGACATTGACGGTGATGTTGTGGTCGATGAATGCCAGTACATCCAGATCCAGCATATCGATGTCACATTCTACTTTCAGAATGTCTTTTTTGCCCATTTTTCCGCTGCGGGCGTTTTTGATGATAGCAACGGTGCAGTCTAACTTATCCAGCTGAAGGTGCTCATAGATTGAGAGACTTTTTCCGGCTTTGATATGATCGAGGACGAAGCCCTCTTCGATTTTTCCTACATTTAACATAGTAATCTCCATTCTGCAGGCACAGAGTGCTGCGTATGTTAACTTTAATATACGAATTCATAAGATAATTTTGCGGTCAGATGCCGGAAAATTATGCCAGACCCAGTAAAGTCAGGATCAGAGCCATACGGACATAGACAGCGAACTGTGCCTGTTTGAAATAGGCGGCTCTGGGATCGTCATCGATCTCCACGGAGATCTCATTGATTCTGGGAAGGGGATGCAGCACCAGCATATCGGGCTTCGCCAGTTCCATTTTTTCAGGGGTCAGTACATAGAAATCTTTCAGGCGGACGTAATCCTCTTCGTTGAAGAAACGTTCCTTCTGCACACGGGTCATGTATAAGAGATCCAGCTTAGGCATCACATCTTCGAGACGGATAACTTCCTGGAAAGGAATGCCTTTCTCGCGGAGCATGTCGGTGACATAGTCGGGGATCTTCAGCTCTTCGGGAGAGATGAAGATGAATTTGATGCCTTCGTAGCGCACCAGTGCGTTGATCAGGGAGTGTACGGTACGGCCGAATTTCAGGTCACCGCACAGACCAATGGTAAAATTATTCAGATCGCCGTGGAGGCTGCGGATGGTCTGCAGGTCGGCCAGGGTCTGGGTGGGATGCTGATGTCCACCGTCACCGGCATTGATCACGGGAATTTTAGAAGCCAAAGATGGGGATGGAGGAATACATGGAGGCAACCGTGGCGGCGCCTTCCTTGGGATGGCGCATAGCGCAGATGTCCGCATAGCAGGAGATGATGCGGATGGTATCGGATACACTTTCTCCTTTAGAAGCAGAAGAGGAAGCCGCATCGGAGAAGCCGATGACTCTGCCGCCTAAACGGGTCATGGCGGTTTCAAAGCTTAAGCGTGTACGGGTGCTGGGCTCATAGAAGCAGGTGGCGAGGATCTTGCCGTCGCATTTGTGGGCGTATTTGGCGGGATCCTTCTCAATGTCGTCTGCCAGAGCGAACAGCTTGTCCAGTTCCTCAACAGAGAAGTCAAGTGGGTTCATCAAGTGTCTCATTTTTTCATTTCCTCGTTTCTGCGCTACTATTTTCGACACAGTGACCGTACGGAATAGGAGAATCCGTGTTCACTTGTGTATGCGACATCATAAGAATACAGCGCTTTTCTTATGATGCGGGTAGAAACAGGGTCCGCACAAAGCGGACAGCTCATACCCTGACCAGAAAAAAGTCGAAGAGGAAAAACTCTTCGACTTTAAAATTACTGTTGATAAGATAACAGATCCGTTACGGGTTTCCGCTTGGGAGCAACGGGTGCTTCTGCGGGATAACCGATGGGGATCAGTGCGATCAGGTCCTGATTTTCAGGAATCTCAAGGAGATCAGCAGCTTCCTGCTGATCGAAAATACCCATGATCACGGTGCCAAGGCCCTGCTCGTAAGCAGCCAGGCAAAATGCTTCGCTGGCAACACCGGCATCGAACATCTGCCATGCATCGCCTCTGGCGGTAGGGAAGGAGCCGTCTCTCTCGAAACCGCTTCTGCCCTTTATCACGGTTACTGCAACGACCATGGGAGCGTTCTCCATGATCTTGCCATTACCTGGGAAGGAGGAAGTACATGCTGCCAGTTTCGCTTTCTTTTCGCCTTCCACAGCGATATAACGAACGATTTGCGTATGCTTCCAGCTGGGAGCATAAGAAGCTGTCTCTACGATCTGAGCCAGAAGCTCATGAGATACCGGCTGATCCGTATACTGACGGATACTTCTGCGGCCTGTGATACATTCTTTTGCGGTCATTGTTTATCCTCCTGTATTTTTACATTTGTAACATAATACCATTTCTCCGTAGGAGAATCAAGCAGGAAAAAGTGAAAAATATAGAAAATTTGTGTGGATATGATAGAAAGGTTTTGCATTCCCGGATAGGATATCATATAATGAGGCAAAGAGAACTATATCGATGAAGCCGGTTGTGTAAAAGACGGTTCTACTGTACGTTACAGCGGCTGTGGAATACCGGATCAGGCAATAAAAGGAGGGCATTATGTCTGTAGAATTTGTGGAGAAGAAGCGCTGGTTATTTTTAGGATTACCTTTTACTTTTACCAGGTATGTGATCAAAGAGGATATGATCACTGTGGATACAGGTGTGTTCACCAAGGTAGAGAATGACTGCTATATGTACAAGGTACAGGATGTGGAGCATACGGCAAGTATCTGGGAGAGAATGGTAGGACTTGGCACCATTGTCTGTTATACCGGTGATACCACTCATCCCAAACTGTTGATCGAGCATATCCGCAATTCCAAAGCGATCAAGGAGTTTATTTTGAAGGAGTCGGAAGAAGCCAGATTGAAGCGCAGAACTGTGAACATGCTGGATATCGGTTCCGGAGAGGCCGGGGATATTGACGACGTACAGTAATAGAAGAAGCAAGTATTAATGTGTATGTATATGAGACGGGGCCTTCCGGGGCCCTGTTTTTTCGGGAGAAGAGATTTATGGAACTTGATATGACGAAGGGCAGCCCTTCTAAGCTGATTACAAAATTTATCATTCCTATTATCATAGGTAATATTTTCCAGCAGTTATACAGCATGGTGGATACCATTATCGTGGGTCGGTTCGTAGGTGTAGATGCATTGGCGGCAGTAGGAGCCACCGGGTCGGTAAGCTTCCTGATCCTGGGATTTACCCAGGGACTGACCACCGGATTTACTGTGCTGACGGCACAACGCTTCGGAGCCGGGGACCGGGAGGGTATGCGCAAAAGTATCGGAAGCGCGGCCATCCTGTCGGTGATCGTGAC
>ERZ779746.596-NODE-596-length-17705-cov-4.043683_pt1 | contig 17705 bp, 20 predicted proteins | sample MGYA00511888_ERZ779746 | MGnify/ENA primary metagenome ERZ779746 (study PRJEB29588, sample SAMEA1964695) | human gut metagenome | biome: human gut; feature: human-associated habitat; material: faeces | place: Denmark | collected 2008/2010 ... | reverse complement strand
TATCGGCATCTGCCTGGGCCGCGGCACGCTGATCTCGATGGTGCTGGTCATGTGCGTCCTGCCGCAGATCTTGCTGCTGGGCGATTCTCTGGTTGAAAAAACATCCTTTACGATTGGCCACCACGCCGCGCAGCAGCATCTGCAGCTTGGTGTTGGGCAGGGCCTTCTTCAGCTTGCGGAGACGCTCCCACGGATCCTCGTTGAGAAAGCGCAGGCAGACGTCGAAGGTCGCACCGCCCCAGCATTCAACGGAGTAGAATCCGGCCTGATCCATCTTCTCGAGGATGGGCTCGAACTTGTCATAGGGAAGCCTTGTCGCAATAAGTGACTGGTTTGCGTCACGAAGCACGGTTTCCGTAAACTGTACTTTCTTCATTTTTTCCTCCCAGAATTCATTTTTTCGCCTGCCGCGCAGACTAATAGTTTAACATTATATATTATAATATATAATTTCCTCAAATTCTATATTTATCTTAGGCAAAATTATAACAAAAAGCAGGCAGTCTAAACTGCCTGCTTTTAAAAATTTTTGGTTATTTTGCAGCCAAAGCCCTGTCGAGCCAGACGCTTGCAACGTCCATTGCCGCCCAGAAGCCGTCCTTTTCGCTTTTCTTAACGATGCGGTCACGGGACTTGACGGAGGGATCGGTGAGCTGGAGCTGGACGGATACCTTTGTGGCAACGTCGAGATCCTTGACCTTCTTGGTGTCCATGATCTGGAGCATGATAACGTATTTGTCGGACATGCTGCCGTAATAGACTATGTTTCCTGCGCGCTGCAGGGGATGACCTTTGTATTCAAGCGGTTTGTTTGCCAAAGTAATTCCTCCTTCTTGCTTAGAAGAGATCACGGAAGTTTGCGAAGATGTCATCGTTGCCGCCGGTGTTATCGCCGGTATTGCCGCCGGTGTTGTCATCCTCGTTCTTCTTGTTCTCTTCTTCCTGCTTTTTCTGCTCTTCCTCTTCCTTCTTCTGACGCTCTTCCTCGGTCAGGGCCTGATCTTCAAGCTCCTCGCGCGTTCCGAAGATGCCGGTCGGCGAGCCGCCGCTGGATATCGCCGCGATCCCGCTGGATGACAAGAAAAGCTTCGACATGCTGCAACGCTCGGAAACCACTGCGGTATTCCAGCTTGAATCGCGCGGCATGAAGGACCTGATCAAGCGTCTGCAACCTGACTGCTTCGAAGATATGATCGCCCTGGTGGCACTGTTCCGCCCCGGTCCGTTGCAATCAGGGATGGTGGATAACTTTATCGACCGTAAACATGGTCGTGAAGAGATCTCCTATCCGGACGTGCAGTGGCAGCATGAAAGCTTGAAACCGGTACTGGAGCCAACCTACGGCATCATCCTGTATCAGGAACAGGTCATGCAGATTGCCCAGGTGCTTTCTGGTTATACCCTCGGTGGCGCGGATATGCTGCGTCGTGCGATGGGTAAGAAAAAGCCGGAAGAGATGGCTAAGCAGCGTTCTGTATTTGCTGAAGGTGCAGAAAAGAACGGAATCAACGCCGAACTGGCGATGAAAATCTTCGACCTGGTGGAGAAATTCGCGGGTTACGGATTTAACAAATCGCACTCTGCGGCCTATGCTTTGGTGTCATATCAAACGTTATGGCTGAAAGCACACTATCCTGCGGAGTTTATGGCGGCGGTAATGACCGCCCCCCACCCCCGCCGATATGGACAACACCGAGAAGGTGGTGGGCCTGGTGGATGAGTGCTGGCGGATGGGGCTGAAAATCCTGCCACCAGATATAAACTCCGGTCTTTACCATTTCCACGTCAACGACGACGGCGAAATCGTGTATGGTATTGGCGCCATCAAAGGGGTAGGTGAAGGTCCGATTGAGGCCATCATCGAAGCCCGTAATAAAGGCGGCTACTTCCGCGAACTGTTTGATCTTTGCGCCCGTACCGACACCAAAAAGTTAAACCGGCGGGTGCTGGAAAAACTGATCATGTCCGGGGCGTTTGACCGTCTTGGACCACACCGCGCGGCACTGATGAACTCGCTGGGCGATGCGTTAAAAGCGGCAGATCAACACGCGAAAGCGGAAGCTATCGGTCAGGCCGATATGTTCGGCGTGCTGGCCGAAGAGCCGGAACAAATTGAACAATCCTACGCCAGCTGCCAACCGTGGCCGGAGCAGGTGGTATTAGATGGGGAACGTGAAACGTTAGGCCTGTACCTGACCGGACACCCTATCAACCAGTATTTAAAAGAGATTGAGCGTTATGTCGGAGGCGTAAGGCTGAAAGACATGCACCCGACAGAACGTGGTAAAGTCATCACGGCTGCGGGGCTCGTTGTTGCCGCGCGGGTTATGGTCACCAAGCGCGGCAATCGTATCGGTATCTGCACGCTGGATGACCGTTCCGGGCGGCTGGAAGTGATGTTGTTTACTGACGCCCTGGATAAATACCAGCAATTGCTGGAAAAAGACCGCATACTTATCGTCAGCGGACAGGTCAGCTTTGATGACTTCAGCGGTGGGCTTAAAATGACCGCTCGCGAAGTGATGGATATTGACGAAGCCCGGGAAAAATATGCTCGCGGGCTTGCTATCTCGCTGACGGACAGGCAAATTGATGACCAGCTTTTAAACCGACTCCGTCAGTCTCTGGAACCCCACCGCTCTGGGACAATTCCAGTACATCTCTACTATCAGAGGGCGGATGCACGCGCGCGGTTGCGTTTTGGCGCGACGTGGCGTGTCTCTCCGAGCGATCGTTTATTAAACGATCTCCGTGGCCTCATTGGTTCGGAGCAGGTGGAACTGGAGTTTGACTAATACAGGAATACTATGAGTCTGAATTTCCTTGATTTTGAACAGCCGATTGCAGAGCTGGAAGCGAAAATCGATTCTCTGACTGCGGTTAGCCGTCAGGATGAGAAACTGGATATTAACATCGATGAAGAAGTGCATCGTCTGCGTGAAAAAAGCGTAGAACTGACGCGTAAAATCTTCGCCGATCTCGGTGCATGGCAGATTGCGCAACTGGCACGCCATCCACAGCGTCCTTATACCCTGGATTACGTTCGCCTGGCATTTGATGAATTTGACGAACTGGCTGGCGACCGCGCGTATGCAGACGATAAAGCTATCGTCGGTGGTATCGCCCGTCTCGATGGTCGTCCGGTGATGATCATTGGTCATCAAAAAGGTCGTGAAACCAAAGAAAAAATTCGCCGTAACTTTGGTATGCCAGCGCCAGAAGGTTACCGCAAAGCACTGCGTCTGATGCAAATGGCTGAACGCTTTAAGATGCCAATCATCACCTTTATCGACACCCCGGGGGCTTATCCGGGCGTGGGCGCAGAAGAGCGCGGTCAGTCTGAAGCCATTGCACGCAACCTGCGTGAAATGTCTCGCCTTAGCGTACCGACTATTTGTACCGTTATCGGTGAAGGTGGTTCTGGCGGCGCGCTGGCGATTGGCGTGGGCGATAAAGTGAATATGCTGCAATACAGCACCTATTCCGTTATCTCGCCGGAAGGTTGTGCGTCCATTCTGTGGAAGAGCGCCGACAAAGCGCCGCTGGCGGCTGAAGCGATGGGTATCATCGCTCCGCGTCTGAAAGAGCTGAAACTGATCGACTCCATCATCCCGGAACCGCTGGGTGGTGCTCACCGTAACCCGGAAGCGATGGCGGCATCGTTGAAAGCGCAACTGCTGGCGGATCTGGCCGATCTCGACGTGTTAAGCACTGAAGATTTAAAAAATCGTCGTTATCAGCGCCTGATGAGCTACGGTTACGCGTAATTCGCAAAAGTTCTGAAAAAGGGTCACTTCGGTGGCCCTTTTTTATCGCCACGGTTTGAGCAGGCTATGATTAAGGAAGGATTTTCCAGGAGGAACACATGAACATCATTGCCATTATGGGACCGCATGGCGTCTTTTATAAAGATGAGCCCATCAAAGAACTGGAGTCGGCGCTGGTGGCGCAAGGCTTTCAGATTATCTGGCCACAAAACAGCGTTGATTTGCTGAAGTTTATCGAACATAACCCTCGAATTTGTGGCGTGATTTTTGACTGGGATGAGTACAGTCTCGATTTATGTAGCGATATCAATCAACTTAATGAATATCTCCCGCTTTATGCCTTCATCAACACCCACTCGACGATGGATGTCAGCGTGCAGGATATGCGGATGGCGCTCTGGTTTTTTGAATATGCGCTTGGGCAGGCGGAAGATATCGCCATTCGTATGCGGCAGTACACCAACGAATATCTTGATAACATTACCCCACCGTTCACGAAAGCCTTGTTTACCTACGTCAAAGAGCGGAAGTACACCTTTTGTACGCCGGGGCATATGGGCGGCACCGCATATCAAAAAAGCCCGGTTGGCTGTCTGTTTTATGATTTTTTCGGCGGGAATACCCTCAAGGCGGACGTCTCTATTTCGGTCACCGAGCTTGGTTCGTTGCTCGACCACACCGGGCCACACCTGGAAGCGGAAGAGTACATCGCGCGGACTTTTGGCGCGGAACAGAGTTATATCGTTACCAACGGAACATCGACGTCGAACAAAATTGTGGGTATGTACGCCGCGCCATCCGGCAGTACGCTGTTGATCGACCGCAATTGTCATAAATCGCTGGCGCATCTGTTGATGATGAACGATGTAGTGCCAGTCTGGCTGAAACCGACGCGTAATGCGTTGGGGATTCTTGGTGGGATCCCGCGCCGTGAATTTACTCGCGACAGCATCGAAGAGAAAGTCGCTGCCACCACGCAGGCACAATGGCCGGTTCATGCGGTGATTACCAACTCCACCTATGATGGCTTGCTCTACAACACCGACTGGATCAAACAGACGCTGGATGTCCCGTCGATCCACTTCGATTCCGCCTGGGTGCCGTACACCCATTTTCATCCGATCTACCAGGGGAAAAGTGGTATGAGCGGCGAGCGTGTTGCGGGAAAAGTGATCTTCGAAACGCAATCGACCCACAAAATGCTGGCGGCGTTATCGCAGGCTTCGCTGATCCACATTAAAGGCGAGTATGACGAAGAGGCGTTTAACGAAGCCTTTATGATGCATACCACCACCTCGCCCAGTTATCCCATTGTTGCTTCGGTTGAGACGGCGGCGGCGATGCTGCGTGGTAATCCGGGCAAACGGCTGATTAACCGTTCGGTGGAGCGGGCGCTGCATTTTCGCAAAGAGGTCCAGCGGTTGCGGGAAGAGTCTGACGGTTGGTTTTTCGATATCTGGCAACCGCCGCAGGTGGATGAAGCCGAATGCTGGCCCGTTGCGCCAGGCGAACAGTGGCACGGCTTTAACGATGCGGATGCCGATCATATGTTTCTCGATCCGGTTAAAGTCACTATTTTGACACCGGGGATGGACGAACAGGGCAATATGAGCGAGGAGGGGATCCCGGCGGCGCTGGTGGCAAAATTCCTCGACGAACGTGGGATCGTAGTAGAGAAAACCGGCCCTTATAACCTGCTGTTTCTCTTTAGTATTGGCATCGATAAAACCAAAGCAATGGGATTATTGCGTGGGTTGACGGAATTTAAGCGCTCTTACGATCTCAACCTGCGGATCAAAAATATGCTGCCCGATCTCTATGCTGAAGATCCCGATTTCTACCGCAATATGCGTATTCAGGATCTGGCGCAAGGGATCCATAAGCTGATTCGTAAACACGATCTTCCCGGTTTGATGTTACGGGCATTCGATACTTTGCCGGAGATGATCATGACGCCACATCAGGCATGGCAGAGACAGATTAAAGGTGAAGTAGAAACCATTGCGCTGGAACAACTGGTCGGTAGAGTATCGGCAAATATGATCCTGCCTTATCCACCGGGAGTACCGCTGTTGATGCCTGGAGAAATGCTGACCAAAGAGAGCCGCACAGTACTCGATTTTCTACTGATGCTTTGTTCCGTAGGGCAATATTACCCCGGTTTTGAAACGGATATTCACGGCGCGAAACAGGACGAAGACGGCGTTTACCGCGTACGAGTCCTAAAAATGGCGGGATAACTTGCCAGAGCGGCTTCCGGGCGAGTAACGTGCTGTTAACAAATAAAGGAGACGTTATGCTGGGTTTAAAACAGGTTCACCATATTGCGATTATTGCGACGGATTATGCGGTGAGCAAAGCTTTCTACTGCGATATTCTTGGTTTCACGCTGCAAAGCGAAGTCTATCGCGAAGCGCGCGACTCGTGGAAAGGGGATTTGGCGCTTAATGGGCAATATGTGATTGAGCTTTTCTCATTTCCGTTCCCGCCGGAGCGCCCCAGCCGACCGGAAGCTTGCGGCCTGCGTCATCTGGCTTTTAGCGTTGATGACATCGATGCGGCAGTGGCGCACCTTGAAAGCCATAACGTGAAGTGTGAAGCCATCCGTGTCGATCCATACACGCAAAAACGCTTCACCTTCTTTAACGATCCGGACGGGCTGCCGTTGGAACTGTATGAGCAGTAAGGCTTGTCATCGCCACATTTGCCCGGTAACGTGCCGGGCATTGCTACTGTAAAATCGCACCATCATGACACTCACGCTCAATAGACAACTTCTCACCTCACGCCAGATTCTGGTGGCCTTTAGCGGCGGGCTTGACTCCACCGTTCTGCTGCATCAGTTGGTGCAGTGGCGGACGGAAAATCCGGGTGTCGCTCTGCGCTCTATTCATGTGCATCACGGTTTAAGTGCCAATGCCGATGCCTGGGTTACGCATTGCGAAAACGTCTGCCAACAGTGGCAGGTGCCGCTGGTGGTCGAACGCGTACAACTTGCGCAAGAGGGGCTGGGGATTGAGGCCCAAGCGCGGCAGGCGCGTTATCAGGCATTTGCCCGTACCCTATTGCCCGGCGAAGTGCTGGTCACCGCGCAACATCTCGACGATCAATGTGAAACCTTTCTGCTGGCGCTAAAACGCGGTAGCGGCCCTGCCGGGCTTTCGGCTATGGCGGAAGTTTCGGAGTTTGCCGGAACACGGCTTATCCGCCCGTTGCTTGCCCGCACGCGGGGGGAACTGGAGCAGTGGGCATTAGCGCATGGTTTACGCTGGATTGAAGACGAAAGTAATCAGGACGACTCATACGATCGTAACTTTCTGCGCCTGCGTGTAGTGCCGTTATTGCAGCAGCGTTGGCCGCATTTTGCCGAAGCAACGGCTCGCAGCGCCGCACTTTGTGCTGAACAAGAGAGCCTGCTGGATGAATTGCTGGCAGATGATTTAGCGCACTGCCAAACGCCGCAGGGGACGCTGCAGATTGCGCCAATGCTGGCGATGAGTGATGCCCGTCGCGCGGCAATTATCCGCCGCTGGCTGGCAGGGCAGAATGCACCGATGCCTTCCCGCGACGCGCTGGTGCGGATCTGGCAGGAAGTGGCGCTGGCGCGGGAAGATGCCTCCCCCTGTTTACGCTTTGGCGCGTTTGAAATACGCCGCTATCAATCGCAACTGTGGTGGATTAAATCCGTTGCCGGGCAAAGCGAAACCATTGTGCCGTGGCAGACGTGGCTAAAACCCGCTGGAATTACCGGCGGGGCTGGGAAGTGTACAGCTTACTGCGGGAGTCGATATTCGCCCTCCGCGTGCAGACGAAGCGGTCAGCGTGCGTTTCAAAGCGCCAGGATTGCTGCATATTGTCGGTCGCAACGGCGGACGTAAGCTAAAGAAAATCTGGCAAGAGCTGGGCGTGCCGCCGTGGCTACGTGACACCACGCCACTGCTGTTTTATGGCGAAACGCTGATTGCGGCGGCAGGGGTATTTGTGACGCAAGAAGGTGTGGCTGAAGGTGAGAAGGGCGTAAGTTTTGTCTGGCAGAAAACGCTTAGTTAAGTGAAAGCCGGATAAGACGCATCAAACGTCGCATCCGGCGAAAGTCAATCAGGATTCGCTTACCACCACCGTACCGATTTCCGGGTGGCTAAAGCTGGTAATTTTATCCAGACGCAGCTCGCGGGTTTCGCCAGCGGCCTCGACGACCAGATACTCCACATTTTTGCGGGAGACTAAATCACTGGCTTTTGCCTGCAATTTTTCGCCATCTTTCAGCTCAAGTGTCAGCATTAAATGATGCTGGCAGGCGAGCTCAAGATTATCGTAATCATCACAATTGATTGGTTGATACGTATCATTCATTGACATAATCGCTCACCAGTAAGTTTGCCGCAGCGTATGCTGCTTTTTCCCTGACAGCCTCAGAAAGGGCGTCGTCGGCAGCCATTTCATTCAGCACTTTCAAAACGCAGCCCAGCGCGTCCGGAACGTATCCTAAGTCTCCGCTGGCGATTTCCGCGTACCGCTTGCGTATTAACTCACAATATTTTTCCACATGCCCTCCTGTCAGCACTCTGACTTAACCGTGGATGCAAGTCTAAGCCTACGAAGATAAACTCTGTTTCGCAAGGTGACTATACCACACTCATTTCTGCAATATCAGCGCCGCAACTGCACGTATTCCGTTACAATGGCCTCCTGATTCGAAAGGAGTTTTCTTATGGCGCTTAAAGCGACAATTTATAAAGCGACGGTTAATGTGGCCGATCTCGACCGTAACCAGTTTCTCGATGCCTCTCTGACGCTGGCGCGCCATCCTTCAGAAACCCAGGAGCGTATGATGCTGCGCTTGCTGGCGTGGCTGAAATATGCCGATGAACGTCTGCAATTTACCCGTGGTTTGTGTGCCGATGATGAGCCGGAAGCGTGGCTGCGTAACGATCACCTGGGCATTGATTTGTGGATTGAGCTGGGGCTGCCGGATGAGCGACGAATTAAGAAAGCCTGCACCCAGGCCGCAGAAGTGGCGCTGTTTACCTATAATAGTCGGGCGGCGCAAATCTGGTGGCAGCAAAATCAGAGCAAATGTGCGCAGTTTGCCAATCTTTCCGTCTGGTATCTGGACGACGAGCAGCTGGCGAAAGTGAGCGCCTTTGCCGATCGTACCATGACGCTGCAGGCAACGATTCAGGATGGCGTTATCTGGTTATCGGATGATAAGAATAATCTGGAAGTGAACTTAACCGCCTGGCAACAACCTTCATGATTGTGATTTCCCGACATGTCGCTATCCCTGATAATGAGTATGAAATCACCGCCATTCGTGCGCAGGGCGCGGGCGGGCAGCATGTTAATAAGACCTCAACGGCCATTCATCTGCGTTTTGACATTCGGGCGTCCAGCCTGCCAGAGTATTACAAAGAGCGTCTGCTCGCCGCCAGCCATCATTTGATCAGCAGTGATGGCGTGATTGTCATCAAGGCACAGGAATACCGCAGCCAGGAACTGAACCGCGAAGCAGCTCTGGCCCGGCTGGTGGCTGTGATTAAAGATTTAACAACAGAACAAAAAGCCCGACGACCCACGCGACCCACCCGCGCATCGAAAGAGCGTAGGTTGGTATCGAAAGCACAAAAATCAAGCGTGAAAGCGTTGCGCGGCAAAGTGCGCAGCGGTCGGGAATAAAAAGAAGGAATGGATGGTGAAAAAAGCGATAGTGACAGCGATGGCTGTAATCAGCCTCTTTACACTGATGGGATGTAATAATCGGGCCGAAGTCGATACGCTTTCTCCGGCGCAGGCTGCCGAACTGAAACCGATGCCGCAAAGTTGGCGCGGCGTGCTGCCGTGTGCTGATTGCGAAGGGATCGAAACCTCTTTGTTTCTTGAAAAAGACGGAACATGGGTGATGAACGAACGTTATCTGGGCGCGCGTGAAGAACCTTCCTCCTTCGCTTCCTACGGTACATGGGCGCGAACCGCTGACAAGTTGGTATTAACCGACAGCAAAGGTGAAAAGTCATATTATCGGGCGAAAGGCGATGCGCTGGAGATGCTCGATCGTGAAGGCAATCCGATTGAATCGCAGTTCAACTATACGCTGGAACCGGCACAATCCAGTTTACCTATGACGCCGATGACCCTGCGAGGCATGTATTTTTATATGGCTGATGCGGCGACCTTCACTGATTGCGCGACCGGAAAACGTTTCATGGTAGCGAATAACGCAGAGCTGGAGCGTGGCTACCTGGCTGCGCGCGGTCACAGTGAAAAACCGGTGTTACTGTCAGTAGAAGGTCACTTTACGCTTGAGGGTAATCCGGATACCGGTGCGCCGACTAAAGTATTGGCACCCGATACGGCAGGGAAATTTTACCCCAACCAGGATTGCAGTAGTTTGGGGCAGTAACCCGTCTTGAGACAGAAACAAACGCAAAACAGGCCAGAAGGATATATTTCAACATTTTGAATTTGCACGTTTTTTGTAGGCCGGATAAGGCGTTTACGCCGCATCCGGCAATGGTGCTCAACGCCTGATGCGACGCTGGCGCGTCTTATCATGCCTACAACCCCCCTCATACCTTAAGGCGGATAAGGCATTTACTTTATCACCGGGTCAAACCAACAAAGCGACCCGCCTTGATATAAATCCCAGGCTTCAGGTGCCCAACATACTGTAACTGCGTTTCTGGCTTAAACGCAGAGACATCGCCAGTACGCATATGCATCAGATCGGCAGGGCTAATCCAGCCTGATTGCGCCAGCGTAAGCGGATGCCCGGCTTTGGCAAATGCATCAGTGACAAATTCCGAACAAAACCACGACTTTTTGTCTCCTTCGCCCACACTGCTTAACTGCGCTTTCGCCAGGCCGCTGACGCACTGTTGGCGAAAATCCTCGGAGAACGGATTCAGTGAGCACATCTGGCGAGTCACCATAAAGGGAATAAATTCGACAATGCCGCGATAGTTATAACCGCTATCTTTGATTTTATTGGCAAACGCGGTGATATCTGTGGCTTGTTGCGGGGTAAGATCCGGGACTCGTAAGACGAAAAGCTTATCACTATGCTTCATCGCTTTTTTAAGGGAAACAATCTGGACGCCAGCGCCTGTCGCTTCTGCAACGTTATTATCACCCAGAAAGATTGCAACGTGACTCACAGAGGAAGTGCTGAAGACGCGGATTCCAAATGAGGTTACCCCAAGGCTTGAGGAGAACAGCAAATCGCCGGGTTTGAGATCAGGTGCCGTTATTTCTTTTATTGATTGTTCGGTGAAAGAGCTTTGATGCTGGAATTTGACTGCCCATGTTTTCGCCCCGGCATCTACCGCTGTGGCTGATGAGTCTGGCTGGCTGATATCTACGGTACAGGCCGAAAGTAAAAGAAAGCTGGGGAGAAGCAGGCGGTAGTACGCCTTTGGTTTATCCATTTTATACAATCCATGTAAAAAAGGGCCCTGAAATTCAGGACCCTTTCTGGCATCAGCCTTTAATCTGTTTCACCAGATATTCGACGATGTCACCAGTCTTAATTAACTGTTTCTCGCCGTTGCGACGATATTTATATTCGATATCGTCGTTGTCGAGGTTACGGTCGCCCAGCACAATAGTGTGCGGAATACCGATCAGTTCCATATCAGCAAACATCACGCCCGGACGCTCTTTGCGGTCATCCAGCAGCACTTCGATACCTTGTGCACGCAGTTCGCTGTACAGTTTCTCAGCAAGCTCCTGTACGCGGAAGGATTTGTGCATGTTCATCGGCAGAATCGCCACCTGGAACGGTGCGATCGCGTCAGGCCATACGATGCCGCGTTCGTCGTAGTTCTGCTCAATCGCCGCAGCCACAACGCGCGTTACCCCGATACCGTAGCAACCCATAGTCAGGATTTGGTTACGGCCATCTTCACCCTGTACGGAGGCTTTCAGTGCTTCGGAGTACTTGGTACCCAGCTGGAAGATGTGACCAACTTCGATACCACGTTTGATCAGCAGCGTACCCTGGCCATCCGGGCTTGGATCGCCAGCCACCACGTTACGGATATCCGCAACTTCCGGGGTAGCGACATCGAGATCCCAGTTGATGCCGAAGTAGTGTTTACCATCGATGTTAGCACCAGCAGCGAAATCACTCATCGCCGCAACGGTACGGTCAATCACCACCGGAATCGGCATGTTTACCGGACCCAGTGAACCCGGACCGGCTTTAACCACAGCACGAATTTCTTCTTCGGTCGCGAAAGTCAGCGGGCTTGCAACCTGCGGCAGTTTTTCTGCTTTAACTTCGTTCAGCTCGTGGTCACCGCGCACCAGCAGCGCAACTAACGGGAAGCTACTGCCTTCAACCGCTTTAACCAGCAGAGTCTTAACCGTTTTCTCAATCGGCAGATTGAACTGTTCAACCAGTTCCGCGATGGTTTTCGCGTTCGGCGTATCAACCAGCGTCATTTCCTGGGTAGCCGCAGCGCGCGGTTCTTTCGGCGCGATAGCTTCTGCCAGTTCAATGTTCGCTGCATAGTCAGAGGTGTCGGAGAAGACCACATCGTCTTCACCGCTCTGCGCCAGCACCTGGAATTCGTGAGAGGCGCTGCCGCCGATAGAACCGGTGTCGGCCTGTACGGCGCGGAAATCCAGCCCCATGCGGCTGAAGATTTTGCTGTAGGCCGCATACATTGCATCGTAGGTTTCCTGCAGGGATTCCTGGGAAGTATGGAAAGAGTAAGCATCTTTCATCAGGAATTCGCGGGAACGCATGACGCCGAAACGCGGACGCACTTCGTCGCGGAACTTGGTCTGGATCTGATAGAAGTTCAGCGGCAGCTGTTTGTAAGAGCTAAGCTCGTTACGAATCAGGTCAGTGATAACTTCTTCATGAGTTGGGCCGAGTACGAACGGACGCTCGCCACGGTCAACAAAACGCAGCAGTTCCGGACCGTACTGTTCCCAACGACCACTCTCTTGCCACAAATCGGCTGGCTGAACCACCGGCATCGACACCTCGATTGCACCGGCGTTGTTCATCTCTTCACGCACGATGTTTTCGACTTTTTTCAGAACGCGCACGCCGGTCGGCAGCCAGGTATATAACCCGGAGGCCAGCTTGCGGATCATCCCGGCGCGCAGCATCAGCTGATGGCTGATCACCTCGGCGTCGGCAGGTGTCTCCTTGAGAGTGGAGAGCAGGTATTGGCTAGTACGCATGTTGTTACGGTTCCAGTTGGAAGGTAGAACAGGCTCAAGGCGAGCCTGGGACAAAAAAAGTGATTTAGTTTACCAGTGCAAAAGAAATGTCAAAAGAGAAGGGCGTGAATTTAACGCGGTTCCAGCGCAAAGACTTCAAAACCTGCGTCGGTGACGCGCCAGCGAACGTTAAAATCATGTAGCCAGACGGCATAGGTTTTGCCCGTTTCCTCACCTTTACGATAGGCCGGGCGCGGGTCCTGCGCCAGTACTTCGCGGATAAACAGCGTTAACTGCGGATAACGCTTCTCCAGCGTCAAAAGCTGCTTTTCGACCTCTGCGGTAAAACTCACCGCCATCTCTGCAGCTGGCGCACTTTGCGCATAGCTGGCACTGGCATCGGGAAGCGATTCGGCAAAGGGGAGATACGGTTTGATATCCACTACCGGCGTACCATCGACCAGATCCAGACTGCCGAGCTTCAGAATCACGCTGTCTTTATGGCAAACAACCTCTTTCAGCTCTACCAGCGACATGCCAATTGGGTTAGGGCGGAAAGTAGAGCGTGTTGCGAAAACCCCCATTCTGGCGTTACCGCCGAGGCGCGGTGGACGCACAGTCGGACGCCAGCCGCCTTCCATCGTTTGATGAAAGACGAAAAGGATCCATAAATGGCTGAACGCTTCCAGGCCGCGAACGGCGTCGGCCTGGTTGTAGGGAGCAATGAGATGCAGTTCGCCGTTGGCGCTTTTTACCAGACCTGGCTGGCGCGGAACGGCGAATTTTTCTTTATAGGGCGAGCGAATAACGCCTATTTGCTCGAACTGGAAACTGCTCATTTCGCCGTAATGTTAAGCGCAGAACCGATACATACAGCCTGACGATAGCAGCCCGGCGTACCGCTGGTGACTTCGCAGCTATGCAGTAATACAGCATTGGCTTTCATTTTAGAGGCGTTGATTTGCATCCGCTTACGTGCGGTTGGAATGCTCGGCGGAGAGTCCTGATTAGAGGCCTGGCAAGAGTCGCCACTGACTTCACCGAGATCGCGGAACGGTTTGCCGACTAATTCTTCTGCATTGGTATAAATTCGGACCGGCGTGGCGCGCGGCGCTTTCGGTTTTGCAGGCTCCGCTTTCGGCTGGGGTGCAGTGCTTTGAACGGGTTCGACAGGGGATCTGCTTAACATGGAACAGCCGCTTAGCATGAGTGCTACTAAACAGATCGGTAAAGCACGCATAGTATTTCCTCAATGTATGATCAAAACGTCAATATTGAATCAGGAGCTTGTAAAAATGACAAGACGGGCAAGCGCCCGTCCTGAATGATATTACAAATTGTGGAAACAGCCTAAAAATTACCAGCCTTTAACAGCGCCGCCGTTAAACACTTTGTTTGCTGCTTCGTAAACTTCGTCAGACTGATAAGCCTGAACGAATTTCTTCACGTTCTCGGCGTCTTTGTTATCTTCACGCGTTACGATCAGGTTTACGTACGGGGACTCTTTATCTTCGACAAAGATACCGTCTTTCGCCGGAGTCAGGCCAATCTGGCTGGCATAGGTGGTATTGATAACTGCCAGAGCGATTTGCGCGTCGTCCAGAGAACGCGGCAGCTGCGGTGCTTCCAGCTCAACAATTTTCAGATTTTTGGGGTTCTCAACAACATCAAGAACGGTCGGCAGCAGGCCAACGCCATCTTTCAGTTTGATCAAGCCCACTTTTTGCAGCAGCAGCAGTGAACGACCAAGGTTAGTTGGGTCGTTTGGCACGGCAACCTGCGAACCATCCTGCAGTTCATCCAGTGATTTGATTTTCTTGGAGTAACCAGCAATCGGATAAACAAAAGTGTTGCCTACTGCGACCAGTTTGTAGCCACGATCTTTCAGTTGCTGATCAAGGTACGGTTTATGCTGGAAGGCGTTGGCGTCGATATCGCCTTTGCTCAATGCTTCGTTTGGCAGAACATAGTCGTTGAAGGTTACCAGCTCAACGTCCAGGCCATATTTGTCTTTCGCAACTTTCTGCGCGACTTCTGCTACCTGCTGTTCGGCACCAACAATCACGCCGACTTTAATGTGGTTTGGATCTTTTTCATCCTGACCGCAGCCTACCAGTGCCAGTGATCCAATCAGGGCTCCCACTGCCGCAAAGGTTTTGAATTTGAACGCCATACCTTATTCCTTCTTCAATTATTTATGTTGTGTTGAACGTTACTTGCGAGTGACAGCCCGGACGATGCGGTCGCCTGCGAACTGAATTAAATAAACCAGAATGACCAGCAATACCAGTACCGTATTCATCACCGTCGCGTTATAGCCGATGTAGCCATACTGATAGCCAATCTGACCTAAACCACCGGCACCGACTGCACCACCCATCGCGGAATAACCGACCAGGGTAATCAGGGTGATAGTTGCCGCATTCACCAGACCCGGCAATGCTTCCGGTAACAGCACTTTACGGACGATCTGCATCGGCGTGGCACCCATTGCACGGGAAGCTTCAATTAACCCGGTTGGGATCTCCAGCAGAGCGTTCTCGACCATACGGGCAATAAACGGTGCTGCACCAACGGTTAACGGAACAATCGCTGCCTGCAAACCAATCGATGTACCAACAATAACGCGGGTAAACGGAATCATCCATACCAGCAAGATAATGAACGGGATAGAACGGAAAATGTTCACAATCGCAGAAACGGTACGATACAGCTTCGCGTTAGCAATAATTTGCCCCGGACGCGTGACATAAAGCAGAACGCCAACCGGCAGACCAATCACAAAGCCAAAAAAACCGGATACGAAGGTCATTGCCAGCGTTTCCCATACGCCACGAACCAGCAGCCACATCATCGGCTCAGACATAACCCAGTACCTCTACTTTTACATGGTGTTCCTGCAGCCAGGCAATGGCGGCTTGCGTATCTTGTTGTGTGCCGTGCATTTCAGTCAGCATGATGCCGAACTTAACGCCACCGGCGTAGTCCATCTGCGCGCTAATAATGTTGTTGTTGACGTTGAAACGACGCGCGGTTTCAGAAAGCAGTGGGGCATCGACCGACTGACCGGTAAACTCCAGACGCAGCATCGGCACGCAGTCAGTGAATGGCTCCGCTTGCAGACGTTCCTGGTAATCTTCCGGGATATCCAGATGCAGGGTCGACTGAATAAACTTCTGCGCCAACGGCGTTTTCGGATGCGAAAACACTTCACTTACCGTGTCCTGCTCGATCAGTTCGCCATTGCTGATGACCGCCACGCAATCACAAATACGCTTTACAACGTCCATTTCGTGGGTGATCAACAGAATCGTCAAACCCAGACGGCGGTTAATGTCTTTCAGCAGCTCGAGAATAGAACGTGTCGTTGCCGGGTCCAGCGCGCTGGTGGCTTCATCACACAGCAATACTTTGGGATTGCTGGCTAACGCACGGGCAATCGCCACACGCTGTTTCTGCCCACCGGAAAGATTCGATGGGTAGCTATCATGCTTATCGCCAAGACCAACCAATGACAGCAATTCCGTCACGCGACGTTTGATCTCGTCTTTCGGTGTGTTGTCCAGCTCCAGCGGCAGAGCCACGTTGCCAAAAACAGTACGCGAAGAGAGCAGGTTAAAATGCTGGAAAATCATACCAATCTGGCGGCGAGCTTTGGTCAACTCGGATTCTGACAGCGTGGTCAGTTCCTGGCCATCGACCAGCACGCTACCCTCGGTTGGGCGCTCCAGCAGGTTTACACAACGTATAAGCGTACTCTTACCCGCGCCTGAGGCACCGATAACGCCATAAATTTGTCCAGCTGGCACATGCAGGCTGACGTTGTTCAACGCCTGGATGGTGCGGGTGCCCTGGTGGAACACTTTGGTGATATTCGAAAGTTTTATCATTGATTATTTATTATCGTCATTAAGTTAGTCGTGGCATCTCGAATGCCTGAAACGGGCAACGCCGTCAATGAAATGGATGTTAAGGCATCCAGACGTCTAAATCAATCAGGTTTATGCGAAGAGCACTTTCTTGCAGGTCGAAACATGCGATACTAGCGTCACATGCCTTATTAAGGAGCTATAAAAGGTGGCAAAGAGCGTACCCGCAATTTTTCTTGACCGTGATGGCACCATTAATGTCGATCACGGCTATGTCCATGAGATCGACAACTTTGAATTTATCGACGGTGTTATTGACGCCATGCGCGAGCTAAAAAAAATGGGCTTTGCGCTGGTGGTAGTAACCAACCAGTCTGGCATTGCTCGCGGTAAATTTACCGAAGCACAGTTTGAAACGCTGACCGAGTGGATGGACTGGTCGCTGGCGGACCGAGATGTCGATCTGGATGGTATCTATTATTGCCCGCATCATCCGCAGGGTAGTGTTGAAGAGTTTCGCCAGGTCTGCGACTGCCGTAAACCACATCCGGGGATGCTTTTGTCAGCACGCGATTATTTGCATATTGATATGGCCGCTTCTTATATGGTGGGCGATAAATTAGAAGATATGCAGGCAGCGGCTGCGGCGAACGTGGGAACAAAAGTGCTGGTGCGTACGGGTAAACCTATTACGCCTGAAGCAGAAAACGCGGCGGATTGGGTGTTAAATAGCCTGGCAGACCTGCCGCAAGCGATAAAAAAGCAGCAAAAACCGGCATAATGATTAAAAGATGAGCGATTGAAATAAAAATGCATTTTTCCACTTGTCTTCCTGAGACGACTCCCTATAATGCGCCTCCATCGACACGGCGGATGTGAATCACTTCACACAAAC
>ERZ779746.593-NODE-593-length-17776-cov-2.104734_pt1 | contig 17776 bp, 15 predicted proteins | sample MGYA00511888_ERZ779746 | MGnify/ENA primary metagenome ERZ779746 (study PRJEB29588, sample SAMEA1964695) | human gut metagenome | biome: human gut; feature: human-associated habitat; material: faeces | place: Denmark | collected 2008/2010 ... | reverse complement strand
CGCCTATTACAGCCGGGGCTATACGCGCCTGCAGAACAAGCAATACGAGGAGGCGATCGAGGATTTCGACAAATTCATCTTCCAGGAAAACAAGGTAGCCGACGCCTACATCGGCCGCGGCACAGCCTACCTGTACCTGAAGGACACCGTACGGGCCCTGGAAAATTTCGACCAGGCGATCCGCACCAACCGCGAAAATCCCAACGGCTATTACAAACGCGGAACCTTGTTGCTGCAAAAAGAGGAGTATGCCCGAGCCGAAGCCGATTTCGACATGTCGATCCGCTGCGACTCGGCTTTCCTGCCGCCCTATTTCAACCGGGCGGTGGTCTATTCCAACACCAACCGTCCGATGCAGGCCCTCGCGGATTTCGACCGGGTACTCCAACTGGACTCGACCAACTCGTTCACCTATTTCAACCGGGCGATTCTCCGCACCCAGATCGGCGCCGAAACCGGCTTCCGTAATACAATAATCCGCCATCTTCATGGCAGCTTTGGTCGCTCTGACAGAATTACATCCATGTGCAATATTGGCAAACGGTCCGCCGTGTACCAGCGCAGGGGTATGCTCCAGTGTCTGGATCAGATTCGGGTTTTTAGCAACCTTTAACAAAGCTGCCATAGCGCCTACTGCCTTCAGCTGACCTGCCGTTACCGGTTCTCCCTGATAGTTATAGGCCACCACGATACGGGACAGACGATCCTTCAGATCCTTCATATCGTCAGCCAGGCACAGAATTGCCATAATTTCACTGGCCACAGTGATGACAAAATGATCCTCTCTGACATAGCCGTCTGTCTTATTGCCCAGCCCCACTACGATATTACGCAGGACACGATCATTCATGTCTTCACAGCGCTTCCAGACAATCTGTCTGGTATCAATGCCAAGTTCATTGCCCTGCTGGATATGGTTGTCCAAAAGTGCTGCCAGCAGATTGTTTGCAGAAGTAATTGCATGAAAATCTCCGGTAAAATGAAGATTCAGTTCCTCCATAGGTACTACCTGAGCATATCCACCGCCGGCTGCACCGCCTTTGATACCGAAACAGGGACCAAGAGATGGCTCTCTGAGAGCGATCACTGCTTTTTTCCCCATTCGTCCGAAAGCTTCTCCCAATCCTACCGTGGTGGTCGTCTTGCCCTCTCCGGCAGGAGTCGGGTTGATTGCTGTTACCAGAATCAATTTTCCGTTGGGACGAGCTTGTATTTTTTCCAGAAATTCCTCAGAAAGTTTTGCTTTGTACTTGCCGTAAAGCTCCAGGTCATCTGCATCGATGCCAATACCTGCCGCAACGTTCGTGATCGGTTCCATGACCGCTTCCTGTGCGATTTCAATATCTGTTTTCATATTTTCCCTCCGTTTATTCAGACAGTTCTCCATGTCAGATTTCCTCTAACAACTGTTCAAACTGTTCCATACTCATAAGTACCTTTCTGGGCTTTGTGCCTTCTTCTTCGCCGACCACGCCGTACTCACACAATTGATCCATGATCCTGGCGGCACGGTTAAAGCCGATCTTAAGCACACGCTGCAGCATTCCGATGGATGCCTTATCCTTGTCTATAATAAAACGCGCGGCTTCCTCAAAATATTCGTCTCTGTCGTTGCCACCGCCGGATCCGCTTCCGGAAGAGCCTCCCGATGAGCCGATATTTTTAATCTTTTCTTCTATATCCTCGGCATAGCTGTTATAGACATTGCCAAGGGTCTGATTTTTCAGATAATCCACCACATCGGATACTTCCTTATCCGATACGAAAGCTCCCTGTACACGGGCCGGCTTCGAATAGCCCTGAGGGTAGAACAGCATATCTCCTTTTCCCAAAAGTTTTTCGGCTCCGTTCATATCCAGGATTGTACGGGAATCCACGCCACTGGACACGGAGAATGCCACACGGCTGGGCATGTTCGCCTTGATCAGACCGGTGATGACATCCACGCTGGGTCGCTGGGTAGCAATGATCAGATGGATCCCTGCCGCTCTGGCAAGCTGTGCCAGACGACAGATGGATTCTTCTACCTCGCCGGGACATACCATCATCAGATCCGCAAGTTCATCTACGATAATAACAATCTGCGGCATCTTCTTAGGCCGTTCCTCTCCCTCGCAAACAGGCATGGTCTCTATCTTTTTATTATAGCCCTTCAGATCACGGACATTATAATCCGCGAACTTCCGGTAACGATCTTCCATCTCACTGACACCCCAATGCAATGCAGCAGATGCCTTCTTGGGATCTGTCACTACCGGGATCAGCAGATGAGGAATGCCGTTATACACACTCAGTTCTACAACCTTAGGGTCTACCATGATCAGTTTTACATCATCCGGATGTGCCTTGTACAAAATACTCATGATCAGAGTATTAATACATACGGATTTACCGGAACCGGTAGCTCCGGCGATCAGCATATGGGGCATCTTGGCAATATCCGCTACTACCGTCTTGCCAGCAATATCCTTGCCTACGGCAAAAGCTATGTTGGAATTAAATTCCCGGAATTCGTTACTCTCTAAAAGATCACGGAGTGCTACTGTCATATTTTCTTTGTTCGGGACTTCGATACCGATGGCAGCCTTGCCTGGGATCGGTGCCTCGATACGTATATCCGTGGCTGCCAGATTCAATTTGATATCGTCTGCCAGACCTACGATCTTAGATACCTTTACCCCCTGCTCCGGTTGTAATTCATACCGGGTAACACTAGGGCCCTGACTGATATCGGTGATCGTTACCTTCACACCGAAAGTATTCAGTGTCTGCTGCAAGCGCATGGCAGTCTCTTTTAATTCTCTGGAAGAATCTCCCGTAGACGCCTTTCCCTTCTGTAACAGACTCAAAGGAGGGATCCGGTATTCTGCCGTGGGCTGTTTGGCTGCCTTTGCAATATCCTTATGTATCTGGTCTTCCACCAGGGAATTCCCCTTAGGAGGCTCCGGTGCCGTGATCTTCGGGCGTACAGGGTTCTCAGCCGGTTCTGCAGGTGTCTCCTCATGCTCCGGAATGTCTTCCTTATGGATCCGGATAGCTTCCGCCTGGGGCGTCAGAAGCGCCGCTTCCTCCTGCCAGGACTCTCTGCGTTCAAAAGGCTTTTTAAACGTAGCTGCGCTGCTTACTTCCTCCACCGGTATATCTTCATAAGAAGCCTCCCCCACTGCTTCCTGCATCGTCACCTGATGCATATCCGTCACATTGATTTTATCAAAATCACTGGAAGTCACCCGGGTCTCTTCCACTTCAGGAGCTTCCTGTGCATCCTCTTCGTATACGATCTCATGGATATCATCCCGTCTGCCGGCAGGCTGTGTATCCTGCTTTTTTAAGGAGGTATCCATCATGACTCCTGTCACCTTTTTCTCTCTGCGGGGAACAGCATTCAGGATCTGTTCGTTCTCTTTCTCCTCAGCGCGAAGTCTTCGCTCTTCTTCACGGATCCGGCGCTCCTCTTCGCGGATGCGGCGTGCTTCCTCTCTTTGGGAAGTACGCTCTTCCTGCTCCTGCCTGCGGATTTCGGCATTCTCTCGTCTACGCACCGCGTCTTCTCTGGACATTTCTCGGATCCTGTCGCCGCCGTTACGCATACTGTTTAAGAAGGATCGCTCTGTTACCAGGATCAGACTGATCAATGAACACAAAAGCACTACCAGCACTGTTCCTACGGTCTCCAGATAATGTAACAACAGATAACAGATACTGCCTGCCAGAATACCGCCGCCTTTTTTGCCGGTGCTGCAGTTCGTATATAACAGCTTGATATCGTACTGTTCCATGGAACCGGCAGTCTTCGTGATCAGATCGCATACTACACCGATCATTAAAAACAATACGACACCGGCGATCTTTTTCCTCACAGCAGTTGGATCCCCTTCATTGGCAAACCAAAAAGCCACCGCCAGAAATATTACAATAGGCGCAATATACGCAGTGAATCCGAAAATGCCAAATAAGACCCCACTGATTGCATTGCCAACCGGACCGATAATACCAAAATTGCAACAAAATAATATCAACATCGCAACAAACAGGACGATCAGACCAATCTCGTGAAAAAGTTCACTGTCCTGTGCAGATCTCTGCGCCTGCCTGTTGCGGCTGCTCGTCGTACTTTTTCTTGTCCTGCCGGAAGATGATGTTCTTTTGCCTGATGAAGATGCCATGTCATCATACCCCTAACTTTAATGTTAATACGAATATAACTATTCAGAACCGCATTAGTAAAATCGCATCTACGATGCTTTTCTTTTACGTTAGCCTAATAGTCATAATTAGAAGTATATCATTTTTCCACTGCCTTGTCATCCTTTTTTATATTGCTGTCCATCATCTCCCGAAGCTTTCGGATTGCGCGGTCAATCCCGCCCACTTCATCAAGGATACCGTGTTTCACAGCATCTTCTCCTACCAGGATACTGCCAACATCTTTCGTCAGGAATCCGGTCTCCATCATGAGATCTTCCAGCTTCTGCCGGCTGATCCTGCAATGTTGACACACAAATCCCGTAATTCTGTCCTGGATCAGCTTAAAATATTCAAAAGTCTGTGGAACACCGATCACCATACCGTTCGTCCGTACCGGATGTATCACCATAGTTCCCGTTGGGACAATAAAAGAATATTTACAGCTGACTGCTATGGGAACGCCTATGGAATGGCTGCCTCCCAGGACCAGAGATACCGTAGGTTTACTCAACGACGCCAGCATTTCAGCAATGGCAAGTCCCGCTTCCACATCTCCACCCATAGTATTTAACAGCACCAGCACACCGCCGATTTCTTCACTGTCTTCGATTGCCGCAAGCTGAGGAAGAATGTGTTCATATTTCGTCGTCTTGGAATTCCCTGCAAGATTCTCATGCCCTTCCACTTCTCCGATGATCGTAAGCAAATGTATCTTCTGTTCCCCCGCATGATCCTGCAGGGTGATCTGTCCGGTTTTTTCGATCCGTTCATCTCTGTGTTCTTCCGCTTCCGCTTTTTCTTTTTCACTTTTCATATCACTCATACTTTTACCGGCCTTTCTTAAAAATAAAAAAGACGATACCTTTTTTAAAGTATCGCCTTTAGTGTGTCCGTTTTTCAGCTTTTCATCACACAATTTTAATGGTCAAAATCATCATCATCCGCTACAGGATAATCAAAATCGGAGACATCATCATTCAATTTATAATCCAACACTTTGGGAACATGTTTTTTCGGAACCGGAAGCGGATTCTCGATCAATTGCACTTTATTGTCTGTTTCTGCAGGAAGCCCTTCTTCCTCCAGATCCTGTATCTTAAGCTGTCGTTTCTTCGGCTTGGTTTCCGCCGTAGGTTCTTCGACTGCTCCCCGGACTTGCTGCAATGCATTCTGTTGTGTAAGCTCATACGGCAGGACTGCCTGTACTCCTGCACCGGCCACCACAGCTATGATCAGATACAGCAAAGTAAATCCCTGCATTTCCGCACTCGTCATTCCATAACAGATCATCCCACCCAGGGAAAGGGCAATTACCAGCCACACGGATTGTCTTTCCAGGCTCTTTCGGCACCAAAATCCAAAAACTCCGATTCCGAGAATCGCAACTACTGCAATGGTTATCGCATTATCGTTTTCAATGGTTACCGGTAATACAAAATTTTCCGGAAGATAGACCTTTCCCCATGCTGCCAGTACATTTTCCATCATTTTACCGCTGCCTACGGCATCTAAAGCTATGGAAAGCAAAAAGCCCGCCAGGCTTCCCACAATTCCAAGGATAGCCGCACCGATTTTACGAGCCAGTCGAATCTTCTCCTGTGTTACCAAAAAAATCACAGAAAATATCGGTAGCAATAATAAAAAACCCATAACATCCAGATATCCCAGAACGCCCGTAGCTACCCCGGCAAAAAAGAAACCGATTACGGAGCGGATCCCCGGTTCAGCTCCCGACTGTACAAAATGATCCAGGGACTCTGCTGTTATGCACAACCCAATCATCCACAGAAGTATGTACAGCGTTTCAGGTCCCAGAATAACCACCTCTGAGATCACCGGGCACAGCATCCAATATGCGAATGTCACCACTGCTGTTACCGCACCCGACATTTTTCTTAATGCAAAATAGAGAAAAATTCCGGACAGGATCTGCAATATCACCTGAAGGATCAGAGCCGCTGTCATTTTATTGCCCAGAAAAACCAGCAGACCATGTAATACCTGCAGATAAAAATATACCGCTCCATGCACCACCTGCGGAATTTGTGTATTCTCAGTAACCATGACGGTATCAAACCAGATATTTCCGCCCCCTGCGGACAGATCATACCGCATGATTTCTCCGGTACGAAGTACAATGCCAGCTGCGATCAGCGCAACCACCAACAGGCTTTCCGCGATCAGCTTTATCTGTTGTCCGTCTTCCGAAAATGGGTGCTTTGTTTTCTCCAAAAATCTATGTAGAAGAAACACAGCCAGTCCTGTCACCGCAAGCCAAACCCCTGTGATAATAAGGGCACCGTACGCAGGCAGGGTCACGGCCATAGCCGTGCCTACCATTCCGGTGCCCACTATTATTGCATAAACGAACCACAATACAACACTTAAAATGCTTTTTTTATAATTCATTATTTCAGTACCTTTTCGATGTTATATCTGGGACGATGTTTTACTTCAATGTAGATTTTGCCGATATACTGACCTACCAGTCCGACGGCCATCAGCTGAATACCGCCCAAGAACCAGATGGACAGAATCAAAGAAGTCCATCCCGGTACCACATGTCCGGTGCAATAAGAGATCAGTGCATAGATTGCCGCAAGAATGCTTAATATTACAATGATCACACCGGCTCCCAGGATCATGCTGATCGGCTTCACACTGAAAGAAGAAATTCCGTTAAATGCCAATGCAAGCATTTTCTTTAACGGATACTTGGATTCCCCGGCCACTCTTTCCTTACGATCATAATATACACAGTCGGTCTGGTAACCGATCAGAGGCATCATACCTCTTAAGAACAGGTTCGTTTCCTGATATTTGGAGAACTGTTCTACCGCACGCTTGGACATCAGTCGGAAATCCGCATGATTGTAAACCGTCTTGACGCCCATCATCTCCATAACCTTATAGAACCCCTGCGCAGTGGTACGTTTGAAGAAAGTATCGGTCTTACGTTCCTTACGGACACCGTATACGATGTCACAGCCGTTATGGAACTTATCGATCATCTCTTCGATCACAGCCACATCATCCTGCAGATCCGCATCGATGGAAACCGTCACATCGGACAGATCCATCGCCGTGATCAGTCCGGCGGTCAGTGCGAACTGATGTCCCACATTGCCTGCCAGCTTCACGCCGCATACCTGTACCGGATGCGCCTGATGTTCTTCTTCGATCAGCTCCCATGTACGATCCTTACTTCCATCATTAACAAACAGGATAAAACTGTCTTCCGCAATCTTCCCTTTGCGGATCAGATCATCCAGTACCCCCCTCAGTGCTTCGGAAGCAATCTTCAGCACCTCTTCTTCGTTATAACAAGGAACTACAATAGCAAGTTTCTCCATGCTGCTACCCCTACCCTTTCGAATTATTCGTCCCAGTTGTGATAAACTGCCTGAACGTCATCATCGTCTTCTAACAGATCCAGTGTTCTCTGTAAATTCTTCACTGCAGTCTCATCGGTCAGAGTTACATAATTCTGAGGAATCATGGTGACTTCCGCACTGATCATGGGAATTCCGGCATCCTCCAGTGCTTTACGTACCTCTTCGAAATTATCGGGATCGGTCAGGATCTCGAAGCTGTCCTCCTCTTCGGAGAAGTCTTCCGCACCGGCATCCAGTGCTGTCATCATCAGATCATCCGCTTCCATATCACACTCTTCCTTGTCCACGATGATCTGGCCCTTTTTGTCGAACATAAAGGATACACATCCGGGAGTACCTACGTTACCCTGTCCCTTGGTGAATGCGCTTCTGACATTTGCAGCGGTACGGTTGGTATTGTCGGTAAGTGCATCTACGATGATGGCGATACCGTTGGGACCATAACCTTCGTAAGTCACGTACTTGTAGTTCACATTGCCTACATCGCCGGCTGCCTTCTTAATACCGCGATCGATAGTATCATTTGGCATGTTGTTAGCCTTAGCTTTGGCGATAACGGTAGCCAGTTTAAAGTTGTTAGCAGGATCGGGACCGCCCTCTTTTACAGCGACTGCAATTTCACGTCCGATAATAGTGAAAATCTTACCCTTTGCTGCATCGTTTTTCTCTTTTTTATGCTTAATATTAGCAAATTTTGAATGTCCTGACATCTTTGTTACTCCTTTGAACTTAAAGTTTCTTTCTCTTTGTATGCGCAACGCCTGCGCAATAACGCTTTTTTTATCATAGCATTATTTTTGTTTTTCTTCAAGCACTGATTGTCCGTCTTCTGCATTCTCCAGTGTTTTTTCCTCCGGAAGCTTTTTGACGAGGACACTTCCGATCATTTTTTTGACCACGGAAAGGATCTTGAAATTATATCCCTTATAGTCCACATCAAACTGTTCATCCGGCTCCGGGATCCTGTCCAGCCTCGAGATCAGGAAGCCGTTTAATGTCTCGAATTCCTCCTCGTCAAAGGTAATGTCTAACAGCTCTTCCACTTCCTTAAGCGGAGTCTTACCTTCCATGACATATTCGCCCTTACCGCGGTTCTTGATATATTCCTGATCTTCATCATATTCATCCATGATATTACCGACGATCTCCTCCAGAATGTCCTCCATGGCGATCAGTCCGTCGGTCTGACCGTATTCGTCTACAACAATGACCATCTGTAGTTTCTGGGACTGCATCTCTTTGAACAGTTCATCAATATTTTTGGTCTGAGGCACAAAATAAGGCTCTCTGAGCAGCCCATCCAGCTTTGCAATGGGCAGATCCAGTTTATCATCGCTGATGTGGAACCGCATGGCATCCTTCAGATGTAAGATACCGATGATATGATCAATGTTCTCTTCATATACCGGATAACGGCTGTTCTTGCCTTCTAGCATGGAAGCAATGGCATCTTTTAACTTCGTCTCGCCGTCGATGGCTACAATACTTCCGCGGTGCGTCATGATGTCCTGAGCTTCCTTGTCTCCGTATTCAAAAATATTGGAGATCATCTCCGCTTCACTGGCCTGGATCACACCCTGTTCATGCCCTTCCTGAACCATGTTAATAATCTCTTCCTCGGTCACATCATTTTCATCTGTGTTATTGCGGACACCGAAGAGGAATAATATTCCCTTTGCAGTCAGATTTACCAGCCCCGTCAAGGGAGATAACAGTCTCGTAATCCAAAAGATCGGGTCAATGCAGGCATATGCCCACTTTTCCGGTTTCCTGGATGCCATTTTTCTCGGGATAAGTACTCCGAAGGTCAGCAGAATATAAATCATGGCAACAAAAGACAATACCGTTGCAATCCCGGAGATCACTCCCGTGGGAACATTTTGAAGCGACAATCCGCCGACATTGATCACATGCAGGCCGTTGTCGATCGCCTGCAGCCAGATATTCAGGTAAAAGGCACCCATTAAAATATTGATCAGCGTAATGACTAACTGTACCGTATTGATATAGATCCCCGGACGGCTGACCATCTCAGAAAGCCGCACCGACCGGCGATCCTTTTCTTCCTCTGCTTTATGTAAGATCTCTTTTTCATTGAGGTTGTCAATGGCAGCATCAAATCCGTAAAAAAACATATCTACCAGTAACAGCAGGAAAAAGAGTAATATGGCCACAGGCCCACTGATATCCATCGTTCATTTCATCCTTTCGTATTTTAATTCTTTTATATATTCCTCTGGATACGCAGGGTATCAGGCTATGTATCCAGTTCCAGGCTTACCTTCAGTGCCCGGTTCACTCTCCGCATAATATCACCGTCAAGATGACATACTTTATCCTTTAATCTCTTCTTGTCAATGGTGCGCAGTTGTTCCAGAAGCACTACCGAATCCTTATCCATATCATAGAGACGGGCATTTAATTCAATGTGTGTAGGCAGCTTCGCCTTATTCATCTTTGAGGTGATTGCAGCGCAGATCACGGTAGGACTGTGTTTGTTGCCCACATCATTCTGGATGATGAGCACCGGTCTGATACCGCCCTGTTCCGAGCCGATCACCGGCCGCAGATCCGCGTAATAGACATCTCCTCTTCTCATTTCTACTCCTTACATCAGCGATTTAAGATAAGTATTGCCGATTCTTACGGAGTTATACGAGCACTTTTGATCCATCAGAAATTTTCAAAATAGTCTCTTACTTCTGTGATCTCACCATGCTGCCTGTAGACCCTTGGAATTCTTTTCCCCAGGTCACAGACAAATTCATAATTAAATCTGCCGGAGAGTTCTCCCAATTCTTCCGCGGTGATCCGCTCTGTACCGTCCACACCGAGAAGAGTTACTTTGTCGCCCTCCATAACTCCCGGAATCTCCGAAATATCTACCATGAACTGATCCATACAGACTCTTCCGAGGATCGGTGCCTTCTTCCCCCGGATCAGTACATAGCCTTTTCCGGACAGACTTCTGGGATAACCGTCTCCGTAACCTACGGGGATCGTGGCTACTCTGGTATCCTTCTGTGCCGTAAACAGCCCGCCGTAGCTGACGCTCTGTCCCGCATGAATCGTCTTACAGTATACAATATGACTGTAGAGAGACATGGCTGCCCGTAAGGGTACAATATCCTTGCTCACTTCTTCGGAAGGATACAGACCGTAAGTAGTGATACCAGCACGGACCATATCCATATTCGCCTGGGGCATTTCCAAGATTGCCGCACTGTTTGCGCAGTGCTTGACGGGAATAGTAAGCCCCAGCTCTGTCTGTATTCTGTCGATAAAATTCTGAAAAAGTTCCAGCTGATGGTTTGCAGAAGTCTTATCTTCTTCATCGGATTTGGCAAAATGGGTGAAGATGCCCTCCACTTCCAGCTCCGGATGTCCCATAAGGAATCTGACGAACTCCAGTCCTTCCTCATCCGGCGTAATACCGATTCTTCCCATGCCGGTATCTACCTTGATATGAACCTTTGCCTTCTGTCCGACCTTTGCCGCTGCTGCGACCAGCTCTTCCACCGTATCCCTGCGGTAGACTGCCGGGCGGATCTCCTCCCGGATCAATTCTTCGTAGCAATAGGGAAAAGTATATCCCAGGATCAGGATCGGTTTCTTCACGCCTGCTTCTCTGAGTACATGTGCCTCTTCATAAGTGGCTGCCGCATAGCCGAACATGAAGTCCAGCTGCTCTAACATTTTCGCGATGGGAACACCACCATGACCATATCCGTCCGTCTTAATGACAGCCAGTATTTTCGTCTTCTCCGCAATGTTTTCTTTCATATGGACCATATTTTCCCAGATGGCATCCAGATCCACTTCCGCCCATACCCGTTGATAGGACTCTAATTTTTCCTGCAGTTCTCTCGTCATATTTTCACGCTTTCTTATTTTGATTTTTCATCAGACATTCGGCGATATCTCCCGCCATCACACCATATTCGGTATGAAGTCCGGCCGCCAGATCACCTGCCATGCCGTGCAGATATACGCCACAGGTTGCAGCCTCCGGGGCATCCATTCCCTGCGCCAGCAATCCCAGGATCACGCCGGTCAGCACATCTCCGCTGCCTGCCGTAGCCATTCCGCTGTTGCCCGTGGTATTCAGATAGCAGGCTCCCTGTTCCTTACATACCACAGTCCTCGCATCCTTGGCAACTGCTACGGCATGAAATCGCTTGGCCAGTATTTTCGCACATGTGGGGAGGTCGTCCTTGCACTCTGAGGTCGTCCGTTTTAGCAGTCTTGACATTTCCCCCACATGAGGTGTCAGAAGGATCACTCTGCCTTCCGCACCCTGGGCGCGCAGTTCTTCTGCCAGCATCCTGCCGTTCTCCTCTGCCAGGAGGTTTAGGGCATCTGCATCCAGCACCAGCGGTTTCCTGCTTCTCTCCACCACGGTCTTCAGACATTGCAGTGCCTGTTCTTCTCTGCCGATGCCGGGACCTATGGCGATGACATCCGCCCAGTCTAAGCTCTCCGTCAGCTGTCTGCAGGAGCCGTACAACGCTTCCGGAATCCCCTGCTGTATGATCTGTCGGTTCTCTTCCGCGGTAATCACCTTTACCATGCCGGCTCCGGTACGATAGGCTGCTTTCGCCGCCAAAATAGCTGCCCCCGCCATGCCGGTACTTCCTGCAACAAGCAGTGCTTTGCCGAAGGTTCCTTTGTTCCCTGAAGCGTTTCTCTTAATTAACTGTACGGAACCTTTCTCATAAGTGTACATTTCTGGTTCCTGTCCTAAGAAGCTCTCCTGTCCGATCCCCACATTCGCAGTCCGGACTTCTCCGGCGTATTCCGCACCGGGATACAGTACCAGTCCTCTCTTACAGAAACCAAAAGTGACCGTGGCATCCGCCAGAAATGCACAACCCAGCACTCTGCCGGTATCTGAGCAGATACCGCTTGGCACATCCAGTGCCAGCTTAAATCCCTCTGCCGCATTCATCTCTTTCACGGCATCCGCATAGTTTCCCTCCACAGGGCGGCTTAATCCCACGCCGAAGAGGGCGTCTACAATTACATTATATTCATCCACCGCAATATTACTGTCTGTCTTCACCGGAAAATGTTGCAAAGTCTGCCACTGCGATTTCCACTGATTTGTAGCTCTCTGTAGATCTCCCACGCATTTTACCGCGACTGCGTATCCGTCCGCCGCAAGAAGTCTTGCTAACGCCAGGCCATCGCCGCCATTGTTCCCCATACCAGCAAAAATGAGCACTTTCGTCCGTTCTTTCACGGCATCAAAGCGCTCTTTCAGAAAATCCTCCGCTGCCAGAGCCGCTCTCTCCATCAGGACCGGCCCCGGTATGCCGAGGTACTCTATGGTATTCTTATCGTATTGCTTCATTTCCTGTGCAGTTACCAGATATTTCATACTATTTTTGCTCCGGATTATATTTCATGTCAAACAGATTGACCACCTCTGCACCAAAGATGTCATGCATGTAGTTATAGATTTCCTGATTCTGCTGTTCCATCTGCTGTTTCTCGATCAGACGTTTTTTCAGTTCAATGCGAATAGCACTCACCCACTCCGCAGTATCATTGATCTGTTTGTCATTATCCTTCATAATATCATAGCAGCACTCCATAGTAAACATCATAAGCTGAAGATTTAATCTTTCGATCTCCCGGGGGAGGTCTTTCAGCTCATCTTCATAAGCTTCCAGCTTCTCATTACATTCTTCGATCAGTCGCTTATGTTCTTCGATCTGCTTGTTCAGCTTGCTGTTCTCACCCTGCTGATCCGCTTCGTTCACCATGGGAACGATCTCTTTCATCAGCTTCTTTTTCAGATTACGGATATCCTTTGACTCCGTATTCAGCTTTCCCTGTCTTTTTAACAGCTGATTCAGAGCATCCTCCGTCTCTTTTAACGGAACAGAACCAGTCTTATTCAGCAGCTTGTACCACTTATTATCCAGGGTGAGTACGGGCAGATGTTTCCCAACAAGTGCACTTTTAAAAGCTTCCTGCCGGTTCCTCGCATTTTCTCCTGCGTTATCGTTGCCCATAATATCACTCCCTTTATGCCTTACTCTCTCGTAAGCTCACGAATTCGTGCTATCGCACTCTTCATCCCGCTTCGCAGCCGCTTGTTTTTCCCTGAGGCTCATTATTTTATATCTGAGTTGTAACGGTTAATGTTATACGAAAGTTTCATTAAACTGTCTGACAGATGTACATTCTCTACTTGTATTCCCTCCGGAACATTCAGATCCACATGTGCAAAGTTCCAGATGGCGCGGATCCCGTTCGCCACCAGCTTGTCAGCCACTTCTACGGCACTGGTCTTGGGAATCGTCAGTACTGCAATATCAATGTCATTCTCCCGGATAAAAGATTCCAGCTGCTCCATGGGCATAACCTTCACACCACGGACATCTTTCCCTACAAGCTCCGGGTTCGCATCGAACATTCCCTTGAAAATAAAACCACGACGCTCGAAGTTCAAATAATTACCCAGGGCTCTGCCCAGGTTACCGGCTCCGATAATAACGAAATTGTGCTGCTTATCCAGTCCTAATATCTTACCGATCTCACGGTACAGATATTCTACATTATATCCGTAGCCCTGCTGACCGAAACCACCGAAATTATTGAAATCCTGACGTATCTGGGATGCGGTCACTTTCATCAGTCCGGAAAGTTCCTGCGAAGAGATACGTTCTACACCTTCATCCTTAAGTTCCCCCAAATATCGAAAGTATCTGGGCAGTCTGCCGATCACAGCCTGTGAAATTCCTTTTGCTTCCAATACTTTCACCTCCGATTATTTAAGTATACACCATATGTTAAAAACTTGTCAATGAATTGACAGGTTTTCTTCTTTTCGTTACAATAAAATTTAAAAAGTCCGTTCTGTGTGGGCTGGAAATAAAGGATACTTACTACCATGATATTATCTTGTCAGAATATTTCAAAAGCATTTGTGGAAAATCAAGTATTGAAAAATGTCTCTTTTCATATAGAGGATCATGAAAAAGCTGCCATTGTGGGCATCAACGGTGCCGGAAAAACAACGCTGCTCCGCATCATCGTAGGAGAAATGACTCCCGATGACGGACAGGTGGTTCTGGCAAAGGACAAGACACTTGGATATCTTGCCCAGAACAGCACCGTGGATACCTCTCATACCATTTATGAGGAGCTGTTATCCGTCAAGGCGGATCTGTTGCGCCTGGAGGAAAAGATCCGAGAATGCGAAAACGATATGAAGCATGCTGATGGGGATGCTCTAGAAGACCTGATGAAGCAGTACACCTCTCTCACCCACGCTTTCGAGACCGGCGGCGGCTATCTCTACCGCAGTGAGCTGGTCGGTGTGTTAAAGGGACTGGGTTTTACCGAAGATGAATTCTCCAAGCCGGTTGCCACACTCTCCGGCGGTCAGAAGACCCGGGTGGCGTTAGGCCGACTCCTGTTACAAAATCCGGATCTGATCATCTTAGACGAGCCGACCAACCACTTAGATATGACCTCCATCGCCTGGTTGGAGACTTATCTGCTAAATTACAAAGGAGCCGTTCTCATCGTCTCCCACGACCGGTATTTCCTGGACCGGATCGCCGGGAAAGTCATCGAGATCGATCAGTCCAAGGCTACGACCTTTATGGGTAATTACTCCGATTATGCCGTAAAAAAGGAACAGCTGCGTGTCGCTGCCTGGAATGCCTATATGAACCAGCAGCGTAACATCAAGCATCAGGAAGAAGTCATTGAAAAATTAAAATCCTTTAACCGGGAAAAGTCCATCAAGCGTGCAGAAAGCCGGGAGAAAATGTTGGACAAGATCGAGGTCATCGAAAAGCCCTCCGAGGTTCGCACGGATATGAAGCTGACGCTGACGCCCCGGATCTTAAGTGGCAATGATGTGCTGACTGTGGAGCATCTGTCCAAAAACTTTGACTCCCATAAGCTTTTTACCGATGTCAATTTCGAGATCAAGCGCGGTGAACACGTGGCGATCATCGGTGATAATGGCAGCGGCAAGACCACTCTGATGAATATGCTCAAGATCTTAAACGGTCTCATTCCTGCCGATCAGGGCACCTTCCGCTTAGGTTCCAATGTAGAGATTGGCTATTACGATCAGGAACATCATGTGCTCCACAGCGAGAAGACATTGTTTGAAGAGATCTCGGACGATTATCCGTACCTGAACAATACCCAGATCCGCAATGTACTGGCGGCTTTCCTCTTCACCGGGGAGGATGTGTTCAAGCGCATCAGTGATCTGAGCGGCGGTGAGCGCGGACGCGTGTCTCTCGCCAAGCTGGTACTCTCCAACGCAAACTTCCTCATCCTGGATGAGCCGACAAACCACTTAGATATCATGTCCAAGGAGATTCTGGAGGATGCCCTGAACGGTTACGAGGGAACGATATTGTATGTCTCCCACGACCGTTACTTCATCAACCGTACCGCCCACAGGATCCTGGATCTGACAGAGGGACAATTCGTAAGTTATTTTGGAAATTATGACTACTATCTGGAAAAACACGACACCGTGATGGCTGCCATAGAGGCTAATGCACCGCAGAATGCGGATGCAGATAGTGCTGTTGCTGCTAAGGCTGCAGAATCCGAAGTCAAATTGGACTGGAAAGCCCAGAAAGAAGAACAGGCGAGACTCCGCAAGAAAGAAAACGACCTGAAAAAATGCGAAGAAAAGATTGCCGAACTGGAAGCTCGCATCTCCGAGATCGACACCGAAATGTCCGATCCCTCCATCGGCACCCAGGTAGCAAAATTGCAGGAGCTGACTAAAGAGCAGGCAGCCTGCCAGGAACAATTGGAAAAATTATATGAACAATGGGAAGAACTGGCAGAGTAAATATTTTTAAGGGAAGGGCACAGCAACGATAAAGTCGTTGGCTATGCCCTTCTTTTGGTACAACGCTGGAATATATAGGTTTAAATCGTAATAGACTTACTGAGGCAAAACCAGATTTAAGTTCGCACCTCTTATGAGCTTTACAAAGCCCTTTTTCCAAAACAGCTGCCGGTGCAACGATTGGTACTATGCCAATAATATTTATTGCATCACTATATTTCTTCTCCCTGACATAATTTGACAGTTCTCGGCACATCCAATATATGTCATCGTCAACACCATACTCCTTGGTATAATATGCCGGTGAATTAATATTTAAGTCCATCTGATCTCCTTCTTTCTGCTATTATAACCTGTACATCGTTCCTGCAAAATGCATATTTTAATCACTCAAGATCACTAATCACTTCATCATAAGTGTATCTTACCTTTTTAATATTATGAGTGGCTTCCATTTCAGCCCGGAAATATGCCTCCGTCAACCGATCATACTGATCTTGTGTAACCCGAAAATAATAAAAGCCGGTGTCTTTTACATAATATGCCTGATCATGCATCATTCTCCATTTTTCTTCGGAATCTATATTTCCCTCATAGCATGGCATTGAAACTATATATGCCGTTTCCCCTGTTTGAGTTTCTTTATTGAGGAATTCTTTTTCCATAAATCCTGTCATTCTGAGTAATTCACCATTTGGATCAAACTCATAATAAATCTGATTTATTCCTTCCCGATCCCACCTGACCGCACATGTACCATTTAGTTTGATCCATGTGGAATCAAATCCATTCCACAATGTCAGTCTTTTCTTTTCCTCATCATAACTTATTACATAAACAAACTCTCTCTCATCCGATATACACAAATCAGTAATTCCGTCACCCGTCATATCAAATAAATAATAATATAAATCTATAAGCGAACCAACCAATGGCACAATTTTCTTTTTCATGTTCTTACCTGCACTCTGTTACATTGCTTACTTTTGATCCCCTATCTGTTCTTGCACTAACTGCAATATGAAATCTCCTAGGTCCTCAGCTAATTTTTCAACTGTTTCATACTTATCCCCATTATAAAATGCCATGATAACATCAGGTTCTTTCTCCGCATTTAGAGAAGAATAATCTAAATATGCCATATTTCCATCACCAAAATCGTATATAGGTATCCATTCCTCGGGTAAATTATATTCTTCTCTGTCATTCAGTGCATAGGCAACCGAATTCCCTTCTAATATTCCTGAATCATCCTCTGGATCAATTCCATATATTTCATTGCCAAAAAAGGACAAATATCAATCAGCCACACCGCTAAAGGTCTGCCGTAACCATAAGCATTCTCCAGACC